>Ga0190360_1000149_pt1 | contig 39179 bp, 23 predicted proteins | sample 48721834_MG_FD_161271 | JGI IMG/M metagenome (GOLD analysis project Ga0190360, IMG submission 161271) | Hydrothermal vent microbial mat bacterial communities from Southern Trench, Guaymas Basin, Mexico - 4872-18-3-4_MG | ecosystem: Environmental > Aquatic > Marine > Hydrothermal vents >...
GATAATTAGAATCATAATATGCAACTCGAATATTAGATTCATTTAATCCTATTAAACCTTTATTTAAGCTAAAGATAGTAGGATATTGAGCTGTTCCATGACCAGATTCATTTGCAGGACGCCATTTTAAATCAGGATAATTTTTTAATACAAAGGGATATCCAGTTCTTGTAAGGTTTGGTTCTGCTGCAACTTGCCCTTTAAAAGGGATATTTTGATCGCCGGGATTTCCTGGAATTTGTGGAGGAATAATTTTGTTATTTCTTATTCCAAAAGGAATTGCTGTTAATAAAAACATGCCACAGATTAAAATGAAAATAATTAGTGCTCCAGCAATCTCAGGTTTTTTAAAAAATGAATTTTTACTAGAATTTGACATTATTTTTTCACTTTAAATTTAAAATTATTGATTAATAATCTATATTTAAAAAAATTTATTTGATCGAAATTTCGACTTATTATAATACTATATTTATACTAATTTTCCATAGATAATATATTAATTTCCAGTGATACTAAAGAATCACATAATTTAATATTAGAAAAATTAGAAAAACTGTAAGATTTAATTTTAAAAATTATTCATTAAAACAGATTAAACAAAAATCTAGAAAAATTAGGGCTCTATTGATAATTATTTTTCAATTAAAAGTGAAATTCGTAGAGAAAAAATTTTCTACTTTAATTTAAATTGATATTTTCATTATAAATATTCACATATTTCAAGCAGGAGATTATACATGGACTGGATATCTATTTCCATTGGTCACTAACATTGTGATGAAGTCATGACAGATGGTAGCTGGAAATGCGTCATTATTTTTGAATTTATGAAGAATAAAATTTTTAACGAAAAATGTGTGAGATATTCAAATTTCTTTTTCTATTTCTGGAGAATAATAAAAGCATATATGAATATCAACACTATTTTTCTTGGAATTTTATTTTGGTTAAAGTGGAAATACCATTAATAGAAAAACTGAAAAAAATACCATAAATAATATGAATATATTAAGTTTTTTTGCATATTTAGATTCATATTTTTTATCAATCTCTTTTAACCAATTTAAATAATCATCTAAATACTCAAAATCTCCAATTGTTTTATTTTTTAATTTTTCTTTATATTTTTTCTTATTAATTTCATCCAAATAAATTTTTAACCAAATAATTACATACATTGTAAAAAAATAGAAATAAATAGAAAACTTTAAACTATTTGGACTGGGTAAAATTGAATAAAATCCAATCAGATATAGCCAAGTATAAATTTGGCTTAATAATATTTCCATCATAGGCTCGAATACTGCTGTTATTTGTAAAAATATATATGTACATACTAATGCTAAAAATGTCTTAATGAGAGAAATAAATAATTCAGATTTGTCGTTATTTTTTAATGTATAGTTCCCCATAAATACATACATACCCACTAGTATTAATAAAAAGAAGAACATTATTGGATGTCCTATAAAACATGCATATGATTGTATTTTTGGGTCTAATAGAAACGAATTGAATGATTTAAGAAGATCATTCCACTCTATAAATCTATAATGAGATATTAGAGCTTCAGAAGTTCCAAATAAAAAATAATCAACAGATGTTGGAATTTGTATAATGATTGAAAAACCTAGTAACCCAGCTTTGATTACTTTTGTTAATTTATTACCTGAAAAATAATACATTATTAAAGTTCCACCTATAAATGCAAAACTATAATATCCAAACCCATGAACTAAATATATCAATAGAATATTTTTTGATAAAAATTCTAAATGCACCCGGATATAAATACTGACAAAAAATATGTATATTAATAATGCCCATCCTAAATATCTTATAATAACTTTTCTTTTTCCTGAAAACCTATTTTCATATGGAAATTCCTCCAATAAACTTATTATTTTAGTCATAAAACTTAGGTTATCATTATTGCTCTTCAATGACTGTTTTATCATATCTTTTTTATTTTTAGTATAGATAGCGAGCGATTTCATAAAATATATAATAAAGAGCCCAAAAATAATTAAAATTATAAAAAATATAAAGACAGATGGATTTGGAGACGAATAAAATAAAAATAAAAAATAATATACAAAAAAAATACTGATGACTAAGTAAATCATGCTTGAAAAGAAATATTTCTTAAATAAATCATTAAAAATTAAATCGACTTTTTGAGTATTTTGAGTAATTTGTTTTTTCATTTATTAGACCACCAAAAATTTATTTAAATTTATGAGGGGCTTTTTTCCCAATCTTTGGTTCTAAATTTCTGTTTCGTATATTTTCTTTTATTAATATAATACCAACTCAATGAACTTATTAAAACAATCAATCCAACTATAATATATTCTAAAAAGAATTTAAAACTGTCATTAGTAAAAAAATAAATCACAATCACACTGTTAGATAAAGTTGAGTTCATATATTCTGTTGTTGCTACTATTGAATAGAAAAATACGCCAAAATAGGGTAATGTATCATTAAAATGGTTATCTACTGTTATCTCTATTGGCATTATGCCCTCAATGCTTGTTATTGGATATGGAGTTCGGTATATTCGATAATATAAAGAATTATTAATTTTTGTCCAGCTTAAATTTACAAAAGAATCAAAAGCTAAACTATTGGTCAAAAGAATTAAGTGGGGGCCGGAAATTCTAGATATATAGGAAACATTTATGCAATTAGAAATTGAACTGTCATGAGTCCCATTTGATGCTACAACTACATAGTAATATGTTCCGTAATTTTTAAGGACATCAGTCCAATAAGTATTGGTAGTTTCTTTTATATATTGTAGTCCGGTAATATTAGAAATACTTTGATTTGACCTATATATTTTGTAACTGGTAGCAGCAAAAATTTTATTCCAAGAGAGTAAGACATTTGGGTTTATTGTTATTGGAGGCTGAATCTGTTTTAATTCAGGCGGAATTAACTCTATTCCTAGTTTTATTAAAAATGCATCATAATTATCTCCACCACCAATGCGAATAAAACCTGAAATATAAATTTTTGAATTTAATGTACAAATCCCAAACCCCCATTCAGTATTGGAAGTACCCCAAGTATAATTCCAAATAATAGTACCATTATCATAAAATTTTAAGAGAACTGCATCATCAGAGTTTGTCGAGGGGTTTTCATACATCCCAATTACATAGATTTTTGTTTCAGTCCATATAACTCTACTCCCAAAATCATTTCCAGTCCCACCCCACGTATAATTCCACACTAGATCACCTCCAGGACTGAATTTAAGCAAAAAAATATCGGAACTACCCGCACCAAAACTTCTTGTTTCACCAGTTACAAAAATAGGGCCACCACCAACGCAAATTCTACCACCTAAATCTTCATAGATGCCACCCCAAGTTTTATTCCAAATTTGTGTACCATTATCATAAAATTTTGCTAAAAAAGAATCTGAATTTCCGTTCCCAAAACTACTCGTAGCTCCACTTATATATATAAAACCAGATTGATTTGCTATCCCATAGCCATAATCATTTCCGATCCCGCCCCAGGTATAATTCCATTCTATTGAGCCACTTTGATTTAATTTTAAGAAGACGGCATCAGAACCACCAGCTCCATAACTATTTGTTATCCCAACAACGTAAATGTAATCGTTATCAACTATAATGTCAGTCCCAGAGTCATCAGCAAGATTTCCCCAAGTAATATTCCAGATAATAGTGCCATTATTACTTGCTTTCAATACAAATAAATTTTCGCTACCATTACCAAAACTTTTGGTATAACCCGTCACATAAATGCCATTTTTATCTGCAAATACTCCTCTAGCTCCGTCCCAATCAGTACCACCCCATGTTATATTCCAAATTATAGTTCCATTTGAATGATATTTTACTATAAATACATCTGTCTCTCCATTACCAAAACTCTTAGTTTCGCCAACTAAATAAATATTATTTCCTATACCTACAACATCATAACTTTTATCATATTCAAGTCCACCCCACTTTTTTTCCCAAATTTTATTCATGTCCATTTCGTTGTTTTTTATAAAAATGGAACTATCTTGTAATTTTAATCTGGAAAAATTCGTTAAATAATTTAACATAAAAAATTCTAACGAAGAAATTAAGATTAGGATAATTATCATTACTTTAATAAGTAATTTGTTTTTATTTTTCATCTAATTCACTTTTTTACTTGAATTTTTTATTTGAAAAATATGATAATGGGGGTAATTGGCTTTTTCCATAATTATTGAATATAATATTTTTATAATTAATCTATTATCCATTTATTCTTATTTATAATTTAACTATTAACAATAATATTAGTTTTTCAAAATTAGTTTTGAAGACAAATTAAAATAAATATATTACTATTTTCAGAGTTTAATACTTTTTTCATCTATTTGATTTTTATTTCCAAATTTTTTAATTTCAAATTCGTTAGATAAAATATTTTAATAAAAGATCTTCAAATATATTCTCAAAAAATAGAATTAGTTTTGTACTTTAGAGCTATACACGAAATTCTAGAAATTTATTGACCATTATAAGAAGAAAATTAGATTTATTAACATTTTGATTTTACTAAAATAAAAAATAAAAAATTGAAATTGTTAAGTTATTTAATTATAACCTATATCGTGCGATTATACCACCAATTAAACTACCAAGGATAGCACCGGGTAAAATTAGCGAATACCAGCAAAGATGGAGTAATAATGTTAATATCATATTTATTGAGAAGCCATTAAATAGAGGACTTAACATTGACGCTATCATGTCTACAGGAATTGGATATATAGGAAATAGACTTGCCCATGTAAAAAAGTATACAATGTTGAATATCATTCCAATCAATGGAAACAGCACAGCATATAGAATTTTTTTAGTTATAAAGCCGCAAATTATTCCCGTAATTAACCAAATTAATAGAGGAATTACAAATGAATAGCCAAAAATGGGAAGAGTATATGCAAATCCTATGCTTTCAAAAGTAAGTACCGCTAATCCTTGGCCAAACCCACCGTCTAATTGAACATACCATCCAAGATCAATCCCGCCTAAAAAATATAGAGATAGGAAGGTGAATAGCCAAGGTAACAAAATGCCGGAAATAATACCAAGTGTATATTTAATAACATTCGCCATATTTTATTACGCCCCTTCATTTGTTGTATCTATCTTTAAATCGGCATAAGATTTAGAATATTCTTCTTTTTTTCCGGGTTTCATAGTAATTGAATCAAACCATTTTTTCACTTTTTGTCTTGGATATTCAAATGTCGGAGACCTTGAGGCTATATAGATCATGAACCCGGTCATTCCATAGATTATGATTCCAAGAAGTATTGGGTTGACTTGCATTAATTCGTTTACTGAGACGCCCATTGGAGTTTCTAAGAAGGAACCGCCAAATTGGGTGACTACATCATCATATGTGAGGTTTTTGAATTCAAAAATTTTGACTACTTTTCCAATATATCCGTTGGTAGAATTTGCGTAAGTCATTAAATCCGTTATATTATGGATAAGATCGGGGTCAAAATTTGTTAGAGGTCTGCCTAAAAAGTCTTTATTTTGAGATTCTAAGTAATATGGGACTAATTCATCGCACATTCTAACGAAATTTGCACTAATATTAATAGAACTTATTTTGTTTATAATATTTAATCGTACCCAGTAGCTTTCTCCTACATTGGACGTTCCAATTGTTTGCGTTCGAGGAGTCATTCCGTTAATATATCGTCCAAATATGATCTTACCAGATTGCGATAAGTTATTAGTTTCGTCTAAAATTATAGGAATTGGATCCCATGCACTTGCGGATGAATTATAAAATTCCCATTTGTATTGATATGACCCGTTATTAACATTGGTACTCATATTAAAATAGAGCGCTGTCATTTTGGTAATTGGACTTTTTGCTGTTGATAACAGACCTGATACCATTGGTGCTGCAAAATAAATTGTATCATTAATTGCACCAGTAAGATTTACATCAGCTTCTACTGTATCATTTGCGGGTAAAGTATAATTCATCCAAGTATTTACGGATACATTATGGTAATATACATGGACATTTGGAAATTCTTGATAAATCAAATCTTTTTGATATAAGTAATTGATGAAATTTTGCTTTTTTGTAGTATTAGACAATGTTTGATTTGACAATATTAATAGCCCTTCAATTGGATTTTTATCTTTTATAGTAGGTCTATATAAATTTGTAGCGATACTATCAATTACTTGTGAGATATTGACCTCGAGGACATTCATTAAATCGATCAGACTTATTCCAGCCTCCCCTAGCATGTCAAATGCAATTGAAGAATTTGCATTAAATGACCAATTGACATCCCCAGGATATCCTACAGATGCGAACATTGGTGAACCACCAGACATCCCCATTAGTTGGTCTAATACTTCAAACCCATTAACATTTTTAGATTCTAAATAGAGTATTAATGGAGATATTGCATCCATTAATTCGTCCAAAGCTGCTTTTTGAATATTTGGATCGGACGACACTAGTGCACTAATATTTAGATTGCCCATAACCTGTAATGATGGACTTGCTTCCATCATCATATTTACAATATCAATACCAGCTGAAGATAGGTCATCTAAGATATTTGCCATTATGTCATCTTCACCTCCACCACATAGTCCGACTGCTGATTTCCAAGTGGCGCTAAAAGAAGGGTTACTTGAAGCTACTGTAAAACTGAAATATTTATTGCTAATATCGATATTATCCGAGCCAGAAATAATGGACGGAGTTGTACTTGGACCTATAACAGTATTTCCGATAGTGTCAATAACATAAAACCTATATTTTATATTAGTACCAACTGAGCAACCCGGTAATGAATAATTTACTGTTGCATTTGACCATAAAGTTGGTATTGATGAATTTGGATAATTGGGGAATGAATTAGTAAATATCCAGCCTAAAGCTGTATTAGGGCCACCGACTATGGGTTTAGTAGGTAATCCCGTCATAGATACATTTGTCCATGCACCATCATTTATAGAATAACTTAGTATTACGCTTTTAACGCCACCACCTTTTTTATCTTGGACGGTAGCGTAAAAGTTTATTGGTTGGTTAGCCATGACTGGGTCTCTTGAAGCTTTAAGTAATACTGGAAAATATGCAGATGAATCGCCAGACAAACTCATTGAAGGCATTGCTAATGAAGATAATGGGATCACAATTGAACTGACTGGGCCAATTCCACCAAATGTATTTAGAAAGACATAAATTTCTACATCTGAAAGGGCTATATTTAGTCCGCCAGCTAATATAGACATAAAGAACTTGTTAAATGTATCACCGCGTTTCATTATCATGTATATAGGTACTACTTTATACTGGTTAGGAGGGACTACTATAGGATCACTTACCCAACCTTGTCCAAGCGTGTCCGGGCCATATTTTAACGTCATATTTAATTGTGGAAATAATAATGGACTATTTGAGCCGCTGTTATTTATTCCTAAATCTAACCTTAGCGTGTAAGTTTCATCGGTTGCATCTACAAATGCAAATGTTGATAAAGAGATTTTTTGTGATGCATCTGAACTTGTTAATGAACTATATAAGTTCACTATACCAGATAATGAGTTTATCGAGGGGATCATCACAAAAAGCATTGGAATTACTAAAATTAAAATAATTCCGATCGTAGCTGTTAATTTTTTACCCATTTTATTTACCTCCTACACTCTTTTTTATGTATTTATAGCGTTCTTTACCAGTAGCTTTTTTCACTCTGGATTTATTTTGCATAATTGCTATAACGAGTCCAAGGACTACTGTCCCTAATATGATTCCGAATAAAAGATAAGACCCTATGTCTTCATTTTGGACAGTCAATGTCCCAATATTACTTCTATATATGTTACCCGCTTCGTCCCTTATTTCAATATAATATTCGATTATTGAATTTGCAGATTGCCTTGGAATTACTGCTGAATATTCGCCGTTATAGACCACAGGTGTTATAGAAGTAAAAGTCCCACCATTTACTCTATAATAGACTATTACAGAATCAATTCTAGATGCGCCAGATCTTTCTTTTTCAAGAGTGAACCTTATTTCAATATCATCAGTTGATTTTGGAGAAATTGTGGATAACATCAATGCCGATATATTAGGAGCTTCGTTATCAGTTATTTTTCCTAAGTAGACAAATTGAGACATATTTGAATAAATTGTCCCATCATATGTAAAAGACACGGGTTTACCAGTATTATTATCTAGAATCCAAATTTGTGCGAAAATTTCAAGTCCATACGAAACATTTTCAATATATGGATAAGTCCATTGATATTGTCCGCCTGTTATTGTCATTGTATTATTATATAGAGTATAATTGCTTGGAATTAAAGGTTCCATAATATCTTTTCTTGGGTCATGTAATCTTGCATTTATTTCAACTAAGAAACTTGAATTTCTTAAAGAAACATTAGCTACTAATGTAAATTGCGTACCAAATGGCACTCCTGGTGCTATAAGATTTAATATGTCAATTGTCTTTATCCAATTACCCATCGATGTATATTCTAAATTATAACCTGATGAATTTAATGTAAATACATTGTTAGCCCCATCTTTTGCTATTATATTTATTGAAACAATTGTTCCGTTTTCTAAAGCCGGCATTATAAAGGAATAACTAAATAGCCTATATAAGCCGCCTCCAGTTGACTCGTTTTTAATTTGTACCATAAGTCCTATGATCCATCCTGGTTGAGTTGATAATTTATAATAAATTTTCACTTCAACTATTGGATAAGCACCACTTGTTTCATTGAATTGAGCAGTAATGTTTACATTGTACCCTGCAGAATAAGGATATCCAGTCCAGTTTGTAGGTCTATTACTTTCATTATAAACGAGGTTTGTTGGTACAGTTATAACGCCTATAAAATTCGGTGGAGTTAAGTCAGTTATAAAAACAATAAAGCTATCAGAATCAACTCCACTGTTCCCAGCAAAATCAGTACCAATAGCATCTACGGTATATGAACCATTTATTTTAACATTATAAATTCCTTGCCAGAAATTCGGTAAAATTTCGGTCATTGGGACATTTTCAGGTATTGCTGTTGGACTTGTAACATTTAGGTTTAATGAATTTAATTGTTCAGAAGTTGTTACATTTATAGTTATATAGAAACTTGTCGAATTTTTATATGTAGTATTAACTAGAATGTTAATAGTAGGCGCAGTTAAATCAATCGTAAAGGACCAAGAGTAAGTAGCCATCGCATTACCTGCATTATCAGAAGCGTCCAAATCGACATTTATTATTTGTCCATCATTAAATGGTGTTGTAGGAGTATATGAAACAGTACTACCATCCCAGCTATATGAGACAGTATTTCCTTCCACGGTTAAGGTAATACTTGATGCATTAACACCACTCAACGAATCTGCAAGATCAACAGTAATTGTTGGAGTACTATCAGAAGTATATGAATTATTAGCGGGACTTGGATTTGATGCACTTGGGGGACTTAAATCAACTGTAAATGACCATGTATATGCCGACATAGTATTGCCAGCATTATCTGAAGCAGTTACTGAAACATCAACTACTTGACCATCTGAAAATGATCCGCCGCTATATGAAACTGTAGTACCATCCCAAGTAGTCGCCACCGGGCTTCCTTCCACTTGCATCGAGATTGTTGTAGCATTTATTCCACTTAAACTATCCGTCAAGTCTAAACTAATTGTCGGATTTGCGTTATTAATTATTGAATTATTATTTGGAAATTCATTTGACCCGAATGGATTTACTAAATCTATAGTAAAGAACCAAGTATATGGGTCCATTTGATTTCCCATTGTATCATTACATTGGACAGTTGCATTTATTATATCTCCATGATTGTATGGGCCAGGTACAGTATATCTAACTCTGTGGAGGACAGCAGACCATGTATGGGAAACAAGTGAACCATTTAACCATGTTCGTATTGTGGTACTATCTACATCCCAATAGGCATCTAAATAGACTTCTACTAAGGGTGTGGGAGCATTAGTATATGAATTATTTGCTGGATTTGGATTATAAGCATATGGTACGGTTACAAATACTTGAAAAGTCCATTGATATGGTACCATTTGATTTCCTACATTATCTTGTGAAGTTATGGTGACATTATAGATAGCATTTGCGAGAGGAGATGGGGGAGTATAAGTTAAATTTTCACCATCATACCCATATGAAACAGCTGAACCATTTAGTAGCATTTGAGTAGCACTAAAATTAATTCCACTCAATGTATCTTCTAATTTTACTCTTATTAATGGTCTATCATCGGATATAATTCCAGTAGGCTCTTCATTTGACGCTACTGGTGGACTGACATCGATTGTAAAATACCATTCATATTGTACCATCGCATTTCCTATGTTATCTGCGGCGTTTAAAGTTACATTAATGACCTGCCCATCAGAATATGGTGACGTGGCAGTCCAAGTAACTGTGGTCCCAATATAATTATGGGATACTAAAATTCCTTCCACTGTCATTTGAATAGTGGACGGGTTAACTCCGCTTAAGGCATCTGTTAAAGTGACATTAATTGTAGGTAATGTTGTATTTACATAACTACCATTAGCTGGAATGGGATTTGAAGCAACTGGTGGACTTGTGTCTATTGTAAAAGACCAAGAATATTCAGACATTGCGTTTCCAACATTATCTGACGCGTTTAATTCAACGTTTACTACTTGACCATTAGAGAACGGAGAGCCAGGCGTATAAGTAATGTGAGTACCATTCCAAGTATGCGATACTACGGTACCTTCTACTGCCAATGAAATTGAACTCCCATTTACACCACTACCACTGTCGGATAAGGCAATTATTATTGTAGGCATGGTTGAATTTGTATAAGACCCATTTGCTGGTTTTGGATTAGATGCAGCTGGTGAACTTGTGTCTATTGTAAATGACCACGAATAGGTAGTCATTACATTGCCCGCGTTATCGGAAGCATCTAAATTTATATTAACAACTTGTCCGTCAGAAAATGGAGTACCCGGAGTGTAAGAAACATGAGTTCCATTCCAAGTATGGGAAACGGGAGATCCTTCTACATTTAATACAATTGTAGAACTATCTATACCACTTACATTATCGCTTAATGCTACAATTATTGTTGGAGTTGAATCACTCACATAAATCCCATTTGCAGGGACTTCATTAGACGCTACAGGTGCATGTATATCCACCGTAAATGACCACGAATATTCAGCCATCGCGTTTCCAACATTATCTGACGCGTTTAATTCAACGTTTACTACTTGACCATCAGAGAACGGAGAGCCAGGCGTATAAGTAACGTGAGTACCATTCCAAGTATGCGATACTACGGTACCTTCTACTGCCAATGAAATTGAACTCCCATCTACACTACTACCACTGTCGGATAAGGCAATTATTATTGTGGGAGTTGGATTATTTGTGTATGTCCCATCTGCTGGCTTCGGATTTGAAGCAACAGGTGGACTTGTGTCTATTGTAAATGACCACGAATAGGTAGCCATTGTATTACCAACATTATCTGCAGCATCTAAATCAATGTTTACAATTTGACCATTTGAAAATGGTACAGAAGGAGTGTAGGAGACAGTTGTCCCATTCCAAGTATATGCTACAGGAGATCCTTCCACAGTTAAAATTATTCTTGATGAATCTACTCCACTTATTGTATCACTCAAATCAATTGAGATAGTCGGAAGAGTATTAGATGTATAGCTAGAATCTGCGGGCTTAGGATTAGATGCGACTGGTGGACTTGTGTCTATTGTAAATGACCATGAATATTCAGCCATGGCGTTTCCAACATTATCTGATGCGTTTAACTCAATATTTATTACTTGACCATCAGAGAACGGAGAGCCTGGCGTATAAGTAACATGAGTACCATTCCAAGTATGCGATACTATGATCCCTTCTACTGCCAGTGAAATTGAACTCCCATTTACACCACTACCACTGTCGGATAAGGCAATTATTATTGTAGGCATGGTGGAATTTGTATAAGATCCATTTGCTGGTTTTGGATTTGAAGCACTTGGGCTGGATAAATCTATTGTAAAAGACCAAATATATGCTGACATTGCATTACCTGCATTGTCCGATGCGCCTAAACTAACATCAACTACTTGGCCATCGCTAAATGGACTACCAGGTGTATAGATTACATGAGTACCATTCCAAGTATGTGAAACTGGAGAACCTTCTACATTCAATATAATTGTAGAACTATCAACTCCGCTCCCAGTATCTGTTAATGCCACGATTATCGTAGGTGTTGGATTACTTGTATAGGTACCATTAACTGGTCGCTCATTTGAAGCTTGTGGTGCTGAAGTATCAATAGTAAATGACCAAGAATAAGTAGACATCGAATTACCAACATTATCAGAAGCGTCCAAATCAACGTTAATTACTTGTCCGTTGCTAAAGGGAGTTGATGGTGTATACGAAACCGTACTCCCGTCCCAAGTATGAGTAACTACATTCCCTTCAACAGTTAATTTAATGCTAGATGCATTAATACCACTTAGTGCGTCAGATAGATCAACAGTAATTGTTGGAGTGTTATCAGAAGTATATGAATTATTAGTTGGACTTGGATTTGATGCACTTGGGGGATTTAAATCTACTGTAAATGACCAAGTATAAGGTGTTACCATCCAAACACCACTATAATCAGAAGCATTTGCAATTTCACAATTTATAACTTGTCCATTTGTATATCCACTACCAGTATAACTTAGATTTAATGCGTTTCCAGTCCAATTACTCCAAGTAAATGATACAGTATTACCTTCTACTTTGAAAATAATTGTACTTGGATTAATAGAATTAGCACCATCAATTGTTACATTGATTACTGGGTTGCTCACTCCGGTGAATGCTCCATCATCAGGTATTGGATTATAACAATACGGACGTCCTATAGAAATATTGAAGTACCACACATATGGGTCCATCATATTTCCAGCATTGTCACTTACTTGAACTGATACAGTTATTTTTCCTTCACCGAATGGAGAGCTCGGAGTATATGAAAGTAATCCAGAAATAGCATTGTAAGTATAATTTGAACTAGGAATCGTAGTCCCATTTACAATATATATAATTGTACTGGAATCTATTCCGCTTAGTGTATCACTTAAATATACACTAATTGTAGGTTGCGTATCACTTATTATGCTTTGATTTGCTGGTGCTTCGTTTGAAGCATTTGGCATTTCCGTATCAATTGTAAATGACCAAGTATATTCAGATATCGCGTTTCCAGCATTATCTGAAACATTTACCTCGACATTTACTACTTGTCCATTGGAAAATTGAGTTGAAGGAGTGTATGAAATATGTGTGCCATTCCAAGAATGAGTGACTATTGAGCCTTCAACTGCCATTGAAATTGTTGAACTGTCCACACCACTTAATGCGTCCGAAACTGAGACCATTATTGTGGGTGTTGTATCATTAGTGTATCCACCATTTGGAGGAGTAGGATTGGACATTACAGGAGCAGCAGTATCTATTGTAAATGACCATGAATAGGTAGGCATTACATTTCCAGCATTATCCGAAGCATTTAGGTCAACATTTATTATTTGGCCATTACTGAATGGAGTAGCTGGAGTGTAATAAACATGGGTTCCATTCCATGTATGAGTTACAACTGATCCTTCTACACCTAACTTAATTGTTGATGAATCAATGCCACTAATTGCATCTGAAAGTTGGACAATGATTGTTGGAGTTGCATCGTTAGTATATCCACTATTAGCCGGCTTTTCGTTTGAAGCTTGTGGAGCAGCAGTGTCTATAGTAAATGACCAAGAGTAAGTGGCCATCACATTCCCCGCATTATCAGAAGCGTCTAAATCGACATTTATTACTTGACCGTTTGAGAAAGGAGTTGATGGTGTATATGAAACATGAGTACCGTTCCATGTATGAGTTATTGTTCCACCATTTACCTTTAGCACAATAGTAGAAGCATCAACTTCACTCAATGCGTCCGTCAGAGAGATAATGATTGTAGGAGTGTTGTCATTTGTGTAAGAGCTATCAGCTGGCTTTGGGTTAGATGCAACAGGTGGACTTGTATCTATTGTAAATGACCATGTATAAGTAGTCATTGCATTTCCCACATCATCTGATGCATCTAATGTTATATCAATTACCTGTCCATTGCTAAAAGGTGAACTTGGAGTATATGAGACATGTGTCCCGTTCCAAGTATGTGACACTGTAAGCCCTTCTACAGTCATTTGAATTGTAGAAGAATCAACTCCACTTAAAGCATCAGACAATGCAACAATTATAGTGGACGTAGAATCATTGGTATAAGAACTATTAGGTGGTTTTGGGTTTGATGCTACTGGCGCACCAGTGTCTATGGTAAAAGACCATGAATAAGTAGCCATCGCATTCCCCGCATTATCAGAAGCGTCTAAATCAACATTTATTACTTGACCGTTTGAGAAGGGAGTTGATGGTGTATATGAAACATGAGTCCCGTTCCAAGTATGTGTTACTACTCCACCTTCTACATGTAATACTATTGATGAACCGTCAACTTCGCTTAATGCATCTGAAAGTGCTACAATAATTGTGGGAGTTGTATCACTTGTATAAGATGAGTCCGCAGGCTTCGGGTTTGACGCTACTGGAGCAGCAGTATCTATGGTAAAAGACCATGAATAAGTAGCCATTGCGTTCCCTACATTATCAGAAGCGTCTAAATCGACATTTATTACTTGACCGTTTGAGAAAGGAGTTGATGGTGTATATGAAACGTGCGTCCCGTTCCAAGTATGTGCTACTACTCCGCCTTCTACCTGTAATACTATTGATGAACCGTCAACTTCGCTTAATGCATCTGAAAGTGCTACAATAATTGTAGGAGTTGTATCACTTGTATATCCAGAATTTGGAGGTTTAGGATTAGATGCACTTGGACTAACAGTATCCATGGTGAATAACCAAGAGTAGGTAGACATTGGATTTCCGGCATTATCAGAAGCATCTAGATCAACATTAATTACTTGACCATTAGCAAAAGCCCCAGAACCAGCGGTCCAACTAACAGTAGTCCCATTCCAAGAATGACTACGTACTATTCCTTCTACAGTTAAAACAATAGTAGAAGCATTGACTCCGCTTAAATCGTCAGAGAGGTCGACCATAATTGTAACAGCATCTGCACCATATCCGCCGTTGGGAGGACGAGGATTAGATGTTTGAGGTGGGTTAACATCAAGATACGATAGAGTGAACCAGATAACAGATGAATTTGTATTACCTGCATCATCTTTTACAGTAACTTTAACTGAATAGGTACCATTAGAAAGTGGTGTATTATTTAAAAAACCAAAATTTCCAGAACTAGACCCAGATGGATTAACATTGGGGATTCCAGTTGCGCCTATTCCAAATCGGGTATCATTAATGAGAATAGAGCTGATGTTGCTATAAGTACCAGATGTAGTCCCATTAATCCAAATATGCTTTTTAATCTTAATATCAGTCCCATTTGAAGCTGGGGAAGTATAAGAAATAGTTGGTGGAGTGTTATCTACATAAAAAATCGTATGGACTGATGCATTAAAAGCACCATTTCCTTTATCACCAACTACATAAACATCCCATGTGCCTTCTTGAGCAGTGCTAAGAAGTTTATATGTTGTACTATTTTGACCGTTGGAATCAGTTATTCCCGCGTCAATAAAAACGGGAGACCCCGAAGGATCATCGATTTCATATGATATATTTCCGTTTTGAATAGGTGTACCATTAAGATATTCAAAAAGAGCATTAACTTGAACAGTGTCTGATGGATGATAGCCATGGATAGTACCATTAGTATCAATAACAAGATTGGCACTGTCAAGAGGATTGATAGGTGTATTCAAATTAGTATAAGAACTATTGGAGTAATAATTAAAGGAATTCCAGAAGTTGGATGAAATAGAAATTGTTAAAATCAGTAGACCGATTGAATATAGAAAAATTAAGAAATTTTTATTTTTATAAAATATTTTAGATTTAAACAATATAAACTCTCTCCAATATTAATAATATTCTACGAATAGAGATAATTTAGGAAGGGTGAATCGATTTTAAATATATTTCGAAATGATTTATAAATAAAAAAGAATTAACAAAGAAGAAGTATAAAAAAAAAAGAACAAAAATTAATTTACTTGCTGAAAAAAAATATCAAGAAATACGAAAATTAAAAGAATAAGAATATGATGATTTAATAATAAATAAATAATGAGTGCTCTCCAAGTGAATTATAATTAAATAATATAAAGATTAAATATATAAGAAAATTAGAATTTAAGTTTGAAAATAACTCTATTAATACTAAAAACATGATTTTTATTAAAAATATTTTTTTCAAAAATTAATTGTTCATTTTGTTTATGTCGCAGGAATTGTTAGAAATTAATAGAAATTAATATTAAAGACCAGAAACATCATTTGAAGATCAAAATATTAAGATCAAAAGACTGATTTAAAAAAATAGACAAAATTATAAAAAAAAATTAGGATAATACAGATTTATCTAATTCTTTACCACATCCAACACATTTAACCTTTTTTCCTTGATTTATTTCATTAAGTAATGTGTAAGGGATTGGAAATCCACAATATGGGCAAATATATTCAATTTTTTTAGCTTCTTCTTTAGCATAGGATTTTGCAACTGCAGAAGGAGGTGGGTGAATAATTTTGAGACAACTGGGACAGAAGGTAGATTGTCCACTGTGTAATATTTTAAGTCGAGGAGCGGAAAGCAACTTTTTACAGTTAGGGCATCGGTCATCAACAGTGACATATTGAGGGGGTGGTGTAGGAGATGGAGGTGTTATTTTCTGAGGTTTTGGTAGAGGAGTAGCAGTAGGAGTTGGTGGTTGTGAGATAGGGGGTTCGGGAGGCTTGGAGATGGTGGGGACGGGTGGTTTAGAGGGTATTTTTTGTGGTATTGGTGTAGGTTCTGCAGTAGGTTGAGCAATAGGTTGAGCTACGGGTTGTGCTTCAGGCTTTAGAGCAACTTTAGCATGCTTTGGTTTGGGTTTTGCTACAGCTTTAGCTTTTAATTTTTCACGATCAGCTTTAGAAGCTTTAATAATTTCTTTGGAAGGAGTATAAAGAATAACCTTATCAAAAAATTCAGGAGTATTAATAAGTCTATAAATGAAATACTCAAAAATTTCTTCATCATCTCTAATACTTTCGTAAAAATCTTTAGGCCAGATGCCTAAAATAGTTTGGCCCCCAAATTTTTCTTTATTAAGAAGTAAACCAAAGTCCATTTTACCCACTTTTGATTTGGCTAAAATAAAAGAGTTATTTTCTATTTCTGCAATCCCCATATCATATATAACATTTCTTAATTTTTCTAATTTTTTATATTGAGCACTATTTTCTTTAATTACCTTATAAAAATTATCAATGAACCGTTCAGTAAATACATTTCTTTTAATAATTCTATTTGCGTCTAAAAGAGATAGTAATATATTCCCTTCGCCATCACTTTCGATCTCTACTTTAATCATTATTAATTTTCACCTATATTTATCAGTTTTAATGATATAATTGTTAGCTAAAATTAAACGGAAAAAAATTTAAATCACAATAAAATATTCCATATTACTTATTTTTAAAGATTAATATTAATGTATTTCGATCATTTTAAAAACAATATGGTTTTGAGGTCTCATGGAATATTTTAGAATGATGAAATAATTAATTGTAATGACAATTATAGAGATATCTCTATAGAATATATAGATATCTCTCTATAGAATAAATAATGATAATACTATGGGCATTTGACAAACAATGAACAGATTTTAATTAGTAGAAAATCTAAATGATATAAAAAAAATTCAAATTAATTTTTTAGTAAAAAATTCTATGACAGAATTGTTAAAAAGATGATTTGAGAGATTAGAGATATTAAATTATAAAATAAACTATCTTGGGATAAAATGAAAATAATAAAGGGAAATATCATTTTACTAAAATATTATTAAAATTTTTCGAAAACAAATAAATAATAGATCAGAGAGATAAAGTAGTAATTTAAAAAATTTAGGTGAAATTGAAGGTCAAATTCATTTAAATTAATAAAATTAAAAAAAAGAGAAAATTAATAAACGATTACAAATTTAACAAATATTATTTCGAGATGACTTAACTTGTCAGAAAGAGAGAAATTTATTAAAAAAATAATGAGTTTTTTAAAGGAAGGGATCGAGCAACCAAGGAAAATTAAAGAGTTAAAAAAGTTACCAGTAGAATCAATAAAAGGTGTAGATGAATACAAAGAATTTATGAACAAAATGAATATAAAAACTATTGCAGATATGGCATCCATAAATATTGAAAAAGTAAAAAATGCAGCAGAAGAATTTGACATCTCACCAGATAGAATTGATGAGTGGCAGACTATTGCAAAGATTATAACAAGGGCGGGGAAATATAAGGGGGAGGTCTCAAAAAAAGTTATGTTATTAGGAATAGATAATGCAGGAAAAACGGCAATAACAAAAACATTAACAATAAAATATCGCGGCAATTTGCAAGCATTTGGTCAGATATTACAAGATTTATTACCAACTAAAGGAGCAGTACAAGATCAATTAAGAGTTTCTAATGTAAATATAATATTATGGGACTTAGGGGGACAGAAATTATATAGAAAAATTTATTTGAGAGAGCCTGAGAGGTTTTTCTTTGATACAAGTGCGGTTATTTATGTAATAGATATTCAAGATGAAGAAAGATTTGATGAGTCATTGGATTATCTTCAAAAAATAGTGAAAATATTTCATTTTCTAAAAGAATCGCCTTATTTCTTGGTACTGATGCATAAATATGATCCTGATTTGGAATTAGAACCGAGATATAAAATATTTATTGAAGATTTATCAAAAAAAGTTTCAAAAATATTATCAGATGCTGAAATAGAATTTGAAATTCAAGTATCATCAGTTTATAAAGATATTACAGTATTTAACTCATTTTCAGACTTAGTAAGACGGTTTGCTGATTTAGATGTTTCAAATACTATTAATACAATTTTATTAAATCACGCAAAGCAAATTAATGTAGATAATTTAATTTTAGTAGACAATTCTGGAATCAAACTAGGGGAGAGTGTTAAGGACCCAGAAACTGGAAAATTGTTATACGGTCTTACAGTTACAAATCTTGAAGAATTAATTATAAGAGGACTCGACCAAGTATTCCCTATTGATGATAAATTTTTCTGCGCGACAATTTTACCATTAGTCGAGAAAAATGTTATTTTAGCAGGACTTCACCCAGATGCATCAATTAAAGATAAACTAAAAATCCCTATAACTAAAGATTTAGAACCATGGCTTGAGAACCTTGTGGGTTGAACCCAAAAATTCTTTTTTATTTGTACCATTTTTACAATTTAAATTGATTTTATATTAATTTTTTTAGATTTTTATTTTAAATTAGGATTTGACTTTAATACTTTAATATAATATATCTAAGGATTTTGTTATAATTCTAAAAATAGATATACCTCAAAAATTAAAATAAAATAAATTTGGTAGTTATTATTAGTTGTACTTATTTTAAAAAACTATTGTAGAAAAAAGAATAATCCTTTCCCAGATCTGTAAATGAATGTATATCCCGATAAAATTAAAATTTTTTGAATTTTTAATAAACAATATTTTTTAATAAGAATAACAGAATTTTTAATTTGTTTATAATTCTAAAAAAGAAAAGAGTAAAAAAAAGAATATTTTACATTATTTATAGGAGTTTTAGAAGATATGTTGATTGATTGGATATTTTTGGGAAGTTTAATAGCTTGTTTTATAATAGGAATTTTTATTTTCAAATTTACTTTTAAGAGTCTACAAGAATTAGTAAAGTCTGACGAAAGTATACCTGAAGATGCGGTTGGAAAAACTGGGTTTAAAGTATTTATTTTTGGTATATCATTTAGTTTAGCAGTAAATATATTTGGATACATAATCTATGGACTAATCACAAATCAATGGGTACCATTCACTTTACAAGTTTTGGTATATAGTGGATTTTTGGTTATAGTTTTTGTGTCGTTTAGAGAGGTTTTCGAGTTTTCAAAAGCTGAAGAGGAACAAGCAGTATTCCCTAACCATAAATTATATGAATTATTAGGAACTTCGATTTACAAAAAAGTTTCAAGTAGGGGAATAACAGCTTTTATAATGTCATTAATATTTTATTTTATACCATTTATTGTTTTAATCAGTTTAAATTTCTCACTTTTTAATTCATTATTATTCAGCTTTTATTATATACCAATTTTAATGATAGGATATTTTTACGCATTGGGGTTATATAAAACAATTAGACCATATTTATATTTTAAAAGTGGGTTTAACCCACGTATAATTTTATTTGGAATTTTGATAATTCTGATGGGATTTAACATTTATTCATTCTTTAATGGTTATTATGAATATTTTCCTTACTTATTTTTAGTAGTCCAGGTAGGAATAAGTAGTGTAATAATTATTTCACTTATAAAAGGGTCCAAACATAGACCACTTTCATTAATCCACTTATTTAAAGAGCGGATGCGACCTTTTGAATATTTATATATAGGGCAAATCTTATTAGAAACTGCGTTTTTATTTATGTTTACTGTAATTTTGTTAAGACCTGAACTAACAAATTTTAGGTATATTTTTAAGAATAGTTTGATAATTTTTTCTGATTTAGATTTAAACATTTTGACATTATTTGAGATAATATTTTTTATAGCTTCATTTGCTTTTGTTTTTTTCACAATTTATAATCGACACAGAGTTTTTGATGTAGGAGTAAAAAATTATCTAATTAATAATGTAGAACATAAAAATATCCCATTAAAATATAAATTTTTGAATGACCAGACAATAATTGAAACGATTGATGATTTAGCAGAATTAAAAATAATTGAGCCAAGGTTTTTAGTGAATTTAATACATTGTTTAAAGCATAAAGATGTGTCTTTAAGGAGAAAAGCCGTAAATACATTAAGAAAAATAATGGAGTTGGATAAGGACAAAATACCGTTGGTAGTACCATATTTTATGAGAATGTTAAAAAGTGACAAGGTCTGGACAGTCAGGCTGGAAATTGCGGAGTCATTAAGTAAAATAATAAATAGAATTCCAAATGAAATTCCAGTAATTTTAGATTACTTAAAAAAAGAATCGCATGACACGAATAGATATGTTAGGTGGGGTGTTTTACGAGTATATGAAAGTATATTAAAAGCTGAATTAGAAAGAGCAGACCAATTATTACCATATATTTTTGATGCATTTAATGATAAAGAATGGTCGGTAAAAAAAGGAGCTTTGGATGTTTTAATTAATTTATCAAAAATTTCTCCTAAAATCATTCCAAAAATTCTTCCAACTTGTATGGATTTATTGAAAACAGCTCAAGATGAAGATTTACTCAATACTTTATACCAATTTATAGAATTCTGCACCGGATTAGAAGTGACCATTGATAACTATAAAGATATTGTAAATGAATTAAATTCGATCGTTAAGTGTGTTGACGAAGAGTGCCAAAATCAATTATATAATAATTTAAAAACCATAGAGGAGATGAAAGAAAGAAAAAGGAGAGAAATAGAATTAAAACGGGAGGAAGTAGAGAAATTTAAAGATGAAAGATATAAGCTGTCATTTGATTAAGGAAGAAAAAATTTTTAGACTTAGAGGTTAAAAAAATTGATATATTTAAATCTAAGCTATTTTAATACAATAAAAGGCCCACAAGTTCTATGTACATTTCCAGAAGACTTAAATAAAGAGAAGACATTAGAAATTGCAAATTTATTAAATATCTCGGAATTAGTTAAACAGAAATTCTTTGTATATGATATTTCAGAATTTAAAACGATTAACCATTATTTTGAAATTCCATCGGAGTGGGCACGTGGAAAAAAAGAGATGTTATTACTTTCAATTATAGTAGTGAATGAGTCAGTAGAATCGGGTCAAGAAATCGAAAAAGTATTAGAAACAATTGCAAAAAAGATTTCAGATATAGATAAAGCATTTATGGGTTTTTATACCTATGATTGGGAAAAAGCGGAGGATTATGATGAAGTAGATGAAAATAATGAAAAAATAATTAATATTATAAAGGACTCTCTGGATTTAGTTAAAAAGACTATCAAAGAAGTAAGAGAAAAAGCAATTCAACGTGTATTAAGATCATTTGAGCCTAAAGAGTTAGGTACATACATTATGGATGCAAAAGTATTTGAGAATTTATATAAAGTAGAAAATAATAAAGAAGTTTTTGAGTATTTAAATAGAATTATAATAGATGGAATTCGAATTTATATTACTGAGGAGATTCTTCCCGATATTCATCTACCAAACGAAATATTAAACACATTTTTATCAAAAATTACAATATATCATATTCCAGAATCTGCATTAAAGAGGTTTATTAAAAGTTATTTAGACCCAAGGTATATTATCAATACCTCAATTCTTTCCTTATTAGTATTGGCAGAAATTTTAAATAAAAACAAAGATAATCAACCTGTTACTATTGTAACAAATGACTATAAATTGAGTAGGCTAGTAAAAAGTCATTTACAAGAGATTAAAGTATTACCAGCAAGTGCTTTTTTCTTAGAGATTATTAATGTACTAAAAAATAAAGAATTAAGAGATTATTTTCAAAAATTAAGGAAAAAAATGTTGGATTATGAAATGGAAATATTATTTCAAACAAAACAAAATATTTCAAACCCAAAAGAGCAATTGAGTTGGCTGATTGAGAAGGCTATTGGAGTAGCAGGTAGGTCAATAGTTTCACCAGAACAAGAAGATATGGACGAAAAGATAAAATTTTCAAAATTAGAAGCAAGTCTTATTAATTTATTTATTCAAGGAGTTAAACTTGCATCAAATCAAATAAAAACAATTGAAAAATTTATACCATTTTTAAGTACTATAGCCAAAGCTAATTTTGTTCTGAATGAAATTCAAATGAACCTTGTTAAAGATGAAATGGATTTGGCATTGGAAAAAATTCATAAAATTATTGCCGAATTACAAGATACTCTGTTGTTATCCGGTGCATCACTAAAATTTCCTGATAATATTAAATTTAGTACAATAATCACAAAATCACTTGCTAATTTTGAATTTTTAGCATCAATATGCCATACGGATCTAGGAGAGTTGGACCAATCAATTGAACATTTAAGTATGTCAAGTATATTTAGTTTATTGGCAAATAGACCGAATAATGTTATAATTTCGCATTATTTAGAAAGTTTGACTCTTGTATATACAAAGAGATATGACCAAGCAATTAGACAATTTGAGATTACCCAGGAACTGAGTGAAAAATACAATAATTCTAGATATGTAATAATGAGCTTGGGTGGAAAAGCAATTTCTGAATTTTTGAAAGGTGATGAAGAGGGTGCTAAAAGTACAATGACAATAGTCAATAAACACATTAAAGAGAAAAAAGATGAAGCTATTATAATATTAAATGAATTCGGTGATACATTTTATAATATGGGCCATCCAGATATTGCAATTCACTTTTACAATGAAGCAATAGAAATTTCAATTGCATTGGCTAATACTAGTTTGCTAAATGTTTTGTTTTCCAAATTAAAAAAATGTTTTTATTCAGTAGGGTCTTTTGATATTTCTCCTCTATCTAAGAATATTCATAAAATTATTGATCAAGCTTATGAATTGAAGGATTCTAGAGCCATTGAAATATATAACACTGAAATTTCAAAAATGGGAGAAATCCAGAGGTTGTTAAACGAGCCTTTTCCATATTTAACTCAAAATCAATATATAAAGGGGACCCAAATCGACCCAATTATGTTAGATTGGATGGACTTACTTCATGTATCAATTAAAAAAAATAGCCCCCAAAAAAATGAATATGAAACAAATTTTTTCTGTCTTCACCCCACATTAGGAGGTATAGTTATTAGGATACTGGAAAAAGTCCCATCTAGGTTTGAAAGAACGCCTGAAATTTATAAAATTTCATTAAAAGGTGGGGATGAAAAATACAAAATTATAGAAGCTGATAAAGAGTATAAAGAAAAATTTCTCGTTAGAGCAATTATTTTAACGGATAGGTTTAATAATATTATCCTAAAAAGAATGTTTTCACCTATTTTCGGAAAGTTTTTTGAACCCTAAAATTATTAATATTAAATTTAAAGATTTTAAATTAGTTTATAAATACATAAAAATAAGGAAAATTATATTAATTATATAATTTTAATAAAAGAAAAGAAAATATGATATATTCTTTACCATAGTTTTATTTAATTATTTTTTATTTGAATAACTATACATCAACTCTTAAATGCAATTTTTTAACAAGTTCTTTATATCGATTTCTAACAGTTACCTCAGTAACATGAGCTATTTTTGCGATTTCACGTTGAGTACGGCGTTCACCTTCTTGAATTGCAACAATGTAAATTGCAGCTGCTGCAAGACCTGTTGGGTCTTTCCCCGCAGTAAGACCTTTTTCTTTAGCCAATTCAATAAGTTCAGCAGCTCTTTGCTGTGTTCTGCTTGAGATATTTAATTCTTCACCAAACCTAGATAGATAGTCTGTTGGGCTTGCAACAGGCATTCTTACACCCAATCGACCTATGATAAGGCGATAGCTTCGACCTAGTTCCTTTCTCTTAACTCTAGTATATTGACAGATTTCGTCTAGAGTTCGAGGGACTTTTCTTAATCTACAAGCTGCATAAATTGTTGCTGCGACCATTGCTTCAATTGAACGCCCTCTTATTATTTTCTGCTCTATAGCGCGCCTATAAATAACGGCAGCAGACTCTTTAACTCCACGAGGGATCCCAAGCTGGCTGGATAGCCTGTCTAACTCGGACATTGCGATAACAAGATTTCTAGCACTTGAACTATGAACACGAGTCCGAATTTGCCATTTTCTCAAACGATATATTTGAGCTCGACGTTTTGGCGAGATTTTTCGACCATAACTATCTTTATCATGCCAATCAATAATCGTACTTAGACCTTTATCATGAATTGTATAACTAGTGGGAGCTCCAGTCCGAGCTCTTTTATCTTTCTCTTCTGTATTAAATGCACGCCATTCAGGGCCACGGTCAATTTCTTTTTCAGTAATAACAAGCCCACATGTAGCGCACACTGTCTCACCCCTTGTTGCATCATTGATTAGTTCCATTGATCCACATTCAGGACAACTTTTGACATATTCGAGCGAATGAGTATCATTATATTCATTTCGATCTGGAGATAATAAAACCATTTAAACTTCACATCCTACTTTAAAATCACTGAAATCTTTCTCATTTATTAAAGTCGTAATTTTTTCATTTCTAATTTGCATAGGTTATTTCTTTCCTATTAATTAAAGGTAATGGAATTTCAATTTATTTTTCAGACGGGAAATTAATGAGATTTCCCTTCTTAAATCATTTACAAATTTGTTTTGAAATATATCTTTTTTTAATTTATTATTCTTTGTATATTCCAAGTAATATACAAAAATCTTATATATATTATTTTATGCCTATTTTTAAAATTTGAGGGTCAAAAAATGTTGGAATTTTTAACATTTAGTTAAATCCCATAAATTTCCCATTAAATATAAATGATCCAATCTTTTTATAATTTAAACGACAAAATTGACTTGATTAAAAATATAGAATTTTAAAGTAAAAAATAATATTTTTTAGTAATATCCATTCAAAGTCTAATCAATCGTTTTGTGAAAAATAACTTTTTGATGGTTTTATTTAAAAAAATTTGATATCATTTTTAAAAAAAAATTTTTATTTTAAAAATAGAATTGAATAAAAACAATTAATATTTATCCATTTTGATTTAAATTATAATAAAAATAAAGGCTAAATATAAAATCGTGAGCTCTCAATGATTATCTTCTTGATAAAATGATATTAATAGGATTCAAAAAGTGAGATTGCACATTTTTTTATCTTCAAATTTTAATTAAATAATTTTTATAATATTATGAGTTCAAAAGTTTTCATTTAACAATTTTTAAATAAAGAGTTAAAAAACCTATTATAAACTGGATTAAATTTAACATTTTCTTATAAATTAAATATTTTCTCAAGTTAAAACTAAAATAATGGAATTAAAATTAGGAATATATTATTTATAAATTTGCAAATTTTTACACATAATTTAAATATTTTCATGTCAATATATTAAATAATAAAAAAAATGAAGGGTATAATTTTGTCAATAAGTTTAGAAACTAGGAAAGAAAAAGAAGAAAAAATTAAAAATGAGATCAATAGATCTTTATTGAGAAAAGTTCGTGATATTAAAATTATTTTAGAATTACTAGAAAACGAGATAAAAAGATATGATTATGATAAAATTACAGATAGTATTGCTTCTTTAAATACATCGATATCAATGTTTCTAAATGAATTGAAAAAATTATAGAAAAAATGATTTGATAGATATTTTCAATTTAAAGAAAAATCACTTTTTAAAAAAGCGCCTTTATTATATTTTTCTTTTTTTTCAATAAAATACTTATTTTTTATAAAGAGTAAAATTTTAAAGTAAAAGAGAGATAATAGAAGATGAGTTAAAAATGACAGAAGTTGATATCATCAAAGGAAAAAAAGGAATTATAACAAGTTATAGGAGAGGCCGTCATACACAATATAATAGACAAATGCTAGTAAAGTTTGAATATAATAGTGCAAATGATGCCGCAAAATTGATAGGAAAAGAAGTGATATGGGAAACTAAGACGGGAAAATATATCAAAGGTAAAATAGTTAGGACTCACGGTAAGAATGGAGTTGTCAGGGTGTTATTTAAGAAAGGGCTTCCTGGGGAATCGCTTGGAACAGTAGTCAAAATAAAATGAAATATGTAAAATATTAAAAAATTGTATTTATTTACATTCCGAGACTCTGAAAATCAATAAAATTTTGTATTACTTTTAATTTTAAAGTATTTCCATCTATGTTTTTTAAATTTGGGCATTTTTATATATACATGGGTTATATATTATTTATTTAAAGGTACAAAAAATGAAAAATGAATATAATTTACTTAATAGAGAATTAATTCTCGGCTTAAATTATCAATTAGAAAAAAGAGAGATTTCAATTCAAATCCCTGACGAAAAAATATTTACATTACCTGAAAAAATTTTAGTGATGGGAAATAACAGTTTATTACGTTCAACAATTGATTATTTTTTGGACATTATGATTAAAAAAGGTGAATATAAAGGTAGAGTCGTTCATATAGACTATGAAAATGAGGATATTGTCGATGTTTTTGGTAAACAAGATTTTTTATATACTTTATGTTTAAGGGGTTTAGAAGAGGGAATTCCTTTAGAAAAGTGGGAGTTAATTACTTCAATTAGTCGTGTAATCAAGGTTAATAATTGGGATAAAGTGATAGATAGTTTTATTAGCCCAAATATTGAAGTATTAATATGTTATCATCCGAATAACGACAGAATTCTTGAACCTAATGATTCTATTAGAAATAGACCACCAAAATCGTATATAGGAATGATTTTAGGAATATTATATGAGAGATACAGAAGATTTAAAAATAAAGATTCAAAATTAACAATTATTTCATTAAATCCGAAATTCAAGGGAGATTTAACTCTTAGAGATATATTATTATCAGTAGGTAAAGAATGGAAGCTTGGTGAACAATTTCTTTCATGGTTAAGACTTAAAAACAACTTTTTTGATTCATTAATAGACAAAATGGACATCGGTGATTTTGATGATAAAGAAAAAATTATTGCTTTTCAAAAGTTAAATTATAAAGATAATTTTTTGACAGTTACAGAAAACTATTATAAATGGATCATTAGCTCTAACAAAGCAGCAACTTTTCCATTCCAAAGTACTGAGATAAATCTGGAATATACAGATATTTTAGATACATTTCATTCTTTAAATACCTGGTTTAATGCAGTATTGATATCGTTTGTACCGCTAGCCTATTTATCAGGTTATGATACTACATCGGATGCTCTTTTAGATGTTATAATTCAAGAATTTTTTGAAAAATTCTTGTTTAACACAATTAAAGAATTTGTAAATTTATCTGAAGACCAGATTCGGTCTTGGGAGAAAATCACAATTAATAGACTGAAAAATCCCTTTAATAAAAGGTCTTTAATTGACATGAGTGAAAATTTAATACAAAAATTTAGAAAGAATTTTCTTTTTAAAATGATTGATTTATATGAAAAGGAAAAGAAATTACCAGATTATATTTTCTTTATTCTTGCGTTGATTTTGAGATTTTATAATGTAATTGAAGAAAATGATGGACAATTTTTTGGTATTAGGGAAATGCACGAAATAAATGAAAATGAAATAGATAATGAAGATGAACAAAAAGAAATTGAAGAAAAAGAGGGTAATCTTAAAAATATCTATAAGATTAAAGATGATATTAATATTTTAAAAGAATTTGCAAATACATGGAAAAATGTGAAAATTGATGATCCACGTTCTATTAAAATATTTTTAGGATATATTCTCACACAAAAGAATATATGGGGAATGGACTTAACGCTTTGGCCAAATTTAATGGAACGCACAGGGTATTATTTAGAAAAACTACTAAAAGAAGATATAGGAAAAATCACCAGCGAATTATTATTAGGTATTGATGAAGAAAAATAAATAGTCTATAAATAGGTTTAACAAAATGCCAAAATATGAAGGTTTAATTTTTAGACCGCCGAGTGAAGCGGACTCATTGATATTACAAGTAGAAATTGGATGTTCAAATAATAGTTGCACTTTTTGTTATAGCTACAAAGATAAGAAATTAAGAATAAGGTCTTTAGAGGAAATCGAATCTGATTTAAGAGAAACATTGCCCTATGCAAAAAGAGTACGCAAGGTCTTTTTAGCAGATGGAGATGCACTTGTGATTAAAACGGACAAATTGCTGAAAATTTTAAATTTATTATATAAATATTATCCAAATTTATGGAGAGTAGGAATATATGCAACAGCATTGAATGTTCTTCATAAAACTGATGATGAACTTAGAAAATTAAAAGACGCAGGACTTGGAATTATTTATTTAGGGATTGAAAGTGGGGATGATGTAATCTTAAGAAGAGTTAAAAAGAATATGACTTCAGCACAAATGGTAGAAGCATGTAAAAGAATATTAAAAATTGGATTTGAATTATCTGTTACCATTATTTTGGGTTTGGGTGGAAAAAATCGGTGGAGAGAAAATGCAATTGAAACAGCAAGAGTTATTAATGAAATCAATGCCCCAACATACATAGGTGCTTTAACTCTAATGATCCCGAGAGGTACTCCTTTATTTGAAGAATATATTGCAGGTGAATTTGAACCATTAACAGATTTAGAAATTTTAAAAGAAATGAGATTATTAATTGATCAAATTGACATAACAAATAAGAGTATTTTTAGAAGTAATCACGCCAGTAATTATTTACCATTAGGAGGTACTCTTCCTGATGATAAAGAAAAATTATTAGAAGTTATTGATAATGTAATTAAAAACCCAATTGGAAAGTTGCGCCCCGAATATTATAGAAGGTTATAAAATTAAATTAATATTTTAATATAATTAATAACATAAGTAAATTTTTTAAAAAAATTATGAAATTTAGTTAAAAAATCAACAATCTTTCAAGTAAATCATTTATAGAATTGAAAGATTCCTCGAATTTTGAAGAACCTTTAAATAATTGAGACAACAAAAAAGATAAATTTATAATGTGGGTTGGCCACATATTAAATTGTGTGTATTTGTTTATAGTCTTATAAAGAAAAATAAAAGATTCATTATCTTCAGTTAGGTTATTTGGGATTTCATCATTAATAATCTGGATAATGTTGTCTTTTTCCAGGATATTTCTAAAAGGATAAATAGATTTACATAGCTCTTTGAAATAGTCTTTGAAACCTTTAATTTTACTATATTTTTTAATTATTTTTATTATTTGAGAAACAATGTTATCCATTAATTAAAATATTACATTAAAATTATATAAATTTTTAAAAAAATAAAAATGGATATTAAAAGCTGGATGTATCTTTTACTTTCTTAATGATTTTTTTAATTTGTGTCCGTGTTAATGTCCTTCCAAGCTCTGGACTTAAATAATTTAATTCATTTTCCATTTGATTAAGAAATTTATTGAGTGTTTTACGGTTATCAAAAGTTTGTATAAAATCTACTTGTTCTATTCTCATTTTTGCTTTATTTTGTAATTCAAAATAAATTCCACCAATTCTATCGTCATGTTTTATAAACATATAACTGTTATCACCTGTTCTAACATAGTAATAACCATATTTTCTCAAGACCTTTTTAAAAGAATTTTCTAGACTAATATTCTCATTCATTTTTACTTCCATCCAAGATAAAATATATGTAATTAAATAAAGAATGGAATTTAGATTTATTATTATTAAACAAAACCTTGATTTCCACTGAATATTAAAATTGTTTTATAAAATTATTAAAAAAATTAGAGTATTCTTGATTTATTCGTTCAAATCGATAATTATAAATAAAATGAAAAATGAGTGCGTTATTTAGGATTTCGCAGATAAAAATTTATTATATAATATTAATATTTTAAATAGATCATGTGATAGATTTTTTAGATTAGAAATTCAAGTTAAATATAATTTTTAACCGAATTTATTTTTAATCTTATCCTCTAATGCCTGTATTTGTGAACTTGTTCCTGACTTAGATTTATCCTTCTTTTTTTCTTTTTTCTTGGATTTTTTTTCTTTCGATTCTTTTTTCGGTGGAGCTCTTGGTGGAGCTCTTGGTGGTCCGCGTGTAGCACCACCTTGGGGTATATTGCCGCCAATCTGCTTTTGAAATTTAGATTCAAGTAATTTATTCATTGTTTTAGATAAGTTTTTAGGTATTGGTTTAGCTTTTCTGGGTTGTTGGATTTTGGGGATATATCCACCACCAACTTCGCCGCCGCCACCGGCAGTCCCTCCACCGCCCATTTTACGTTTAATTTCTTCCATCATAGCCATTCGGGGGCTCATACCACCCATGGGCACACCCATTCCACCAGCAGGAGGAGGACTAACTCCGCCACCACCTCCGCGCATTTGTGATGGTTTCAATAGACTTGGCTCTTGTTTAGGCTGGTTTGGTTGTATGGGTGTCCCAGGAGTAGGAGATACTCTTGGACTTGATGGAGTCCCGGGTGTATAATTATTTACTGGAGACGCAACAGTCCGTACTCTATCTGCAACAGGAGTATAAGATTGCTTTAATTTTTCCATTCCTTCTTGTATTTTATCTTGAATAACACTTTCTACATCGCCCATTTTTGATGCAATTCTCTTTAATTCAGTATTCATTTTCATTATTGCATCTGCTAAACTTCTTAAATAATTTGAATTCTGAGTAACTGCATTATGTAAATTAGCTACATTAATTTCAACAGCTCCAAAATTAGATAATAACATATCAATAGCTTTTGTTAATAGAATTATTTTATCGTTTGGATCTTCATAGCCAGCAATTAAATCAGAAAGTGTCTCTTCTTCCTCTGATTCCATTATATTATTGCCTCTTTTTTATTATATTGTAAAAGATTTTAGAAATTAATATATGATACAATAAAGGTTTCAAATATTTATAATTATTCCTATTTTAATAATAATAGCAAACTACTAATTTTTGAATAGTACTCTTTAAAAATTTTAATTTAAGAAAGATATAATTTATTGAAAACAATTAAAATTTTATTAATACGAAATAAATATGATTTAATTATGAAAATTTAAGTTTTTATTCATATACGGTTATTTTATTTAGAGTTTTTCCAATCAAGTACATTCCAATGGTCATAGAAATTACCAGTTAAGACAATGGTTATGAAAATATATTAGAACTATTAAATTAGGATAGCTTGGACTTAATTTTTAATTTTAAGAAAAGAAAAACATTTTCGGATTAATATTAAATTTGTAATTACAAATTGATTATTTCTTTAATTTTTTTTTGGAAATCTATTCATTTTCTTAAAGATAATTAAGTTTAATCACAATTTAAGAATTTAAAATGTGTAATAATAAGGGTATATTAAATTAAGAAAATACTGATTACGGAAATTTTAAAATATTAAAAAGGAATTTAAAGACCTAACCAAATAAAATTATAGACTTAATGGCTAATTGTTAATAACAAAATATTTTAAAATAAAACATAAAAAGGAATAGAAAGATTACCTAAAAGTGATAAAATGGGCAAGAATTTTTCTATTGTAATTGTAGGAACAGGTGGTCAAGGAGTAATTAGGGCATCAACAGTGATTGGTTGGGCGGTACTTGATTTAGACATAAGTTATAAACTCCGGACTGCAGAAACGCATGGTATGGCGCAAAGAGGCGGCTCTGTAATTGTACATTTGCGATTTGGGCCTACAGTAGAAAGTCCGCTTGTTAATAAACATTCTGCTGATGTCATTATTGCATTCGAATTAGCTGAAGCATTAAGGTATATAGATTATTTAAAAAAAGATGGAATACTTTTAGTAAATAATGAAGTAATAATTCCACCAATATTATTTAGGGGCCAGCATGTTAAAGTAGACCCAGAAGTTTGTATAGGCTGTGGAAATTGCAAAATTAATTGTTATGTAAATTATTACTATAAAAATTCAAATTTATTAGCGGTAATAGATTTTCCATCTTCAAAAATAACAAATGGAATATGTCAAATCTTGGAAGGTTGTACTGGATGTAAGAGGTGCATAGATATCTGTAGTCAAAATGCTATTACATTAGTTAAGGAAATAAGTTATCCAGAATTATCTGAAATAAAGAACGTACTTTTAAATGTCTCTAAGAATAGTTTCATTATACAGGCATCGAAGTCTGCGATTGAACTGGGAGATATCCGAATGACAAATACAATAATGATTGGAGCTTTATTAGGGACAAATAAAATACCATTAAAAGAAGAATCTATTAAAAATGCGATTAAAAAACTATTCAGCTCAAAAATAGTGGAAGTAAACTTAAAAGCTCTTGAAATAGGAAAAAATCTTGTAAAAAATTATAAATAAAAAAAATATTTAGAAAATTATTATCCATATTATTCCTAAAGTAAGTAGGATAATCCAAGATATAAACTCTATTTTTGTTTTATTTTCAAATTTATTTAATAATTTAGGATAACCAATTGAAACTAAGAAGGAAATCCCAATTCCAATTAACATTCCTACCAAAACATCAGTTGTCCAATGGACTCCAACATAAACCCTTGAAAAAGCCATCAAGCTTGCGTATAAAATGTATACTAATTTGATCCAGAAATTATTTGTCTTATACAATAATGGCATACTACTGTTAAAAGCTGCTGCGGAATGCCCTGACGGGAAGCTTGGGCCTTCTGCATGACTAATAGGAGAAAACTGAGAGGGCGAGAAATAATTAAATGGACGTGGACGTAATACAGTATATTTTATTGAATTAACAATAATTTCACCAAAAATCCAAGATAAAATACAACTTATAAGAGTAGGGCGCCATTGTTCAAGGAATTCCAATTTTTTTATTTTTAAAAAAGAGAGCAGACCCAATATGTAAATAGAAACGATAAACGCATAAATGAGGAAATTAGTGTAGAATATAAAGAACGCATTTAAAAATCCTGCTGAAGGAGTTTGAGTAAAATGGTTAATGTTTAATGAAATAGCCACATCGCTAACAAATAATGTTATGGTTATTAAGATTATTGCAGAAATACTTAGCAAAATAATTATAAATTTGTTAATTTTATTATTAACATATATTTTTACTGCATTTTCTTCATTCATTTTTCGTTTTCACTTTATGTATTAGTTTATTCAACTTTATAAATTGCTTTTTCTGGGCAAATTTCTACACACACCCCACAACCTGAGCACATACTTTCGACTATTTCTATTTCGTTTTTTTCTTCATTAATAGAAAAAGCTGGGCAACCGAAAGTTGAGGTGCAAATTCTACAGCCAGTACATTTTTCATTGTCAATTTTATATATATTAATTTTTTCTCCAGACTTTTTCTTAATTCGAGTTGCTAATAGGGAACATTGACGGCGAGAAATTAATAAAGTTGGGCCATTACTATAATTTATGGCTTCAATTAAAGTATTAATACTATTTTTTAAATCATAGGGGTCAAAAACTCTAATGAATTCAACACCTAACCCTTTACCGATATTTTCAATAAGAATTCGCGTAGTTTTTTCACCAGTTATTCGGACTCCGGTTCCAGGATGGTCTTGAAATCCAGTCATGGCAGTAGATAAATTGTCAAGTACCAGCACATTAACTTTACTTTTATTATAAACGAGATTGGCTAATGAGGGGATCCCAGAATGAAAAAATGTGGAATCGCCTAAAATTGCAAAAATTGGGTTGGTTTCACCTGATTTAGATATTCCATTTGCCATTCCAATAGACCCACCCATACAAAGACAAGTATGAATGGTTTCGATTGGTGGGTAAAATCCAAGTGTATAACACCCAATATCTGAACTGTAAATAAATCTACTCTTAGACCTTTTTTCTGCTTTTTTTAATGCATAAAAAGTTGCCCTATGTGGACAGCCAGGACATAATACTGGAGGTCGAGGTGGAGCCATGATATCAAATTTTATGTTATTATTATTAATTAAATCATTTTTATTCAAAAATTTGTTAATAACTGAATGAATAATCTGTGGATTTAATTCACCATTTCGCGGGACAATCTCTTTTCCCACGACTTCAAGGGAGGGGTTTATTTCTTTAGCATATATCTTTACAAAATCTTCAATAAACGGTTCTAGTTCTTCAATTACAAGCACACGTTTTAAATCGATAATCATTTGTTCGATCAATTTTTTAGGAGGAGGATAAGATGTAGCTATTTTTAAATAAGAAATTTCATCTTCTAATTTGTTATCCTTCAAATAATCGATTACATATGCATTTGGTAGACCAGATGCAATAATTCCAATTTCTTTACCATCAATTTGATGTAAATTATTAAATGGTATATCATTTACTGCATTCTCAATTTTATGAAACCTTTCAAGCATAATTTTTCTATATTTTCTTGCATTAACAGGTAAAAATGTCCATCTTTCTTTATTAAAATCAAATGCTCCCCTTTTTTTTATTGGCTTAATTTCTCCAAGTATAACATCGCCTCTTGAATGACTCAATCGAGTTGTTGACCTAAGTAAAACTATTGTCTGAAATTTTTCTGAAAAATCGAATGCAAATTTTGTCATTTCTTTAGCTTCATTAACATTTAATGGTTCGAAAACAGGACATAAAGCATGTCTTGCAAATAATCTATTATCTTGTTCATTTTGAGATGAATAACAATTAGGGTCATCTGCGTCTAAAATTACAAAGCCACCTTTTGCGCCAGCATATGATGCAGTCAAAAATGGGTCTGCTGCAACATTTAGACCGACATGTTTTAAACTAACTGCAGACCTGAGTCCACACATTTGACCACCAAATGCCGTTTCAAAAGCAACTTTCTCATTTATAGACCATTCTACATAAATATCAGGATAATAATGTACCATTTTACTGATTGTTTCTACGATTTCAGTAGATGGAGTACCTGGATAGCCAGCTACAACCCGGACACCCGCTTCTAATGCACCTCTCGCAATTGCTTCATTTCCTAGTAAAAATACTTTTTCACCGGGCGAATCAAGAGCAAAACTAGGAATTACCACATTAATCACATCTATTATTTTATTTATTTTTGAAATTTTTTGGTGTTTATTCACTTGTAAAGTAAAATCTTATATGATCTCCAAAATAACTTTTAGAACTTCTTAAACTTTGTTAAATTACAACATTTTAAATTTATATTTTTTCCACAAAATCAATTCATTTTTCAATCTAATTAATTAAAGAATATTAAATCCATTTTAATCCATTATTACCAAAATATTTGTTTAATTTTAAAATTAATTTATCATAAATAAAAAATTCAAATAAACTATCATTCAAAGTTAGTAAATTAATCAAATTTTAAATGATTTGTTTATATAAAAACATCAAATTATGGTTATTAAACTCAAAAGTATTGATCTATTTAAAAAAGAGTAATTGAACAATAAATATAATCTGTTAATTTTCAAATTTAAATTAAAATATACCCCTACAAAATAGTTTTTATTATTTTTTTAGGGTTAGTTTTTATAGGTTCAAAATTGAATATCTAAAAAAATTAATTTATGATATAATTGAAATATTTTAATTACACCATCAAATTAAGATTAAACATTTAAAAAAAGAAATTAAATTGAAATAACTACGGGAATTATCAAATAGCTTATAAAATAACGACAAAAGGAAGACTTAAAAAATGTCAAAAAGATATGAATATTGGAATAAGGAAATGGAATTAAAGAATAGAAAAGAGTTAGACGAAATTCAAAACAAAAGATTACGGGCAATTGTAAAATATTGTTATGATAATGTCCCCTTTTATAATAAGAAATTCAAAGAAAATAATTTACACCCCGATGATATAAAAACAAAAGACGATATTATCAAAATTCCGATTACATATAAACAAGATTTGAGAGATAATTATCCGTTTAACATGTTCGCAGTTCCAATGAAGGACATCGTCAGAATTCATGCTTCGTCCGGAACAACTGGAAAACCTACAGTTGTTGGTTATACAGCTAAAGATATAGAAACATGGACAGAATTAATGGCTAGAACAATTATGGCAACCAATGTAACAAAAGAAGACATTATCCAAAATGCCTATGGATATGGACTATTTACAGGTGGTTTGGGATTTCATTATGGAGCAGAGAAAATTGGAGCAACGGTAATTCCTATTTCTGGTGGAAATACCGAGCGACAGATCTTAATTATGCAAGATTTTAAATCGACTGTATTAACATGTACACCATCGTATTCACTATATATTGCAGAATACCTAAAAAATCTGGATATTGATGTGGATTCTCTGAGTTTAAGAGTAGGTATCTTTGGAGCAGAGCCGTGGAGTGAAGCTCTAAGGTCTAAAATCGAAGATGCATTACATATCGATGCATTTGACATTTATGGACTTTCAGAGCTATGTGGACCAGGAGTGTCAATCGAATGCCCCGAAAAAGCAGGCTTACATATTTGGGAAGATCATTTTATCCCAGAAATTATTGACCCAGAAAATGGTGAACAAAAAAACATGGGGGAACAAGGTGCATTGGTTTTTACTACATTAACGAAAGAAGGAATTCCTCTTTTAAGATATCTAACAAATGATATTACTGTATTAAATGAAGAAAAATGTAATTGCGGTAGATGGCACATAAGAATGAGAAAAGTTATAGGACGCGCAGATGATATGCTTATAATCCGGGGGATCAATGTATTTCCATCGGAAGTTGAATATCAACTCATGAAAATACCAGGAGTTTCAGAAAATTATCAAATAATTATTGATCGAGATATTTTAGACCGTTTGATTTTGAAAGTAGAAGTCACACCTGAAGCTTTTTCAGATAAAGTTTCGGAAATGGAAGATTTTAAGAAAAATATCGAGCAACGACTATATTCTAGCTTACAGATTCATGCAAATGTAGAATTAGTGGCACCAGGTAAAATAGAGAGGAGCATAGGAAAAGCAAAAAGAGTTATTGATTTACGAACAAAAAATATTTAAAATTTTTTTCCAAATATTTAAAAAAAGAGATGATGTTTTATGGTAAAACAAGTTTCTGTATTTCTCCCTAATGAGCCGGGAGTATTGGCAAAGTTTACAGAACTGCTTGAAAATAACAAAATAAATATTCGGGCTTTAACTGTGGCTGAAACTGCAGATTATGGAATACTACGAATTATCGTAAATAATCCAGATAAATGTATTGAAGTTTTACGAAATGCAAATTACCTTGTTTCTGAAACGGATGTCTTAGCATTTGAAGTTGAAGATAAACCTGGGGGTCTCCATAGAATTGCTAATTTAATGGGAGAAAATAATATCAACATTGAATATTTATATTCAACATTGACCTCAAAAACAGCCATAATATTAATGCGAGTTAATGATTTAGAAAAAGCATCTACCTTATTAAAAGATGCCGGCATAAAGATTTTTTCAGGAAGTGAAATATACAGTATTTAACATTTTTTATTTTTTTCTAACTTTTTCTTTTAATTTTTCCACTTCATTGTTAATGATTTTTTGATATTTTTCAAAAGTAATTTTAAAATTAGAATATTTATTAAACATTTCCCAATTCTTTTCTAGATCCAATCTTGATGTATATATCCTTTTAATTTCCTCTAAAATGATTTGATCTGCCGATAAATATTTTCTTGCTTGTTGACGAGATTTCTCAGTTTCAAGTATTTTACAAAATGGACAAATATATTCAACTTGCTTGAATATAGGGTCGGACACGATCTCAATCATATCATGACCACATTTGGGACATTTCTTAGGCATTTTTATCATTATTATAAAGTAAATTTACATTGATTTTTAAAAGGCATTATAAAATATTTACTTTAATTGTTATTTTTTATTAAAAGTTTGAAGAGTATTGAATTGTAAATTTTTGAAAAATAAAATTAAAAGAATTTTGAGCGGATTATTACAATATAGGAAAAATTTTTTGTAAATAAAATTATCATATACCTAAAAATAATATTTAAATTAAAGAGATTAAAATATTCAGTTCAAATTATTTATTAAAAATATTATAGATTAATTCAATAGGCTAATTTTGTAATAATTACCATTTTTAATAAAAAATTTAAAAATAAAGAATTATTTGGGCTTTGATCTAAGTTTGTTTATAGGCTAAATATATGAAATGAAAAATTTTTTGAATTAAAAATTGATATTAATGAGAATATAAGTTATATAGATAAATATTTATAAGATTTTTTTAAATTAATAATCGAATTTTTACTAAAATTAATAAAATATATTTTATTTTATTAGCATAAAGAGAATATAGCTATTTTACATAAATTTACATAAATAAAAATAATTCAAAAA
>Ga0190360_1000152_pt1 | contig 38902 bp, 29 predicted proteins | sample 48721834_MG_FD_161271 | JGI IMG/M metagenome (GOLD analysis project Ga0190360, IMG submission 161271) | Hydrothermal vent microbial mat bacterial communities from Southern Trench, Guaymas Basin, Mexico - 4872-18-3-4_MG | ecosystem: Environmental > Aquatic > Marine > Hydrothermal vents >...
GTGATCCAAGGGCAGAATTAGATGATTATACAATGGTAGATTTAACCATGCGCTATAAAAAGCTCAAAGGTAATTGGAATTTTGCCCTGAATATCCGCAATTTATTTGACGTGAAAGCTTTTGAACCTAGCCCTGGTCCAAATAGTAGTGGTTTTATTAGTATTCCTAATGATTTACCTTTAGCAGGGCGGCACTTTTTTGCAGAGATGCGGTATTCTTTTTAATTAGAAATCCGATTTTTTTGTTCTAAAATAGTATTTTTTGAACGGGTGAAAAATGTTAAAATACTTTATGTTATTAAAACCCATTTTTGGATGTCATTGCTTATTACTGGGTATTGTATGCTTGATAGCATTGCCCATTCAAGCGAATGAAAAAGCCATGATTGAATATTTACAAAGCCTTGATTTTGAGCAATTGACTGAAATGGAAGTGACTTTAGATGATGTATTTGATGTGTTTGATGGGCTAGTAAAAAAGCGTCGATTGACAGTTGCTACCGGTACGGAACAATCGACTGAACGGGCACCGGCAGTGACAACCGTTATCACCGCACAGGATATTGAGGCAATAGGTGCCACTGATTTGGATGAAGTGCTAGAAACCGTGCCCGGTTTACATGTGTCAAGAGATACCATTCTTAATAATCCTATTTACGCTATCCGTGGAATACATTCTTCAACTAATCCCGAAGTGCTGGTATTAATCAATGGTATTTCCATTAAGAAATTATTTTTTGGAAATCGAGGTAGGGTATGGGGCGGTATGCCGGTAAATGCAATTTCTCGGATTGAAATTATCCGAGGTCCTGGTTCAGCGGTGTTTGGGGCTGATGCTTTTAGTGGTGTAATTAATATCATTACCAAAGGTGTGGCGGATATTAAAGGCACTGAAATCGGTATGCGAGTGGGTGCTTTTAATACTCAAGATGCTTGGTTATTGCACGGTAGTCAGCAAAGTGGTTTTGATATAGCAGCAATGTTAGAATATCACAACACCGGTGGACATCAAGAAATCATTGATGCTGATACTCAAAGTCAATTTGACAAAAAACATGGCACAAATGTATCTCATGCACCAGGACCTATCAATCTATCACGACGTAACCTTGATGCTCGTCTGGATATTTCACGGGGAAATTGGCAATTACGCACGGGTTATCAAGGGCGACGTAATGTAGGAACAGGCGTTGGAATGACGCAAGTTTTAGATCCGACGGGCAATTACGAGGCGGATCGCATCAATGCTGACTTAACTTATCACAACTCTACTTTCATTAAATATTGGGATGTGACGACTCAAGCTAGTTATTATGATACCGCTCTCACAGGTTATCAAACATTATACCCCTCAGGTTTTAAACAGGCTTATCCAGATGGACGTGTTGGTTTTCCTAATATTAATGAAAGACATACTCGTTTTGCGGTTTCTGGATTTTATTCTGGTTTTAGCAACCATTTGGTGCGTATAGGGGCTGGTTATGATTATGGTGATCTCTACAAATTTGCACAACGGGTAAATTTTGGCAAAGATCCTGCGACTGGGAAACCATTGCCTCCTAATAATACTCGCTTTGTTGAGGTAGCTGATACACCTTATGCTAATGTGAGAGAAACCGCTCGCGAGAATGAATATGCGTTCTTACAAGATACTTGGACTTTAAATACAGATTGGGAATTGACTGCCGGTGTGCGTTATGATCATTATTCTGATTTTGGCACAACGATTAATCCGCGTTTGGCTCTCGTATGGCAAACTCGTCCCAATTTAACCAGCAAACTTTTATATGGTCGTGCTTTTCGAGCACCTTCATTTTCAGAACTTTATGTTAAAAGTCCGATAATAACAAGTAATCCCAATCTGCAACCTGAGAACATTCAAACTTGGGAATTGGCTTTTGACTATCGTGCTTTTGAAAATATGAATCTCGCTTTGAACCTTTTCACCTATAAGATAGATGATGTTATCCGTTCCCAAGTTGAATCTCAGCTAGGTACTGTTGTAAAAAACTTCACGGTGCATAATGTTGAAAGTCAAGTTGGGCGAGGGCTAGAAATAGAAGCACGTTGGAAATTAATTAAAAATTTCAGTGTGTTAGGCAATTACGCCTTCCAAGAATCTATCGATAAAAAATATAACCATGATGTAGGCAATGCACCCCAACATCAGGTTTATCTCCGATCCGATTGGATGCCTATCCCTAATTGGTATCTTGATACCCAAATAAATTGGGTGGCAGGGCGCAAACGCCCTTATGGTGATCCAAGGGCAGAATTAGATGATTATACAATGGTAGATTTAACCATGCGCTATAAAAAGCTCAAAGGTAATTGGAATTTTGCCCTGAATATCCGCAATTTATTTGACGTGAAAGCTTTTGAACCAAGCCCTGGTCCAAATAGTAGTGGTTTTATTAGTATTCCTAATGATTTACCTTTAGCAGGGCGGCACTTTTTTGCAGAGATGCGGTATTCTTTTTAATTAGAAATCCGATTTTTAATTAAAAATCTGATTTCTTGAACGGGTGAAAAATGTTAAAATACTTTATGTTATTAAAACCCATTTTTAGACTTCATTGCTTATTACTGGGTATTGTATGCTTGATAGCATTGCCCGTTCAGGCGGATGAAAAAGCCATGATTGAATATTTGCAAAGCCTAAATTTGGGGCAACTGACTGAAATGAAAGTAACCTTAGATGATGTATTTGATGTGTTTGATGGGCTAGTAAAAAAGCGTCGATTGACAGTGGCTACCGGTGCAGAGCAATCGACTGAACGGGCACCGGCAGTAACGACGGTTATTACCGCGCAGGATATTGAGGCAATAGGTGCCACTGATTTGGATGAAGTGCTAGAAACCGTGCCAGGTTTACATGTGTCAAGAGATACTGTTCTTAATAATCCCATTTACGTTATTCGCGGCATATATTCTTCGACTAATCCCGAAGTGCTGGTATTAATCAATGGTATTTCCACTAAAAAATTATTTTATGGGAATCGAGGTAGGGCTTGGGGCGGTATGCCGGTGAATGCGATTGCTCGAATTGAAATTATCCGAGGTCCTGGTTCTGCGGTGTTTGGTGCAGATGCTTTTAGTGGTGTGATTAATATTATTACTAAAGGTGTGGAGGATATTAAAGGCACTGAAATCGGTATGAGAGTGGGTGCTTTTAATACTCAAGATGCTTGGTTATTGCATGGTAGTCAGCAAAGTGGTTTTGATATAGCAGCAATGTTAGAATATCACAACACCGATGGACATCAAGAAATCATTGATGCTGATACTCAAAGTCAATTTGACAAAAAACATGGCACAAATGTATCTAATGCACCAGGACCTATCAACCTATCACGACGTAACCTTGATGCTCGTCTGGATATTTCACGGGGAAATTGGCAATTACGCACGGGTTATCAAGGGCGACGTAATGTGGGTACTGGTGTCGGAATGGCTCAAGCTTTAGACCCAGCTGGCAAATACGAAGCGGACCGCATCAATGCTGACTTAACTTATCACAACCCGACTTTCACTAAATATTGGGATGTGACGACTCAAGCTAGTTATTATGATACCACTCTCACTGGTTATCAAACATTATTCCCTTCAGGTTTTAAACAAGCTTATCCAGAGGGGCGTATTGTTTTACCCAGCGTTTTTGAAAGACATACTCGTTTTGCTATTTCTGGATTTTATGCTGGTTTTGCCAAACATTTAGTACGTGTAGGTGCCGGTTATAACTATGAAGATTTTTACAAATATATCCAACGGATGAATTTTGGCATAGACCCTGCAACTGGGAAACCATTATCCCCTAATAATACTCGCTTGATTGAGTTAACCGATACACCTTATGCTTCCATGAGAGAAACGGCTCGCGAGAATGAATATATGTTCTTACAAGATACTTGGACTATAAATGCAAACTGGGTATTAACAGGCGGTGTACGTTATGACCATTATTCTGATTTTGGTACAACGATCAATCCACGTTTAGCTCTGGTCTGGCAAACTCGTCCCAATTTAACCAGCAAACTTTTATATGGTCGTGCTTTTCGAGCACCCTCATTTTCAGAACTCTATTTAAACAGCCAGATAATGAAAGGTAATCCCAATATGCAACCGGAGATCATTCAGACTTGGGAATTGGCTTTCGACTATCGTGCGACTGAATATTTGAATCTGGCTTTGAACCTTTTTACCTATAAGATAAGTGATGTTATCAATTTCCAAACGAGCACTAATACTGAAAGTCAGGTTGGGCGTGGACTAGAAATAGAAGCACGTTGGAAATTAACTAAGAATTTCAGTGTGTTAGGCAATTACGCCTTCCAAAATTCTATCGACAAAAAATACAACCATGATGTAGGTAATGCGCCCCAACATCAGATTTATCTGCGCACCGATTGGATGCCTATTCCTAATTGGTATCTTAATACCCAAATAAATTGGGTGGCAAAACGCAAACGCCCTTATGCTGATCCAAGGGCAGAATTAGATGATTATACAATGGTAGATTTAACCATGCGCTATAAAAAGCTCAAAGGTAATTGGAATTTCGCTTTGAACATACGCAATTTATTTGACGTGAAAGCTTTTGAACCTAGCCCTGGTCAAAATCGTGGTAGTTTTATTAGTATTCCTAATGATTTACCTTTAGCAGGGCGGCACTTTTTTGCAGAGATGCGGCATCATTTTTAATTAGAAATCAGATTTTTTTCACAAATCGGATTTCTTATACTCGAAACTGAAAATTATGCGCCAATTTTTTCATAATCTTTCCTTTAAACATAAGTTAAATCTTATTATCCTAACTATCACTGCTGCCGTCTTATTACTATCAACAAGTATTCTTGTGACTAATGAAGTGTTTTCACTCAGGAAAAATCTCAGTTCGGATTTATTGACGCTTGCTGATGTAATGGGAATTAATGCGAGTGTCGGGTTGATTTTTGATAATCAACAAGCGGCAGAAGATAACCTAGCTTCATTAAAAGCTAAACAAAATATTATATTTGCTCATATATTTGATTTTGAAGGAAATCTATTTGCCAGCTATTACAATCCATTATCAGTTGTTGATGATCAGTTACCCACGATTTCAAATCTGAGCGATTTTTCTGCTAAACATGGGATAAATAACCTTTCACAGACTGAATCCATTTCTTTTTTTGATAATGAACATTTAGACGTTTTTAAGCCCATTATTCATGAGGGGGAAATGCTAGGGACCGTGTATATTTATTCAGATTTGGGAGAAATCCAAACACGTTTGTATTGGTATGTGAGCGTTTTAGTTATACTGATACCGGTTGCTTTAATACTCGCTTTCCTATTAGCTTCACAATTGCAGCGGGTTATCACAACGCCTATCAATGATTTGTTAAAAATGACGACTACTGTTTCCAAAAATAAAGATTATAGTCTCCGTGCCAAAAAATTAGCTAATGATGAAGTGGGTAGTTTGATTGACGGATTCAATGATATGCTACTCCATATTGAAGAAAGAACCGCCCAATTAAAAGCTAAAGTAGAAGAATTAACCCAAACCCGTCACGAATTGGTACAAAGCGAAAAGATGGCTTCACTGGGGCGTTTAGTTGCGGGATTTGCTCATGAACTGAATACCCCTATCGGTGTCGCAGTGGGAACAGCTTCACTTTTAAGCGAGAAATCAAAATTTATTAATCAATTATTAGAGGATGAAGAAGTCGATGAAGAAGAATTAATTCCCGCTCTGGAAACGATTGATGAAGCTTCTAAATTGACGCTTTCTAACTTGAGACGGGCAGCCGGCTTAGTTAGTAGTTTTAAACGCACTGCGGTTGATCAAACTTCTGAACAAGTTAGGAAATTTACAGTCAAAGCCACGATTGAAGATGTTATTAACACCTTGCATAATAAATTTAAACGAACGTCAATTAAAATTCAATTGGAATGTTCCGCTCATTTAGAAATTTATAGTATTCCAGGCACATTAGAACAAATTGTGACTAATTTGATGATGAATAGTTTAATACACGGTTTTGAAGAAGGTAAGCATAGTGGTAACATTATGATCGCAGTGCATTTGGAAAACCAGCATTTATTGATAAACTATTTGGACACTGGCAAAGGCATAGCACCTGATGCCCTGGAAAAGGTGTTTGAACCTTTTTTCACGACTCATCGTGCTCATGGGGGAAGTGGATTGGGGATGTATATCTGTTATAATTTGGTGACTAGCCAATTAAAGGGCACTATGAATTGCGAAAGTACGCCTGATAACGGTGTGAATTTTCGCATTTCGTTTCCGGTTGCATTTTCTTTGCCTAAACTATAAAAGTATAGAAATACGATTTTTTCAAAAATCGGATTTCTTTGTCACCCAAAACGACTAAAGTAAACACCAATGAAACTCATTAGAAAAACAAAAGATAAAAATAAAACGGTTACTGGTAGTACAAAGCCACAACGCCCCGCTTGGAAAATACTGATCGTTGATGATGAAGCGGATATTCATGCGATGACGCGCCTGGCACTAGAGCATTTTGAATTTGCTGGTAAAAAACTAGAGCTATTGCAAGCCATGTCAGGAATTGAAGCACGGGAAATTTTGCGGGCTGAACCGGAGATAGCCGTTGCTCTAATAGATGTGGTTATGGAAACCGACGAAGCAGGCTTGCAGCTTGTCGACTTTATTCGCAATGAACTGAAATATTCAATGATAAGGCTCATTATTCGGACCGGGCAACCGGGCATGGCACCAGAAAAGGAAGTGATTGAACGCTATGATGTTGACGACTACAAGGATAAGACAGACCTAACAATTGAAAAGCTTTACACGACAATGCGTCTTGCCCTGAAGTCTTACCGTGATTTGCTCATTCTCAATACGAATCGACAAGCCCTGACAAAGATTCTTGATGCAGCCCCAGAATTGTATCATCCTAAATCTATCAAGCAGTTTTTTGATGGAGTATTGAACCAAATTATTGGTTTGTGTAATCTCGGTGAAACCGGTTTTATTTCTGCTATTAGTAGTGGTTTGGTTGTCACGACTAATGATGATCAGATAGTCGTTCAAGCAGGTACGGGTAGATTTGTTAATCCTGATACCAATTCCGAAGTAGAAAAAATCATAAAAACCTGTTCAAAAAGCATTTTAGAAAAAAAACCTCATGAACCATTGCATTCAGGTGCCATTTTAATTCCCCTGACAGTACATAACAATCTGAGAGGGTGTATTTACCTAGAGGATAGCCAATCCTTAAATGAGGCGGATAAAAATTTAATTAATATTATGGTCAATCAATGTGCTTCAGCACTGGAGAATTTACAACTTTATCATGAACTTAAGAGGGCTAATCATGAAACATCACAAATGTTAGCCCTTTCTGAACAAGCCAGCAAAATGGCTAATGCTGCTAACCGCGCTAAAAGTACCTTCTTAGCAAATATGAGCCATGAACTACGCACCCCATTAAATGCGATTATTGGTTATAGCGATCTCATTCAAGAAGATGCGGTAGATTATGGTTGTGAAGGTTTATTGCCCGATCTGGAAAAGATTCAAGTAGCTGGTAAGCAATTGTTGAACATTATTAGTGACATTTTAGATATTTCCAAGATAGAAGCAGACAAGTTAGAACTTCATTTGAGCGAGTTTTCCGTCAAGCATCTTATTGAAGAAGTGACGACGACGATTCAACCCCTTGTGACAGGCAATCAACTCAATGTTGAATGTTCTGGAGAATTGGGAATAATGTACGCTGACAATCAGAAAGTGAAACAAATTCTGCTGAATTTATTAAGTAATGCCGCTAAATTTACCCAGCAAGGTACGATTGATTTTATCATAACCCGTCATATCAATTCCCCGGCTGTAAAGGAACTTGATAATCAAAATACGCTTGATTCTTCATCACTGACTCACCCTAATTCTTCAGATTGGTTATATTTTCAAGTCGCAGATAGTGGAGTGGGTATTGCACCTGACAAATTAAAGGGTATTTTTGATCCCTTTATCCAAGGAGATGATTCGACAACCCGTCAATTTGGAGGAACTGGTTTAGGTTTGACGATTAGTCGCCATTTTTGTCAAGCAATGGGTGGCGAAATTTCTGTTTCCAGTACCTTTGGTAAAGGTGCCACTTTTACGGTAAAACTACCAGCGAATAGGCACTAAATAAATTATCAGTTATCAATTAAAAATACCTTTTTGTCTATTTGTAGGGTGGGCAAGGTGGTTTTCGTGCAACGCCTTTGCAGCGGCTGGTGGGCAGCAAAAACACGCGGGGAGCCCTATTTAAAATGTTAAAATATTTATGCGTACCTACTTAAGCATTAATTTCATCAAAAAGTAAAAAAGATGAAAAACTTATTAGACATAAATTTTTATTGACTATAGAATAGGTTTGAAATCGAAATCGCATGCAACAACAGTTCTTAGGTTTAGACTATGGCATTCAGTGAATATGTTAACGAGTTTAGAAATCCGATTTTTTTAAATCGGATTTATTATATTCAAAAAATTAGGAATGTGCCTGAAATAACTTAGACAATTGTTATGATCTTATGAAATATTGTTCAGATGTTTATTTTATTTCAGGCGCGTTCCTTAATTTCCCAAATGGGTAAAACGCAATTCAATTCGTCTTCTAGTATCGTCTTTAGTGCGATTTGGCTTATCAGCCAATTTACCATCAGATAATATCAATTGGGCAGCTGAATACACTCTGAATTTTATTCCACTTAATTCAGGTTGTTTTCGCAAGAAAAATGCGACTGCCAAAGCACGTATTAAACCCAAATCGGCATTTGAACCATAACGTAAATTGGAAATATCACCATTAGCAACCGCACTTTCTAGCTTTCCATCTAAATTACTATTTCCACCAGCCATGACACCATCTGTATGACCAATCACTTCAATAACATTGACATTGTGATTGTCTTTAATGTCTTTTAATTCTGGAACGATGTCGTTTTTTAAGCGATTTTCAAACTCTTCAGAAAGCTGTGCCTGACCGGTATTAAAGGAATATCCCGAAATTTCCTGTAAATTAATAATAGGGGGTTTGTCACATAAATATCCCTTTTCGCATTGTCGTAATGCGTTTCTTAGTTGTTCAGTCCGTGAAGCATCAACTTGAGTTTGAGATTGCTCTTGTTTACAGTTTTTCAAATCAGAGCTAAGTCTTGCTTTTTCATCAGACAATTTTGCTTTTTCTTCTTCACAAGCCTGTTTTTCTACCTCGCATTTTTTCCAATATCCGATAGCAGTCTGTATATTTTGTTTAGCTTCGTCTATTGTTTCTGTAGCCAGTTTTAAATCTTCTTCAGATTGTGCAAATTGTTCACCTGATTTTGCCAGTTTCTGATTTAATATTTCATTGCCCTTTTTAACATGACCCAATTCATGCAGAAAAATTATTTTTTCTACCAGCCAAAGCATCAAAAACACCATAAAAATCGCGAGCAAAGTGTCAGCAATGCTAGGCCAAAAATTAAATTCAATGTCACTGTTTTTGGGTTTAAACATACGAATTAACCCCTTTTAAAGAAAGCAGGAAACCACGGTTTTTGTTTTTCTTCTAGCAAGTGATGCATTTCTTTAACAGATTGCTCAATTTGTTTCAGCGAATCCACCTGATTTAATTCTCTTTGCATCGTCTCCTGTTGTTGCTGAATGCGTTCCATAAATTCATTTTGTGTCAGAATTAAGTGGTTTTTCAATTCGTCCACATATTGACATAAGAGTGGATCCACCCCCAATTTTGCTAATTCAGGGATCAATGATCGGGCTTGTTCGTTGAAAGCTGTTGTAAACCTTCCTAATTTGGCGGTGGCTTCATTTACCCCTTCAATAGAAGTTGTCATATTCTCAGCGGCACCTTTTACATGAACCATGTAATCAGTTTGTTGGGCTTCAAGACTTTCAGTCAAATTTCCTAATTGACCAAAAGAACGCTTATTCATCTGTAATATCACCGCATAATCATCTACAACGTTTTTAAATTTTTCAGGTATTTCACTAATACCTGCGACTAACTGTTCTTGCGAGTGGGTAAAACCTTTTTGCGTTTCTTTTAAATTGTTGATATAAATTTCATATCTGGAAACCGATTCATTATGTGCAGTCACTAATTCACCAATATGGTTGGCTACATTATCATAATTTCCACCCATCGTTTCTACGGCATTAGATAGTCGTGTTGATGCCTGATAAAAAGAAGAATCTTTATTTGTCGCATTTTCAAACAACGTCACAACTTTACCCGTTTTTTCAGTAAATGTGTTCAATTTTTGCGCTAAAGATTGAGTCTGACCAACAACCTGAGCCAATTTCCGAGTCGCGTGGAGTAAAGTCTGTTCTAATTGTTCGCGTTTTTCAAATTGACTACAGATCGGAATTAAATAAAATTCGGTGAGCCAATCTAAATGAGAAAAAAAGCGTTCTTGTACGGGTTGCACCCAATTAAGTTTAAAATAAAGTAAAATAATAGTCCCAATAATCCCTGCCAAACTGGCTAACATCGCTGATTTTAAACCATCATAAATCCTTCCAATCACCGGCGTGTACTCTTCAAGTTTGACCTCATTACCCTGAATGGCACTGTTTAAGCCACTACTGGTTAAGATATCCTCAAAAGCCCATAAAGTACCCGCTAAACCAATAATCAGTAATACACTGATTACAAAATGAGCAAAATAACTTTGTTGTCGGGCTAACTTTTTGGGCGGCATCGTTTCAGCCGCCGCTTGAATGCGTTCCAATTTTCCGTTTTCAGCCAGTTTTAAAACAAATCGTATTCGCTCATAAACTAAAGTATGAGACTTTTTTTCAAACGCTAAAAACAAACTGTTTTTCAGTTCAGCAACGCTTTCTATCGGCTGTTGCTCTAATTTGTCTAACACCCTTTCTAATTTGTTTAATTGAGTTTGTTCACGCTTATAAAACCAGCGCACTCGCATTAAACTCAGGAAAGCAAGTATTGTTAGCACCATAATGATGACAATAAAAGCCCCAACAACTATATTATTAGATAACGTTAAAAACAGTTGTTCTAAAAAGGTGAGTACCGTTTCTAAAAGTTTTGTCAAATCTAAATCATTCATCAGAATTATTCCTTGCTCAATTTAGTGTTCGCCCTGGTGAAATTATTTATCTGAACATCTATAGTAATATAACACACCCCCTTTCAAATCAAAAGGGTGGGCAAGGTGTTTTTATTGCCCACCATCACCATTTGGTAACTATTTTGGTGGGCAAATAAACACTTGCCCACCCTACCTGACTATCGTTTATTTCCAATTCAATCGAATATAATGGTACGTTTCTTCAACATCAAGCAGACGGGTGGTATTGCCTTGACGAATATAGAATTTTTTGACGCGCTGTTTTCCTTCTTGAGCATCCAAAAAAACGGGTTCCGCTGCTCTTTTAACATCAATTGCACAAATTTCCTTGTCTTTAACCTTTTCAAAGCGGATTTTGATCAGTGGGGCAAATGCAATGCTGATGCGATCACTGATGAGGTTGTTTAGTAGTTGTTGGAAGTCATCAAGGTTTTTGCTTTGCCCCAATAGATTTAAGTCTGGCTCTAAGCCCAACACGCTGTGATCATCTTGTACGCCAATCAGTAATGTACCGCCTTCATGGTTCATAAAACCAACAATCGTACCCAGTACTTCAAATCGTAACTCCTCATTTTTACCACTTTTTTTGACATCCCATTGCCATGTGCTTTTAAATTCCAGCGTGTCACTTTCTTCTTGTTGCCGCAAATCGTTTATCGACGGGGGCTGTGGGGTTTCCGCTTCAATCTTTTGGATAACCGGCAAAAACAGCGGCAATTTCCGTTCACGAATTCGCTTTTTTAGCACTTCTTCCGTTTCTGCAAATTCTATCACTTGGTTATTGAGCACCGCGACGTATTGGTTATGATATTGCGCTAACAGAGCCGCTTTGTTTTCCTTGAGCCACATTTCATCTTTGCGATTGCCCCACCGGTTGAGGTAGGTGATGGATTCTTGGATAGAGTCGTGTAATATCTCAAACACATTCCCTTGCGTATTCTTGGAAATGTAGTCTCCAGCACCTAATTTAAAGGCGTGGCGGCAATCTTTTACTGTGTCGTTGGCGGTGAGAATAATGACTGCTGCGGTGATATTGCGTTTCTGAACTTCATCAAATACCAGAAATCCGCCATGACTGTCTCCGTCAAGCCTCATATCAGCGACAATGACTTCAAATAGGTGTTGGTTTAATTTTTCTTTGGCTTCTTCAGGATTAGTCGCGGTTTCGATATGTTGATAACCAAAATCTTCTAATTCTTCTATTAACAGCCAGGTAGGGTGGGCAACGTCTTTTTGTTGCCCACCACTGACAGGCAAAAAGGTAAAACCTCAAAACCCCCCTTCGCCAAATCAACTTAAAGCCTAATAAAGGGATTGTTTAAGGGATTGTTTATGCTGTTAATCTGTTATACTGAATTTTTCTAGTTCCTAAACCCTGTTTGGGAATTCATTCAAAAGCAGCGGAGCGAAAGTCATTCCAAAATGGCATTTGAGAACGAGGAGATACTATAATTGGAGGAATGAGTGTTGAACAATCGCTATGAAGTGCAGTTTACAGATATTGCACTCAAAAATTTAAAGAAATATCCTAAAAAAGACAAAAATCTTATTCTGGTTAATATTGACAAGTTAGCAGATGATCCATTTTTAAAAACAAATGTCAAAAAATTAGTCAACTTTGATATTTCGTATCGTTTGAGAGTGGGAAATTATCGTGTTTTTTTGAACGGGAAGATGTCCTAAAAATCATAGATATTGTGGACATATTACCACGAAAAAAGTCTTATTAAGGGGGACTTGATGTTAGAAAATGTCCAAATTATCAATGACAATGGTGAAGCTAAATTTGCCGTCATTCACTTTCAAGAATATTTAAATATTAAGGACTTGTTATCTGACGAGTCAAAATTGCAAGACTACCTAGATTATCTTCATATTCAGAAAGTCAAAAAGCAAACTAAAAAAATGTTTAGCTTAGATGAAGTTAAACAGCAATTATCGGTGATGGTGTAGCCAGGTAGGGTGTGCAACGTTGTTGCCCACCACCAATTGCCGCTCTCTCTCAAAAAGAGATGATGTATCAAACCAAATACGGTATGAATTATTTAACCTTTACAAGGCGCATTGCTGAAGGTGAAGAATTCATTAGCCAGGTAGGGTGAACAAACGTGTTTTTGTGTGCATCGGCATTTATTTCAGATGACATTTGTGAATCATTTTCGGTTTTAATGAAATGCCGTTGCACTAAAAACACCTTGCCCACCCTACCTGGCTCGTCGCAAAAAGTGGTCATTGTTGAAGCTAAAAATGCAGATTTAGAACGTGGTTTTAACCAGTTAGCGGTCGAATTGATCGCCATGGCGCAATATCGAGATGAGCAAGATGAACAATTGTATGGAACTGTGACCATTGGCGATATGTGGCGATTTGGCATGTTAGATCGTGATGCCAAACGCATTGTGAAAGATATTGATTCTTTTCGTATTCCCCTTGATCTTGACGAATTGTTTCGGGTATTTCTTGGGGTACTTCAGTAGAGATTCGGTGAGTTTTCTACCCACCTACCTATACTAGAAAAAAATATGACAAAATAGAACTAAATAAAGCCATACAATTTGAGGATGTCTTGATAGTAAAGTTGTATAAATTGTTTAAGAAGGGCATCCATTTCTTCCTGTACAAACTCATAACCGGCATAATCCCTAAGAAGTTCATCGTGATTCACTTTTATTTGTGGTTTATTCATAATCACTATTAAATTTTATCCTTCCAATACCGCGCCAGCAAAGCCCCCGATATATTATGCCAAACACTAAACAAGGCAGCGGGTAAAGCAGCTACCGCACCAAAATATTTAACTGCTAATGCCGCCCCTAGTCCAGAATTTTGTAGACCAATTTCAATGGCAAGCGTTTTAGCTATTTTTAAATCATAACCCATCCATCTGGCAACAAAATAACCGGCAGCTAATCCGAAAAATGTAGCGTCATGCCCATTATAAACATGATTATTCCCAATAATACTAATATCCATTCTGAAAGAGGAAGAAACCATTGAGGGAAATAAAGGGCAAATAACGCAAATAAAATAGCTAATATTGGGAATGCATTAATCATAATCGCTTTATCTAAATAGGCAGTGGATTGTTATAAGTGATATAATTCGCTCATAATTAATTCCTGAAGGAAATAAAATATTAATGCGAATTATAAGAGTTTAACTGTGTGTATCTACTAAAAACAATGGTTAAGAAAACTAATTCAGGGCATCGCCCAAAATGATAAATTTTAACCATAAGATTTTAAAAGGATTTTTCAACCCTTAATTCGCATTATTATAACATAGGAAAAACCAGTCGTTAAAATAACTGATAACTGATTATGTTTCAATTTCGTGGTTTATCCTCAAAAATTTATGTGGCTTTTCTAATTACAGCTGTATTACCGGTTACTATTGCCTGCATAGTGAGTGTATTCTATTCTTTGGAAACGCTCAAAAATGAAACTTTGTACCATCTTGCTCAAGAAGTGGCTAACAAAGCGGATAGTATGGCGCGATTTATTGAACAATTACGTAGTGATGTGCTTTATTTAGGAAATTATTCTGCTATGCTAGATTTTACAGAGGCGATGGCAAGTCATTCTGAAGCAAAAATGGGGGTGGCGCGTTCCCGTTTAGAAAACGATTTCGCCGCCTTTGCGCGAACTTATCCGCATGTTTATCAAGTGCGTTTTTTGGATATTCAAGGATTGGAAATCGTTATAAATCTAAGCGTTATTATCTCCACGACGCGCTCAAAGTTAAAGTGGGGGAAATCTATATTTCGCAGATGGATTGAAATCTTGAGCGAGGTGAGGTGGAATATCCAGAAAAACCGGTAGTACGGTTTGCTACTCCAGTATCCGATCAAACCGGTATTATCCAAGGTATAGTGGTTATTAACCTTCACGCCGAATTTTTTAGGGCTCAAATCCAACAACTTGCCCTCGCACGAGGTAATACCACTTATCTTTTTAATCTGTCTGGTTTTTACATTGCCCGTTGTGTTGACTCTGCGAGCCAAGTGCCGCCTTTTGAAATGAAACCTATTACTGAACTATCTAGTGTGTTTCCCAAAGCGGTATTGCAAAACATAATGCAGGGAAAACGTCATACGGAAATGACTGAAACGAAACCTGACAAGTTTGGCTTGAAAGTTATTAAAACTTCATCCCTAACTGAATGGGTAGTCGCCCTGGCTTATCCTCAGCAACAATTGTTTGCTACGTACGACAGTCAATCTTTTTATGCTTTATGGTTTGATTGCGTTGTGTATTTTAATTGCCCTCATAGCCGATTTCTATATGTCGCGTTACCTACTCCAGCCCTTATCTCTAAACAGAAGAAGTGGCAAAAGGGCATTTTTCCCAACGGGTTGAAATTAATAGTTCGGATGAAATCGCTGACTTAGGTGACAGTTTTAATTCAATGGCAGCACAATTAGAACAAATGTATCAATGTTTGGAACAACGCCAAACTCAACTGAAAGAAGAAGTCGCTATGAGAACAGCCGCTTTGGAACATGAACGACAAAATTTAGCAACTATTATTGAAAATGTAGGGGATGGGATTTTATCTTTGGATTCATGTGGATATATTGAGTTGGCAAATGAAGCGGCTGCATTATTTTTAGAACAGCCAAAAAATGAGCTAATGGGAAGTCGTATTGAGGAATGCTGCCCAAAATGGTCCCAATTATACCATCATACTCATACTAACCAGCGGTTTGAGTTAAAAATGGCGAGTCGTACATTATTAGTTAATGTCACCCCAGAGTCGGTGATGGGTGAATCCCACAGTTGCCTCGTATTAGTACGCGATGTGAGTGAAGAACGACAATTGGTGGATCACCGCCGCGAATTAGATCGGCAAATGTTTCAGATGGAAAAAATGGCTACCATGGGTGAACTGGCGATGGGATTAGCTCATGAAATTGGCAATCCGTTGGCGGGTATCAATATTTGTTGGCAAGACAGTGCTTCAATTCCAAAACTTTGGGCTGATCCTTATCAACTCAAACAAGTTTTGCTCAATGTGATGATTAATGCCATTTTGATGATGCAAAATGGTGGAAACATTACCATTGGAATATGTATTGCTGGAAATTGCCAAAGCTTGATACCAGAAAATGAATGTTATGTACGCTTTTGCATTAGAGATAGTGGTCCAGGGATTGCTCCAAATATCTTACCACGCATTTTCAATCCCTTTTTCACGACGAGGGAAAACGGCTCTGGTTTGGGCTTAGCTGTGGTCAAAAAAATCATCGATCAACATAATGCCAATATTCAAGTAGATAGTCAGCTAGGACAAGGCACTCGTTTTGAGTTTACCTGGCCGGTGGCTTCAAAATGGCAGCTGACTCATCCCAATGAAATCACAAAACCTAATTTGCCATTGTGCCAAAAACGCTGTTTAATAGTTAATGATTGAGGATCGAGGATTATGGAATAAGGATGATTGAGGCTTGAGAATTAAGTGACATGATTGAGTTAATCACTTTTAAACAATTTTAAACAATAAAAAAATGAATCGGAGCGGCGAGATTTGAACTCGCGACCCCTACCGCCCCATGGTAGTGCGCTACCAGGCTGCGCCACGCTCCGACTGGTATTTATTATTGAGAGCATATTGTACACTATTTTTGAAAAAATGTCACGCTTTTTTTGAAAAAAAATGATTAAAAAGCGTCTAAAAAAATAAAAAAATAAATTTTCCCTTAAATTTCAATAAGTTATAAACTATTTTATTTAAAAATAATTAAAAATTAATTTTATTTGTGAAAAAAAAACCCGTTTTTGAAAAAACTTGGTTTCTAAAATGTTAAAAAATTTTTTCGTTTCTACATAAAAATTCAGAAACCCCGTTTTTTGAAAAAACGGGGTTTTTAATTTGATGGGGTTTATCGGTGGTTAATTGTGAACAGGACAAAGTGGAATTAACAATTAACCATTAACCATTTGGTTGCCAACGATTGGACCGAATTCGTACTATTCTCACTGCTTTATTAGCCATTTGTACAATTTCTAAGGGGTATCCATCTAATAGGAAACTTGTTCCCACTTCGGGAATCACTTCTAAATAATCTAAAATCAAACCGTTGAGTGTTTTTGGACCATCTGTTGGTAGATGCCATTGCATTGTGCGGTTAAGTTCTCGCACGGTAATGCTTCCATCAATCAAAAATGTATTATCACCTTGCGGATGAATATCTAAACTCAAAGCATCCGGATCGGTTGTAAATTCTCCAACAATTTCTTCGAGAATATCTTCAAGGGTGACTAAACCTTGAATATCGCCATATTCATCAACGACTAAACCAATGCGTCGTTTAAGTCTTTGAAAATTCAATAATTGTGTATGTAAAGGTGTCCCTTCGGGCACAAAATAAAGCTCACGGGCAACTTTTTTTAACGTTTCTTTAGTTAATTCACCGTGCTTAAATAGGCGCAGTGATTTGCGTAGGTGGAGCATACCTACCACATTATCTATGCTATCGCAATACAACGGTAAACGAGTATGTTGACTCGTCGCCAATTGATCAGTAATTGTTTCAAGCGGTGCATTGAGATCAATACCGATAATTTCATTACGTGGCACCATAATATCTTCTACTGTCACTTTTTCTAAATCTAAAATACCCAACAACATTTGTTGATGACGTTTGGGAATAATGCCGCCAGCTTCATGTACTACCGTTCGCAATTCATCAGAACTCAAACGATGGCTATTGGAATCGGTTTTAGAAATTCCAAATAATTTCAGCAACTGATTGCTAATGCCATTTAACACCCAAACCAGGGGATATAGAACGGTTAATAAAGGTTTAATGATATAAGAGACGGGAAACGCGACTCTTTCAGGATGAAGTGCAGCTATCGTTTTAGGGGTGACTTCACTAAAAATAAGAATCACCACCGTAAGTAGAGCAGCGGCAATCGCAATCCCCGCCTCCCCCATCAACTCAATAGCAATCACCGTCGCAATGGAAGAAGCTAAAATGTTGACAAAATTATTGCCTAATAAAATCACACCAATTAACCGATCAGGGTGTTCTAATAATTGATTAACACGCAGTGCACCCCGATGTTTTTTTGCAGCAAGATGACGTAAACGATAGCGATTAATTGCCATCATGCTCGTTTCAGATGCGGAAAAAAATCCAGAAATTAAAATTAGAAATACGAGTATGCCAAATAGCACACTTAAAGGAATATCACTCATTGTCGTCGTTAATGGTTAATGGTTAAATGGTTAATGGTTAGTGATTAATGGTGAAGTATTCAACTTAAATAAGTAGGTACAAGTCTTTAATGTCCTGTACAAAATACTAATTTAGATATTATAGCGATTAAATTTAAGTTCTTTGTGATTAAACTTAAAAAATATGAAATAAATCAATTAGTTACATTAAATAAATTCATATAATATTAACCATTAACCATTAACTATTAACATCATTTTTTTTTGCAAGGACGTTGCCAATCAGCAATTGTCTTTTGAGGGCTACGAGTATAGGTTAGGGCATCAGGTGGTGCATTTATAGTAATGGTAGAACCGGCACCAATAGTTGCACCGGCTCCTACCTTCACCGGAGCAACTAACTGTGTATTAGAGCCAATAAAAGCCCTATCTTCTATAATAGTCTTATGTTTGTTCGCACCATCATAATTACAAGTAATCGTACCGGCACCAATATTAACGCCACTACCCACTTTACTATCACCAACATAGCTTAAGTGATTTATTTTAGAACCGTTAGCCACGGTTGATTTTTTCAGCTCAACAAAATTGCCAACATGCACTTGCTCCGCTAATACCGTGTCAGGGCGCAAACGCGCAAAAGGCCCAATACGACAACCTGCACCTATTACAACATTTTCAATAACGCAATGACTCAAAATTTCAACCTCATTCGCTATTTTGGCATGGCGTATAACTGTATGAGGACCAATTTTGACCCGATCACCTAGCGTGATTTCGCCCTCAAGAATCACATTAACATCAATGGAAACATCACGCCCGGTTTGTACCGTACCCCGTATATCAAGGCGGGTAGGATCCATGACTGTTACCCCGGCAAGCATAAGGCGATTAACTTGCTGAGTTTGATAATAACGTTCCAAACTTGCCAACTGGGTACGATCATTCACACCCATAACTTCATATATATTATGAGTTAAAATACTATAAATGGATAAATTGTCTTGCACGGCTAAAGCAATAATATCTGTCAAATAATATTCACCCTGTGCATTATCATTATTTAATAAAGCTAACCAACGACGTAGATGAACTGCCGGAATAGTATATACGCCAACATTAACTTCTTTAATTTGTTTTTGATTGACATCTGCATCCTTTTCTTCAACGATGCATTCTACTTCTCCCGCTACATTGCGAACCACTCGCCCATAACCGTGCGGATTATCTAATTCAACGGTCAACATTCCTAAATGATTAGCATCCGCTTGTGAATACAATGTTTGTAATATCGTCGAATTGATTAAAGGTACATCACCACATAGCACTAATATAATGTTATCATCAGCAATGTTAGGCATCACCTGGGCGACCGCATGTCCGGTACCCAATTGCTGTGCTTGTTCGATCCAATTAATATTAGTTTGGGAATTGGGAATTGGGAATTGGGAATTGGGCTCAGTTATTGCTTGACGAACGAGTTCACCTTTATAACCATAAACGACATATAAACTATCCGGCTTCAGAATCAAAGCAGTGTCAACGACATGACGAATTAAGGGTTTATCAGCCAAAAGGTGTAAAACTTTAGGCTGTTCGGAGTGCATCCGTTTACCAAGCCCTGCGGCAAGTATAATAATAGAAAGTTTCATAAATTGAAAATCAGTAGAAATCATATTTTTTGAAAAAATTCGATTTCTGTTCCTGTTTAAAATGTAAAAAATAATTATTAATCTAATTTGAATTATACTATTAATTTTATTTTTTCGCAAATTTTAATTTTTAAATTAAGCTTAAAGTCTTATAAATCATAGCATACAGAGGCATTATAAAATATAAAAACACAAAAAATGAAAATAAAGTTCACTTTTTAGTTGACATTTCATTTAAAAATGTTCATAATACACGGATTAAATTTAAAAAACTCTTGAAATTCTAAAAAATGTCATTATTTAATCATAACTAAATTAAATGGAGGGGTGCCCGAGTGGTTAAAGGGGGCAGACTGTAAATCTGTTGGCTTACGCCTACGGTGGTTCAAATCCACCCCCCTCCACCATTTTTTATCATAAAATTTTGCTCAATATTAAAAAAATTAATAATTAAAAAATAGTATTTTTTGACGCTTTTTACAAATTGAATTAAATAATAATGGAGGGGTGCCCGAGTGGTTAAAGGGGGCAGACTGTAAATCTGTTGGCTTACGCCTACGGTGGTTCGAATCCACCCCCCTCCACCACTATTATATATAATTAATCGTAAAATTTTTTGCATAGACATATTCAAGCGGGTGTAGTTCAATGGTAGAACTTCAGCCTTCCAAGCTGATAGCGTGGGTTCGATTCCCATCACCCGCTCAAAATCATTATTTTTTATATTAGCAATATCTGCCCATATAGCTCAGTTGGTAGAGCACACCCTTGGTAAGGGTGAGGTCACCGGTTCAAATCCAGTTATGGGCTCCATTTTTTAAACAATAATTCATATCTATATAATTCTAGATTGAAATCTATAAAAGGCCAGTAGCTCAATTGGCAGTAGCGTCGGTCTCCAAAACCGAAGGTTGGGGGTTCAATTCCCTCCTGGCCTGCCACTATTTAAACTCCACAGAATTTATAAACGTCATCTAATGAGTACAAAAACAGATGCGACGACCTCTAGCAAATTCGATACCATTAAATGGTTGTTAGTAATGGTGTTGCTCGGAACGGGCATTTTTGGATTCTACACTTTTGCTGAATACTCGCTACTTTTACGCGTTGTTATCCTCTTAGGGATAGTGGGCATTAGCATTTTTATTGCGTTACAAACTGATAAAGGTCGTCGAACTAAAGATTTTTTACAGCAGACGCATGTTGAAGTTCGTAAGGTCGTTTGGCCAACACGCCAGGAAACCCTGCAAATGACAGGTATCGTTCTTATTATGGTGTTGTTGGTAGCCATTATTATCTGGGGTTTGGATAGTTTTTTATTTTGGCTCGTCCGCTTATTCACAGGCCAAGGAGGGTAAAAAATGGCTCTGCGCTGGTACGTTGTGCAAGCCTATTCGGGATATGAAAAGTCGGCCAAACTTTCTCTTGAGGAGCGAATAGCACGAGCACGTAGTGAATTACAAAAAGGATTCGGACAAGTTTTAGTACCTACTGAAGAAGTGGTCGAAATGCGTAAAGGGCAAAAACGTAAGAGTGACCGCAAACTCTTTCCAGGCTATGTGCTTGTACAAATGGATATGGATGCCCTTGATGGAGAACAAATTAATGATGAAGGAGAACCTTTATCACTAAGAGACGAATTGTGGCACTTTGTTAAAAACGTGCCTAAAGTTTTAGCTTTCATCGGAGGTACCCATGAACGACCCGCTCCTATTTCAGATAAAGAAGCCGAGCTTATTTTACAACGTGTTCAAGAAGCGGCAGAAAAACCCCGTCCTAAAGTACTATTTGAAGTCGGTGAAGTCGTGCGTGTTATTGATGGACCTTTCAATGATTTCAATGGCGTGGTTGAAGAAGCTAATTATGAAAAGAGCCGTTTGCGTGTGGCAGTGCGAATTTTTGGACGTTCAACACCTGTAGAACTTGAATTTGGACAGGTTGAGAAAGAATAATTTTTGATCAAAGGGGAGCTTTTAAAAAAGCGTTTGTACCCAAATAAGGACTTTATAATGGCAAAAAAAGTCGCCGCTTATATTAAATTACAAGTTAAGGCCGGTCAAGCTAATCCGAGTCCACCCGTTGGACCCGCTTTAGGTCAGCATGGCCTAAATATTATGGAATTTTGCAAGGCATTTAATGCGAAAACACAGCACCTGGAACCAGGTATGCCTACACCGGTCGTGATCACGGCTTATTCTGATCGAAGTTTTTCTTTTGTGATCAAAACACCACCTGCTGCTATTTTATTGAAAAAAGCGGCAGGGCTTGAGAAAGGAAGTAAAACACCACATACTGATAAAGTCGGTCAAGTTACACGAGCGCAACTTGAAGAAATTGCAACCGCTAAAATGCCTGATTTAACAGCATCCAACATGGACACCGCAGTACGCACTATTGCAGGCAGTGCCAGAAGTATGGGTATTGAAGTAGAGGGGGTAGTATAATGGCAAAGCCGTCAAAACGTATAAAAGCGATTAAAGCGCAATTACAGCCAGGGAAATATTATCCTATCAATGATGCATTAGATTTGTTAAAATCCCTTCCCCATGCCAAATTCAATGAATCAGTCGATATCAGTGTCAACTTAGGTGTTGATCCGCGTAAATCTGATCAAATGGTACGGGGTTCTACTATTCTGCCCAATGGCACGGGTAAAGATATACGAGTAGCGGTATTTACCCAGGGGGATAATGTAACTAAAGCTGAAGAAGCAGGGGCTGATATTGTTGGTTTGGAAGACTTAGCAGAGCAAGTGAAAAAAGGTTTTTTAGATTTTGATGTTGTAATTGCTTCCCCGGATGCAATGCGAGTTGTGGGAAAATTGGGTAAAATTTTGGGACCACGTGGTTTAATGCCAAATCCCAAAGTTGGTACTGTAACACCTGATGTAGCAACCGCCGTTAATAATGCCAAAGCAGGACAAGTACGTTATCGTACTGATAAAGCAGGTATTATTCACAGTAGTTTAGGTAAAATATCGTTTACAACTGATGCCTTACGTGAAAATTTGCAAGCTCTAATTGCAGCTTTGCAAAAACACAAGCCAAGTACATCAAAAGGTATTTATATGAAAAAAATAACGGTTTCCACGACGATGGGACCGGGACTGGCAGTGGAACAAGCCAGTTTGTGATATAATTATTTTTTAAACTAGAAAAGCAAGCCTTTCTAGTTATTTAGACTTTGAGCTACTGGAAATTCTCCAGCAGTCGTCAAAGACCGTAGGTATCAGTGGTTCAGTTATCACTGAGTAAAGCCTTCGCAGATGGCAAGACCCATTCTCAGGTGGTTTTGCTTTTGTTAAACAAACCTACCAAGGAGAGCGTTAATGCCGCTACTGCTTGAAGATAAGCGAGCTATTGTTACCAGTGTTAGCGAAATAGCCAAGCAAGCACATTCTGCCATTGTCGCTGATTATCGCGGCATGACCGTTGCTGAAATGACCGAATTGCGAAAAAAAGCACGGGATGCAGGCGTTTATTTACGTGTTGTCAGAAATACCCTGGCACGACGTGCCATGACAAATACTGATTTTGAATGTTTACAAGATGTCCTAGTTGGGTCGGTAGTATTGACCTTTTCAATGAATGAGCCGGGTGCTGGGGCGCGTGTTATTTCTGAGTTTGTTAAAACCAATACAAAGTTAGTTGTTAAAGGTATTGGTTTGGGCGGTCAGTTACTAGAGGCACAAGCCATTGATAAGGTGGCGAAGTTGCCCACTTATCTTGAAGCGATAAGTCAACTGATGTCTGTGATACAAGCACCTATTACTAAACTGGTACGCACTTTGTCAGAGCCGCATGCTAAATTGGTACGCACAATGGCGGCGGTACGCGATATAAAAGAATAGACAGGAGATTGTTATGGCAGTAGCCAAAGAAGAGATTTTAGAAGCCATCGCTAATATGACCGTTATGGAAGTGGTGGAACTCATCAGCGCGATGGAAGAGAAATTTGGGGTATCAGCCGCGGCGGCGGTTGCCCAAATCGCAGCACCAACTGCAGAAGCTTCTGCACCAGCAGAAGTACAAACTGAGTTTACTGTTAACCTAACCAGTTTTGGTGAGAAGAAGGTTCAAGTTATTAAGGTTGTTCGGGCTATTACAGGTCTTGGTTTAAAGGAAGCTAAAGCTTTGGTAGAAGGTATTCCTTCACCTATTAAGGAAGGTATACCTAAAGACGAAGCTGAGAAAATTCAGAAAGATATTGAAGCTGCCGGTGGTAGTGTTGAGATTAAATAGTTTCAGAAGAAACCCCGTTTTTCAAACGGGGTTTTTTTGCGTTTTTATAATCACCTGCGTTTTTTTAACGGTTGGTGTGCAAAGACTTGCCCACCCTACATAACATGCCATATTTAAGCCGTTTAAAGTCTCTAATAATTTAAAATCTGTTAGATATTCAATTTTTACCAGGTTTCCAGCATTTCCAATATTATCTTTTCAACTTTCAAATTCATTTTTTGTAACAGCCTTTAAAATAAATACTATCTTTTCAAAATAATAGTATTTCTAACACGCTAAAACTGAATTGTTACCTTTTTTCCAGTCAACATTTTTCCTATCATCGAATATCTCAAAATAAATAATTAAAAATATTTTAGCCAGTAGGGCAAGCATAAAGGATTGCTCCCATTTTTCATTCATTTAAGCATTAACCATTAACCACTAACCATTCACCATTCACTATTGAAATATGGCTTATTCTTTCACTGAGATAAAACGCATCCGCAAGGATTTCGGCAAACGTCCCAGCATCTTGGATGTTCCCTATATGCTTGCGATTCAAGTCAATTCTTATCGTTCCTTTTTGCAATTAGATACGCCACTAGAAGAGTATGCTGATGTGGGTTTACATGCCGCTTTCAAGTCAGTTTTTCCAATTGTCAGCTATAGTGGTCATGCTGCTCTTGAGTATGTCAGTTATCAACTCAATAAACCTCAGTTTGATGTTAAAGAATGTCAATTGCGTGGTATGACTTATGCTGCTTCGCTCAAAGTTAAAATGCGCTTGGTTGTATATGACAAGGAGTCTAAAAATAAAACGGTGCAAGATATCAAGGAGCAGATTGTCTATATGGGAGAAATTCCCCTGATGACAAAAAACGGCACCTTTGTGATTAATGGAACAGAGCGCGTGGTTGTTTCTCAATTGCATCGTTCCCCTGGCGTATTTTTTGATCATGATAAGGGTAAAACGCATACTTCAGGTAAATTACTTTATAATGCGCGAATTATTCCTTATCGTGGTTCTTGGCTAGATTTTGAGTTTGACCACAAGGATTGCCTTTATATTCGCATTGATAGGCGGCGTAAATTGCCCGCAACGATTCTACTACGTGCTTTAGGCTTTGATAATGTACAGATGTTAAAATTGTTTTTTGACACCTTTCGTATTAATCGTGTCAATTCTGACTATTATCTGGACCTTAATTTTGAATTACTACGTGGGGAAATGGCGGGCTTTGATATTAAAGGCCCTGATGGCCAAGTGATTGTTGAAGCGGGGCGACGCTTTAATGCTAAACAGATAAGGCAATTAGAAAAAGCAGGTATCTCTGCTGTCAAAATTCCTGATGATGACGAAAATGGGCAGCGAGTATCATTTTTATTAGGTAAAGTCTTAGCGCATGATGTCACGGTTCTGACTATAGGGGAAGCAAAAGAGGTTATCGCTAAGGGCAATGAGGAAATCACTGAGGAAATCCTCAATAAATTATTAGAACATCAGGTTGAATCGTTTGATATTTTATATACCAATGATTTAGATCGAGGCGCTTATATTTCTGAAACTTTGCGTATTGACCCCACTCCAACGCAGGTAGAGGCTTACTTAGAAATCTATCGCATGATGCGCCCTGGGGAACCGCCTACGGCGGAAGCTGCTGAAACCCTTTTTAACAACTTATTTTTTTCTGATGAACGTTATAATCTGTCTATCGTTGGGCGCATGAAATTTAATCGCCGAGTCGGTCATAAAGAGTTAACTGGCTCTAGTATATTATCAACGGACGATATTCTGGATGTCTTACGCACCCTAATTGCTATCCGTAATGGTATCGGTATGATTGATGATATTGACCATTTAGGCAATCGACGGATTCGCAGTGTTGGGGAAATGACCGAAAATCAATTCCGTATCGGCTTGGTTCGCGTGGAAAGGGCGGTGAAGGAACGTCTGAGTTTGGCAGAAGTCGAAACCGTTATGCCACAGGAGTTGATTAATGCTAAACCGATTACTGCCGTGGTTCGGGAGTTTTTTGGCTCCAGTCAGTTGTCACAATTTATGGACCAAAATAATCCACTTTCTGGGATAACGCATAAACGCCGTATTTCTGCTTTGGGACCAGGAGGCTTAACACGAGAGCGAGCGGGTTTTGAAGTGCGGGATGTACACCCAACTCATTATGGGCGTGTTTGTCCTATTGAAACACCAGAAGGACCAAATATTGGATTGATTAATTCCTTGGCTGTTTATGCCAGGACAAATCAATATGGTTTTTTGGAAACACCTTATCGGCTAGTAGAAAATCAGCAAGTGACGGATAAAATAGATTATCTATCAGCTATTGAAGAAGGCAGTTTTGTCATTGCTCAAGCAAACGCTAGTTTAGATCAGGAAGGCTTTTTTAAAGATGAATTAGTGACTGCACGACATGAAGAAGAGTTTACGGTGGTGACACGGGATAAAATCAATTATATGGATGTTTCACCTAAACAAATTGTATCAGTCGCGGCTTCAATGATACCCTTTTTGGAACATGATGATGCTAATCGTGCGCTCATGGGTTCTAATATGCAGCGGCAAGCTGTACCGCTAGTACGAGCGGAAAAGCCCTTAGTGGGTACGGGTATAGAACGGATTGTCGCAGTGGATTCAGGTGTCACTATCGTTGCTGAACGGGGTGGATTAGTCGATTCTGTCGATGCCGCACGTATTGTGGTTCGTGTTAATGATGATGAGGTTGTGAAACATGAGACTGCTGATGTGAATGATTTTGAATTAACAGCTTCGGGTTCTTCTTCATTAGACTCTGGTGTGGATATTTATAATTTAACGAAATATGTGAGATCTAATCAAAATACTTGTATTAACCAAAAACCACTGGTTAGACCTGGAGATACAATCTGTAGAGGAGATGTGTTAGCCGATGGACCTTCAACGGATTTAGGCGAATTAGCCTTAGGACAAAATGTCTTCGTTGCGTTTATGCCTTGGAATGGTTACAACTTTGAAGATTCAATTTTGATTTCGGAACGATTGGTTCTTGATGAACGTTTTACTTCGATTCATATTGTGGAACTCAGTAGTACCGCACGAGATACTAAATTGGGTCCAGAAGAAATTACCTCAGATATTCCCAATATCAGTGAATCGGCATTGAGTAATTTAGATAATTCCGGTATTGTCTATATTGGTGCTCAAGTTAAGCCGGGTGATATATTAGTGGGTAAAGTAACACCTAAAGGTGAAACGCAACCAACGCCGGAAGAAAAATTATTGCGAGCGATTTTTGGGGATAAAGCGTCTGATGTAAAAGATAGTTCCTTGCGGGTACCCAGTGGTACGATGGGTACTGTGATTGATATACAAATATTTACCCGTGATGGTGTCGAGAAAGATGCTCGTGCTTTACAAATTGAAGAAGCGGAACTGAATAAGGTTAAGAAAGATTTACGCGATGAACTTCGTATTTTAGAGGATGATATTTTCGCTCGCTTAAAAAAGCTGTTGATCGGTAAAACGGCTCAAAGTGGTCCAAAAAATTTGGAACATGGGACAGTGATAAGCGAAGAATATTTGGACAGTTTCGCACGGGCGTTTTGCTTTGAAATACAGTTACAAGAACAAGGGCTGGCTGAGCAAATAGAAAACTTTGCTGAGCAAATAAAAACGCAACGGAAACGTTCAGATGAACTTTATGAACAAAAGCGGCAAAAATTGAAGGCAGGTGATGAGTTAACGCCTGGAATATTAAAGATGATTAAGGTTTATCTGGCGGTAAAACGACAAATACAACCTGGGGATAAAATGGCAGGGCGACATGGTAATAAAGGTGTAGTTTCTATGATTGTGCCGATTGAAGATATGCCTTATACCAAAGAAGGTAGGCCTGTCGATATCGTCCTAAATCCTTTGGGTGTCCCATCTCGGATGAACATTGGTCAAGTTTTGGAGACGCACTTAGGCTGGGCCGCACATGGGTTGGGTGAAAAAATTATGTCAGAATTGCCGCCAGAACCTCCACCACCTCCTATAAACAGGACTGCAAAACTAAAGGAAGTGCTGAAAACCGAAAAGGCTTTGTGTGAACAAATTGAGGCCCTATTGCCAATGCTTCAAAATGAAGATGTTGAACAAATTGAGGCCCTTTTACTGACAACAAAAGAGGTCTTGAAAACCGAAGAGGCGTTGGGTGAAAAAATTGAGGTCCTTTTACCGACAGTAAAGGAGGAGTTAAAAACAGAAATTGATGAGGCCCTATCGCTAATGGTTCAGTTGGTGTTGAAAACTAAAAATGCCTTGGCTGAAAAAATTGAGGACGTTTTGCAGAAGGTTCGGTTGGAATTTAAAACCGAAAATAAGGCTTTGGATTTATTAGTTGGTTGGGTTCCAAAGGCGTTGGATGAAAAAATGGCTGCCCTATTGCCAAAGGTTCAAAATGAATTTAAACCTGGTGAGCTTGATTGGCTTAAAAAGTTACCGGCGGATTTAGAGTTGCTTTCTAACAACAGTGATAAACGAGAAATTTTAGCCCCCTTCAACAAACCTCTGTTTTTGGAATTACTTGCTTTGGCAGAAAAGGCGTTGGATGAAAAAATGGCTGCCCTAAGTGAGGAGTTGCAAAAGGATGAGTTGCCACAAAAGATTGAAGCCGAAAATAGGGCTTTCTTGAAAATATTATTCGGTTGGAAAGCAAAGGTATTGAATGAAAAAATGGCTGCCCTATTGTCAAAACTTCAATCGCAAATTAAACCAGGTGAGCTTGATTGGCTTGAAAAGTCACTGGCATATTTAGAGCGGGTTAACAACAGTGATAAACGAGTTTTGCCTGAAGAGTTCCTGACATCTTTGGAGCAGCTTTATAACAACAATGATAAACCCGTTTTGCTTGAAGAGTGCATAACATCTTTAAAAAAACTGATCACCCCACCTCCAAAGAAGCCTCCTTTTTCGCTTGACAAGTTAAGGGCATTTTTAGAGCAGGTTTATAACAGCAGTGGTAAACAAGAAAACTTAGCCGCTTTAAACGATGCTCAATTGTTAGAGTTAGCCGGTAATTTACGTGGAGGGGTACCAATGGCAACCCCTGTTTTTGATGGGGCGAGTGAATCAGATATAAAGAGGATGTTGGAATTGGCAGATTTACCGACATCCGGTCAAGCGACTTTATATGATGGGCGAACAGGGGAAGCCTTTGAACGTCCTGTCACGGTGGGCTATATGTATATGTTGAAGTTAAATCATTTGGTAGATGATAAGATGCATGCGCGTTCAACAGGACCTTATAGTTTGGTCACTCAGCAACCGTTAGGAGGAAAGGCACAATTTGGTGGACAACGTTTTGGTGAAATGGAAGTATGGGCTTTGGAGGCTTATGGTGCTTCTTATACCCTACAAGAAATGTTGACTGTCAAATCAGATGATGTCAATGGTAGAACGAAGATGTATAAGAATATTGTAGAAGGGGATTACCGCATGGATGCTGGTATGCCTGAATCGTTTAATGTGTTGGTCAAAGAAATTCGTTCTTTAGGAATTGATATTGAATTGGAGCAAACGTAATTAATTAATGATTGATTGTTATCAGTAATTGGGCAGACACACAAGTCTGCCCCTATAAAACGTATTCAAAGACTTTAGGGGCAACCACCGCGACAATGCCCTTTTTTGTATTTCACCAAAACGAAAAATGCTATACTTTACGCGGTACCATAATCCGCTCATAAATCGACAACAATGCTGGCACAGCTAATAAGACTAATATGGTGGAAAACATTAAGCCAAAAGCAATCGAAGTCGCCATGGGTATCAAAAATTGTGCTTGTAGTGAGGTTTCAAATAGTAGCGGTGTTAAACCAAAAATTGTGGTTAATGAGGTGAGTAGTACAGCTCTTAATCGTTGACAAGCGGCTTCAACCAGGGCACTTTGGACTGGCATTCCTTCTTCGCGTAGTTGTTTATAGAAGGTGATGAGTACGATGGAATCATTAATCACAATGCCTGATAAGCCAAAAAAGCCAAATAGCGATAAAATAGTTAAATCTATGCCCATCATCCAATGTCCAAAAATAGCGCCAACTAAACCAAATGGTATCACACTCATCACAATCAGGGGCCAGCCATAGGAGGCAAATTGCCATGCCAGTATGATATAAATTATGGCGAGGGCGAATATCATTCCCCGTTTCATATCGCTCAATGTTTCGGCTTGATCTGCCATGCGTCCTTCAAAGGCGTATTCTACCCCATAACGGGTTGTTAAATCCGGTAGGAAGTTTTCTATTAGATTAGCAACAATTCGATTCGCGTTATTAACGGCTTTGTCTACATCGGCTGAGACTTGTGCAGCTAAAAGCCCTTGGCTATGGCGTATGGCTTCAAAGCCTCGCCGCGTCGTGACATTTACCGCTGTGGAAAAGGGTATACGGCTACCATTGGGTAATTGCAGCATGAAATTTTCTAAAGTAGCTAAACGGTAGCGTTCCTGATCGGGTAACATGACCCGGACTTCTATCTCATCTTCATGTTCTTGAAAAATTTGCACTAAATGTCCATCAAAAGCAGCGCGTAATTGTTGTCCCACCGACTCGACGGTTAAACCGAGTGCTGTCCCATAAGGTGTTAATGAATAAATCCATTGTTCTTGACCATAAGGCATATCATCTTCAAAGCCACTGACTCCTGGAAAAGTTTTTAAGACATCAATCAATTCCAGGGCGGCGGCTTTCACTTTGTCGGGATCATTGCCATTGAGACGCAGTTCTATATCTCTGCCAGGTGGACCGCCACGTTCTTCTGTGATAGTTAGACTTTCTAAGCCTGACGGGATAATAACTTTGGCTTGCCAGGCTTGAATGAATTGTTTATTACGCACTGTGCGGCTATCTGGCGAAGTCAGTTCAATCATAAAAGAGCCAAATTGATCGCCCTTTCGGCTACTACCCCCTGTTATCGCGCTTCCATGTCGAGAGACGACGACTTTAATTATATCTCCCCCTAATTCTTTTTCGGTGGCATACAAAGTTTTTTCTAGGTGTTCTAAAAATTTGTCAACTCGCGTTGGTGAGGTGCCTGCCATAAAATTGGCATTCGCTGTAATGATAAAACCATCAGGTGAGGGAAAAAAGGTGAAACCCATTCGTCCGCCTGCTAATAAACCTATTGCTAACATAATAGCCGCTAACATCATAGCTAATACACTCCAACGAAAACTGATCGCCATGGTAATGAAAGGGCGGAAATAGACATCACGTAGTTGATTAAAGCCATTTTCTAGTTTTTGTCTGAGCCAGTTGGGTTTATGATGATGGAGTTGATGAAAAGTGTGTCGTAAATGACCGGGTAAGATTAAAAAGCATTCTATCAATGAAGCTATTAATACGCAAATCATAATGGTTGGAATATCAAACAAGATATTTCCCATTATGCCACCAATTAGCATGAGCGGTAAAAAAGCCGCTATCGTGGTTAATGATGAGGCGGTTACGGGGGCTAACATTCGTTGTGCGCCGCCTTCGGCGGCTAATAATGATTGTTCACCCGTTTGAAAATGGCTAAAGGCATCTTCACCGACGACAATCGCATCATCAACGATCACACCTAGTGCCATGATCATGGCAAATAAGCTGACCATATTGATGCTGCCCCCTATTATATAGAGTATCGCTAACATACCCATCAAGGAGATAGGAATGCCGGCAGCTACCCAAAACGCGACTCGTCCATTGAGAAATATAAATAAAGTTGCTACAACCAGTATTAATCCACCGAAACCATTTGTGAGTAGTAGAGATATACGTTCATCAATGAGTTCCCATGATTGGGCGTAAACTTGTAAGTTGATGCCTGGCGGGAGTTTAGGTCGTGTTTCTTCTAACCAGGCATGTAAAGTTTGTGCAGCACCGAGTGCATCGCTTTGTTCAGTTCGTAATAACCGTAATTCAACAGCAGGTTTACCCTGGTAAGTAAGGCGAACTTCAGCTTGTCGAGGACGGCGTTCAATCGTGGCAATATCGTCTAGTTTGATATAACGACCGGATTTGTCGGTAATGATAGGTAGTTGAGTGAAGGATAATTCATCGCGGCGTTGTTCTAAGCTCCGCAATTGCCGTGCGCCATCATCGCGCCCAATTGTACCGGCGGGAATATCGCGACTAAAACGCTTGATTTGTTCACTTATTTGGGGCAAGGTAAGACCGAGTTCTTCCAATTGAACCGTCGAAATTTGTATCGCAATTTCTTCTTCGGGTAAACCATTAATTTCAATTTTACTAATGCCTCGATCAAGCAATTCACGTTCCATGCGTCGGGCTAAATGGCGTAACTCATTGGCATCTGATGGTCCGGTAATGAGCAAATTGGCAATTCGATCATAGTGGGCAGGGCGACTGATTTCTGGTTTTTCCGCATTGGCTGGTAAATTACGCAATAAGGCGACTTTTTCTTTGACTTGATCGAGTGCCCAGCCCATATCAGTGCCTTCGTCATATTCTATGACAATGGTTGAAAAATTATTAGTCGAAGTGGAGTTCATTTTATGAACATGATCCAGGGTACGTAATTCTTGTTCAATGGGGTTGGTAATAGACGTTTCTACATCTTCAGCTGTTGCCCCAGTCCATAAGACGGTCACAGAAATGATATCTAATGCGAAATTAGGCAAAGATTGGGTATTGAGTTGACTCAAAGCCCAAACACCTGATAGTAACATCATTAGCATTAATAGATTAGCTGCTACTTTGTGTTGAGCAAAAATGCCAACGAGGTTTCTTTGATGTTCAAAGGTTTGCATATTTAAATATTGGTGCTAAGATTTTTTGGTATTTAGGTTATTTATAGCTGTTATTATCAGTCTGGTCAAGAAATCCGATTTTTTCAAAAATCGGATTTCTGATTGGTTCCCGTTAAAAATCCGATTTGGGCAACATGGGCAACTAAGCCGGCTTAATATGTAATCCTTGAGTGATTGGCACACGTATGGATTTTAACAAACGCCAATCATCTGCGCTCAGTTGCACAAAGAAGGCACCGATGATTAATTCTGGGAAAGGTCCTTGATAAGTATTATCACCAAGAAACGCCAATTTGACTGATTTATCAAAACCGGCGCGAGTATGATGGCTAAAATGGAGTTGCACTTGATGAGGCAATTTATAATCGGGGTGTGCGTTTAGTTGTAGATGGATCAGTCGATGTTCGATATTAAAACGTAGGGTTGCTTCTAAACCGTGACGCGCAGCCGCTTTATCGCGTTTTAAAGTCAGGTTTATTTCTAATCCCTGTTTATAATAATCATCTACCACTAAGCCATCGTTGGAATGGATAGCAAGCGAAATAGTGATTATGCCAGCAATCACCGCAGAGGCTGGAAATAAGATTAATAGCCAAACAAAAGGTTCACGATACCAAATATTTTTCATTTTAAGTTATCAGTTATATGTTATCAGTTAAGTCTGGGGGAACACAAAGGTTCGCCTCCACTAAACAGTATATTATTATTATTCATTTCATGTAACTATTTAACCTTGAAATAAATGGCAAAGCTGAAAGTTAAAGTTTTCTAAGTTTGTGAAATGAAATTACCATTTATAGGTAAAGATATTTATCTAAAAAACGATATATCGTATAATGTTAAAATACTCACAAAAATTCAAATTGTAGCCACATATATTCAACATAACTGATAACTGATAACTGAAATGACTAAAACTATCGCAATATTACCAGGTGACGGTATTGGACCGGAAATTATCGCCGAAGCCATTAAAGTATTAGACAAATTATGGAACGCCTATGGTTTGGATGTACAGTTAGAACAAGGTTTAGTTGGCGGTGCAGCAATTGATGCCACCGGGCATCCCTTACCCGCAAAAACCCTGGAACGGGTTAAAAAAGCAGATGCGGTATTGTTAGGGGCTGTTGGTGGTCCTAAATGGGAATCACTGGATATCGCAATTCGTCCTGAAAAAGGCTTATTAGGCTTACGCTCCGAACTGAAACTGTTTGCCAATTTAAGACCGGCTATATTATTCCCCGAATTAGCTAATGCTTCAACGCTCAAACCGGAAATCGTTGATGGATTAGATATTTTAATTGTACGTGAACTCACCGGCGGCATTTATTTTGGACAGCCACGGGGTATTCATATTCTTGATAATGGCGAGTCACAGGGCATTAATACCCTGGTCTATAGTGAAAGCGAAATTGAACGCATTGCACAAGTCGCCTTTGAAAGTGCCGAAAAGCGGCAAAAACGTCTATGCTCAGTTGATAAAGCCAATGTGTTAGAAGCAACTGAACTTTGGCGCGAAGTCGTCACACGAGTAGGGAAGGATTTTCCCCATGTTCAACTCACCCACATGTATGTAGATAATGCGGCAATGCAACTGGTACGTGCCCCCAAACAATTTGATGTCATCGTGACAACTAATATGTTTGGCGATATTTTATCGGATTTAGCCTCTCAACTAACAGGCTCCATCGGCATGTTGCCTTCTGCCTCTTTAGATGCCCATAATAAAGGGATGTATGAACCCATACATGGTTCCGCTCCCGATATTGCCGGACAAAATATCGCTAATCCTTTAGCGACTATTTTATCCATCGCCATGATGTTACGTTATAGCCTTAATCAACCAAAATTAGGGGATGTGGTGGAAAATGCGGTGAGTCAAGTCTTATGTAATGGTTTGCGTACCAAAGATATTGAACAACCAGGAAAAGAAACGGTTAGTACCTGTGAAATGGGTGATGCCGTCGTAGCAGCACTGAATAGTGGATCATAAAAGGAGAAGATAAAAAAATGAGTCAAAAATTTGATGTCGCAGTAGTTGGTGCAACCGGGGTTGTGGGTGAAACGATGATTTCTATTTTGGAAGAACGCGATTTTCCAATAGCCAATTTATATCCCTTAGCCAGTCACCGTTCAGCCGGTAAACGAATCCAATTTAAAGGGCAATCCCTGGTAGTAGGCGATTTAGAACAATTTGACTTTTCCAAAACGCAAATTGGTTTGTTTTCAGCCGGCGCATCTGTTTCAGTCATACATGCACCGCGTGCTGCTGAGGCAGGCTGTGTGGTTATAGATAATACTTCACAATTTCGCAGGGATAAAGATATTCCGCTAGTTGTGCCTGAAGTGAATCCACACGCGATAGCACAATATAAGCCACGCAATATTATCGCTAATCCTAACTGCTCTACTATACAAATGTTGGTTGCCCTTAAGCCCATTTACGATGCTGTAGGGATTGAGCGTATTAATGTTGCGACTTATCAATCTGTTTCGGGTAGCGGTAAAGAGGCTATCGAAGAACTTGCCACTCAAACGGCGGCTCTACTCAATGGTAAACCTATCAGCCCTGATGTTTACCCCAAACAAATCGCTTTTAATTGTTTGCCACATATTGACGTTTTCATGGAAAATGGCTATACAAAAGAAGAGATGAAGATGATTTGGGAAACGCACAAAATTTTTGAGGATGATTCCATTTTAATCAATCCGACTACTGTTCGTGTTCCTGTATTTTATGGACATTCTGAAGCAGTGCATATTGAAACTCGTGAAAAAATCAGCACCGAGCAGGCACGCGAATTATTAAAAAATGCCCATGGCGTGGTTTTGATGGATGAACGCAAACCGGGTGGCTATCCCACTGCTGTCACTGAATCTGCCAATAATGATCCAGTGTTTGTTGGGCGTATTCGCGAAGATATCTCCCATCCGCGTGGGCTTAACTTATGGGTGGTTGCTGATAACATTCGCAAAGGTGCGGCACTTAATAGTATTCAAATTGCCGAAATTTTTGTCAAAAATGATAGGTAATTTATACTTAGGAGTCAGGATTTAATAATACCCAAATTTTAAATGTCCAAACCTGCCATGTTTTAAAAACCTGGCAGGTTTAATTCTCGAAAGGGTATTATTGAATCCTAATTCCTTAATAGTATGTTATAATGTCATTTCTAGAATTAATGAAGGGCAACCATAAAGGATTGCCCCTACATTCCCATTTTCTATGGTAGGCAATCCCTTAGTATGCCAGAAATACTATTTTTTTAAAATAGTATTTCTGATGGATAGCTTTTCAAAAGGTTAATTAAGTCCATCCTACTAGAACTTCTTTGCGCGACTACGGTTGGATTGCTAAACCACGACTCTAGTTGCAATTCTCAGGAATTATCAACAGAGAGCGAATGACCTAAAAATGTCCTACAATGTCCCACTTTTTAGGAGCAGGTAAATCATGATGTATAAACAAACTATTGTGTTGGCTCTGATAGGCACATTCTTCACGCAGGGTGCATTAGCACTTGGGTTAAGCCATATTCGAGTCAATTCAAAACTCAATGAGCCTTTAAGTGCTAGAATAGATGTTTTATCTATCAATTCTAAAGAGAGTGCTTCCACTCTTAAGGTGGCACTTGCTACGCCGAAAGCTTTTAATCGTGCTGGAATAGAACGTTCGTATGAACTGACGAAAATGCGTTTTTCTATTCAAAAGAAAAGTAAAACGACAGCCATTATTAATGTTACCAGCCAACAGCCCATAAAGGAACCATATCTTAACTTTTTAGTTGAAGTAAAATGGTCAGGTGGACGAATTTTGCGTGAATATACGGCTTTGTTAGACCCACCTTTATATAAACCCGCTCCCATGACTACGTTGAGCCATTCAACTGCACCTTTGGTTAATTCTAAAGCAAAGCCTGTTTCAAATAAACCAAAGCGCGTTAAAAAATATCAACCCTCACCTTCCAAAAAGACGAAAAGAAAAACGTCAAAGGGGCGTGTTAGGAAAAGCAAAGGTAGAAGCGGTTCTTATAGAATTGTTAAAAATGATACTTTATGGGCTATTGCCAAACGGACTCGTTCAAAGGGCGTGTCTATACCGCAACAAATGAATCGTATTTATAATGCTAACCCCAATGCTTTTATTAGAGGCAACCGAAATTTGCTCAAGGCTGGAAAGGTATTACGCGTTCCTGGGTTGAAAACGCAGTCGGTACGTGTTGCTAAAGCACAACCCCGTCCAACAACATCCACTGCACCTCGTACTCGTACCACTCAAGAAACTCCAACTATTAGGGCAACTCGTGAACCAGAAGTGGTCATTCAGACACCGACTACACCGCTTAAAAGATCGGGTAGCGTTAGCGATTCGCAAGATAGTTCAGCAGAAATTGAAAAATTTCGGCAAGAAATCTCTCAACTGACGGAAAAAAATCTGAGTATTGAAGCTGAAAATAAGCATTTGAAAGCAAAAATGGCAAAAACTGATGATTTAGTTTTTACCATGAAGAAGCAGTTGGATGAACTGAATAAAATGCTGAAACTTCAAAACAAGCGGATGGCAAAATTACAAACTCAGTTTGAGAAACAGGCACAAAGCCAGCAACCACCATCCAATTTACAGAAAAAATTGGCACAAATAGAGCGGGAAAATGAGCAACTAAAAGATCAAGTGGCTGTTTTACAAGCTTCACCTGGCAAGCCTGGCATTATAATTACTCCGACATTCCAGCATAAGGAAGAAAGCAGTTTAGCTGAGTCCAATGTATCCAAAACGTCGATTGATGAATCCGAAACTGAAGTATCAGCACCCATATCAGCACCCATAAAGGATGTAACACCCAACGACACTGGTGTTATAGAAACAGTTCTAGCTTCTGCCAATGATGTGAATGAACTGGTTAAAGAAAAAGTCCCAGGCGGTTGGATTACAGTAGGAGGTGTCGGGGGTGGCACACTTGCGTTATTCCTGGTAGGTGGTTTTTTGCGACGGCAGCGTAAGTCAAGTGGCTTTGTTGAATGGAAAGGCGGAACGGAATTGACAGATGAAGAAATCCAAGAAGAATTGGAACGCCTGAAAACGGAATTGAATGAAGAGTCAAACATTTCTGACGATGCCATCGATAAAGTGAAACAAATCGAAAAGGTTGAGAGTGATTTGAGTGATATCGACCCGGAGTATGATCAAGCATTACGCGAAGATGTCGATACCTATATGGTTTATGAAAGTTTTGATAAAGCCGAAGAAATCATAATATCAGCCATTAAGGAACATCCACATCACCACGAATATCGTTTGAAATTGTTGGAAGTTTACGCAACGGCTAAGAACGTTGATAAGTTCGAGGTAGAAGCTAAACAATTACATGATGCTGTAAACGGGCAGGGTCCTTTATGGGATAAAACCCTCGAATTGTGGCAAACTCTATCCACCGGCAGAGAATTATCAAGTGCGACATTGCCAGAAAAAGAAAGTAGCAGCACAGGTGCAAAAGTGGCTGCAGGTGCTGCAGGTGCAGTCGTAGTGGGAGCTGCGGTCGCTGCTGCGACGCTCGGTGAAGATGAAACTGAAGAGTTAATGACTGATCCAACACTGGAAGGACTAGAAGATTTTGATATTGAAGAAACACTCGTTGAGACAGGTACTGGTGAAACGATAGCAGAAGAAAGTAGTTTACTTGACATTGCTGATGAAGATAGTTTATCTCTCGGGGGCGATGATGATTTATCACTTGATTTAGATGACACAACCGCCGGGGGCGATGATGATTTATCTTTATTAGATGATGATTTATCACTTGATTTAGATGACACAACCGCCGGGGGCGATGATGATCTATCTTTAGATGATGATTTGTCACTTGATTCAGATGATGATTTATCTTTAGATGATGATTTGTCACTTGATTCAGATGATGATTTATCTTTAGATGATG
>Ga0190360_1000153_pt1 | contig 38806 bp, 29 predicted proteins | sample 48721834_MG_FD_161271 | JGI IMG/M metagenome (GOLD analysis project Ga0190360, IMG submission 161271) | Hydrothermal vent microbial mat bacterial communities from Southern Trench, Guaymas Basin, Mexico - 4872-18-3-4_MG | ecosystem: Environmental > Aquatic > Marine > Hydrothermal vents >...
AGCCGGCCAGTTGAAGCTGCAGGTAAGGGATGATGGAAAAAACTCCAATCAGGGCTACTATTACTCCCAGAGGACGGCTGTTATATCTTTTTATAAAATAATCGGGCTGAGTGTGAAGACCATAGCACTTACCTACCTTCCATAAAGCAGGCAGGATGAAAAAGGAAAGGGTATAAGCTAAGGCGCCGTAGATTAAAATATAAAAAGTCGGCGCTCCCTTGGAATAAGCCCAACCGCTGGCACCGAGAAAGGTGAAGGTAGTGTAAATCTCACCAGCCATCAACAGCCAGATAATAACTATGCCAAAGCGCCGGCCGCCAACCGTCCAGTTTTCCAGATTCATCTTCAACTTGCGGCCAGCATATATACCCAGCAGCGAGGAAAAAATAACTGTGGCCAGAATAATTACCAGAGCCGCATTCATTTCTCTTCTCCCTCTGAAGGAAGGTTATATTTTTTTTCCAGCAGATAAGCTGCCCATAGAATTGGTGGAGTGAGGATGACCCAGCCTAGAATCCAGGCTAAAATAAAGGGCAGTCCCAGGATAAGAGGGTAAATTCGATTAACCAAAGGCAGGGCAAAAACCAAGGTTATAAATGGAATAGCGGCCAGGATTAAAGCCAGCTTTGTCCCTTTCTGCATCGAAGCCTCCTTTCTCTAAGTCTGCTCATTATATCAAAAGTCGAAGAAAGTCAAAAAAGGAGGGAAGAACTTGATAAAAGGAAGAAATTGCTTTTCTCTAATCTAACAACAAAGCACCTTCTGTTTATAAGAAAAACAAGATAAATAAATGATTAGTTCCCAATTAAAAAAATATTTTATTATTTATATATATTCTATAATATTAATATATTTAGTCAATTAAATTTTAACATTTTTCTTTTTTATTTCCTATTCCTTTACTTCATAAGCCTTAAATTCTTCTAATGTAGCTTTAGTTGGAGGGCTCATGACTTTAGGCACTATCTCCTCAAAAAGTTGCCAGGCTTGAGGGAGTCTTTCTTTCAGCTCAGCCGCGGTCATAATTGACCACTCAGCCTGCATTGGGCCGTAAATTTTCCTAAGATCCCAGGAGGTATAAATAACCCAATAAGCGAATTCCTGGAGCAAGACTCTATTTCTTGGCTCATCTGAAATACGATTGTACTGGGTAATATCGTAATATTTATTGTTAATGCCTGCCTGCATCACCTGATAAAGCTTTGAAGAAGTGGAAATCCCCCACTCTTCAGGGAAGGTATAATGAAAGCCAACATCAGTCACATGATGCAATATATGTTCAACAACCTCATTAACCTGGCCAGAAACACCTTCCATAATGATATCACAGATGCTGTTCTTACTTCTTGTCTCAGCCCAGTCTTTCTCGTCCTCAGGAGAAAATTTATGCTCTCTGCCTTTAAAAAGAGGAATAGTGGCCCGGTACCTATACAAGTTTCGCAGCAGCTCTTGCTGCAGCTCTCTATCAAGGCCCTCTCCTTCCTGAGGAAACATCTCTTTAACTGTCTTGGCCACTTTTTTCATAAAATCATCTGAAATATCATCCCTGGCTATTAAAGTAAGGCCGCAAACCATAAGTTTCTTGGTAAAAGGCTTATACTCATCGGTAGCAATGATTTCTGTTTCCTGATAGAGATTTTCAGGCACTTGGCCTAGGGGAGAAAGAAGGATGCAGCCGCCCAGCTTAGTCTTGGCAGCCTCGGGCTTTTCCAGGGTAGGTTTTTCAGCTTCTTGCTTTTGTGGGCTGCAAGAAGCCATTATAAAAACCAAAATGATAAACAGATAAAATATTTTGCGATTTTTCACCTTCCAGCCTCCTTTCTTGTCATTTAGTAATATAAAATAAATTATTTACTTTGTGGATAGTATCATATATCTCTTATATATTCAAAATATGATTTTTTAATTCATATATCTGGCAGCATTGACATTCATCGTCTCGCCTGAAACATAGTCGTTTTCAATAAGAAATAAAACCGCATGGGCAATCTCTTCCGAGCGGGCGAATCTTCCATTGGGTGATAAGGCAGCCAATTTCTTTTTTTATCTTTTCCCCTGCTCATTATTCATTAGCTAATTTAGTTTGCCTGGAACAAATTAAAAAAGCAATAAATCGCTACTAAAATGTAAGAATAATGTTTAATTGCCTTCTGCTTTTCTAATCGAAGAAATTAGTTTTAATCTCCAACCTGGAGAAGTCTAATGACAAGCTGTTCTTGACATCTCTTCTGGGCAAATTTATAATTGCCGCCAGTGTTAAACCAGGAAAACTGGAAAGCAGCCAATTCTCATTCTTCTATTAGAGACAAGCTATCTACTGTGACTTTGGACCCAGACATAATAAACATCAGGCAATAATAATTTTACAGGAAAAAAATGAAAAGCCTTTAAATTTCATGATTTTATAAAGAGGAATAGATGAAACAAAATAAGCTATTTTTAAAATATCTAAAATTATTGACTGCTTTAAGCCTGCTACTGTCTTGGGGTTCCATCACCTTTTCTCTGGAAATAACTCCCTACAAAAATCCCGAACTTTCTATAGAAGAGAGAGTAAACGACCTTATTGGCCGAATGACTATCGAGGAGAAAGCTCTACAACTGGCTTCATTTTTCCCCAATGGCAACATCCGCTTGGGTATTCCCCACCTGCAGGCAGGTGAAGCCCTTCATGGGGTATGTCTCCCCAAAGCTACCTGCTTTCCCCAAGCAATTGCCCTGGCCAGCACCTGGGATCCTGAACTTATAGAAAGAATGGCCAACATCATTGCCAAAGAAGCCCGCGCTCTCGGAGTACATCATGTTTACTCCCCTATGTTAGGAGTCGTTCGTGATCCACGTTGGGGCCGAACAGAAGAAAGCTACGGTGAAGATCCCTATCTTGTTTCCCGAATTGGTGTGGCTTTTATCAAAGGATTACAGGGTACTGGAAAAAACCTTTTCGACAAAAACCACATTATAGCTACAGCTGTATTATGCCCGCTCATCATAGTCTCAATGGCCTCCCATGCCATGCCAACAAGCATATCATGGTTGATATCCTCAAAGATACTTACGGTTTTAAGGGTTTTGTTGTTTCTGATAATAATGATATTTTAAACTTGGTGAATTTCATGCGGGTGGCCAAGACAACAACTGAAGCAGCCCGGCTTAGCCTTGAATCCGGCGTTGATACAGAATTGGCTTGGCAACGCCCCTGGGCAAAGGGACGAACCTATGGACAGCCGCTGGTAGAAGCAGTAAAAAAAGGCATTATACCAGTTGAACTTCTGGATAGAGCCGTTAAAAATGTGTTTCGAGCCAAGTTCAAACTAGGTTTATTTGATAATGGCCAGCAGATTAAGCCCTGGCAGGATTATAAGGTCTCTGGAGACAAAGGAAGGCCTGACTATAAAGAAGTAACTTATGCAGATTCAATCCGTGGTCGCGATCTGGGCAACGACTATTTCAACCAACTGGACCATCTCACCAATCCACGCCAAGATGCCAATGAAATTTTAAATGATCCCTCCCATAACAAAATGGCTTTAGATGTGGCTCGCAAAGCCATTATCCTTTTGAAAAATGAAAATAATCTACTCCCTCTTGATAAAGGAAAGTTAAAAAGAATAGCCGTTATCGGGCCTAATGCCGATGAAGAAGTACTGGGCGGTTATTCAACCCCCAAAGTCCGTTATTTTGTTTCTGTTCTGGATGGCATCATAAACCATGTCGGCCATAAAGTGGAAGTGTTCTATGCCCAGGGAGTAAGCCTTGAAGACTTGGAATGGGAAAATATAGATGAAGCAGTAGCCATCGCCCGAAAATCTGATGTAGTGGTCCTGGTAATTGGGGGTAATGAAATAACCTGTAAGGAAAATGAGGACCGTGATTACTTAAGCCTGGTCGGTAAACAACAAGAGCTAGCGGAAGCGGTCTATGCAACAGGAAAGCCAATTGTGGTTGTCCTATTGCATGGCAGACCACTGGCAGTGGAGTGGATAAAAGAGCATATTCCGGTTATTATTGAAGGATGGTATTTAGGACAGGAAACAGGGAACGCCGTGGCTGATGTCCTCTTCGGTGGGGTAAATCCGGGAGGCAAACTGCCCATAACCATCCCTAGAAATGTAGGTCAGGTGCCGACTTACTACAACAGACTGCGGTCAGGTCGGCCTGGCTGTTATTTCAGATCAACAACAAAACCACTCTGGCCCTTTGGCCATGGATTAAGCTACACCACCTTTGAATATTCTAATTTAGAGGTTGTAGTTACCTTTCCTTCCTCGGCCATAGTCAAAGTCGATTTAACCAATACAGGAAGCCGAGCAGGTGATGAAGTTGTGCAGCTTTATATAAGCGATGAATACTGCTCGGTAGTGCGGCCGCCCCTAGAACTTAAAAGGTTCAAGCGAATATCTTTAAGACCAGGGGAAACAAAGACAGTAACTTTTACGCTTGCAAAAGACGCCTTCGCTTTCTACGACGAGAAAAAGAGTGATTGGGTGGTGGAACCTGGCACCTTCAAAATTATGGTAGGAAGTTCTTGCCAGGATATTCGACTCTCAAAAAAAATAGTTTTAAAAAATTAGTGCTAAAATAATAGTATGAAAGACAGCATCATTCTCCGCGGAGTCAGAGTCCATAATCTAAAAAATATAAACCTTGATATTCCCCTTAACAAACTTATCCTGGTGACAGGCGTCTCTGGATCAGGCAAATCATCTTTGGCTTTTGACACTCTCTATGCTGAAGGTCAACGCCGCTACATAGAATCGCTTTCTTCCTATGCCCGTCAGTTTCTGGAAAGAATGGCCAAACCTGAGGCTGATTTCATTGAAGGCATCACCCCGGCAATTGCCATCCAACAGAAAGCCGCTACCAAAAATCCACGCTCAACAGTGGCCACGGTGACTGAAATCTATGATTTTCTCAGAGTTCTTTTTGCCCGCATAGGGATTGTTCATTGCCTGCGCTGTGGCCAACCTGTCCAGCGGGATACCATCGATGCCATGGTAGACACCCTCTATAAACTTCCTCTTCAAACAAAAATATGGATTACTTTCGCCTGGCCGCTAAAGAAAGGCTTAAATAAACTCAAAAAAGACGGCTTTTTCCGCCTCTTTTACAAAGGCCAGGTGATAAATGTGGATCAAGCCTCAATTAAGATAAGCGGTCAAATCGATATTCTTGTTGACCGCCTAAAACTTGACCCAGAAGAAAGAGAGAGGCTGGTTGATTCCCTGGAGATGGCTTTAAAAAAAGGCGGCGGCAAGATTAAAGTTTACACAGATAAAAACAAGCAGTTTATCTTTTCGGATAAACTTGAATGCAAACAATGTGGGATTGTTTATGAAGAACCCTTCCCCAATCTTTTCTCTTTTAACAGTCCTCAAGGAGCTTGCCCGACCTGCCATGGCTTTGGCGATTTAGCCGTCTTGGATGAGGATAAAATAATACCAGATAAAAATAAATCTCTGGAGGAAGGAGCTGTAGAACCCTGGACAAAGCCAGTTTCCAGGGGAATGATGGAAGAGCTCCTTTATGAAGCCCGCCGGAAAGGCATCCCTACTGATGTTCCTTTTAAAGATTTAAAAAAAGAAGACAAAAAGTTTATTCTTGAGGGCAGTAACGGTTATTATGGAGTTAAAGGTTTTTTTGATTGGCTCCAGACCAAAAAATACAAGGTTCAAGTCAGAGTCTTCCTCAGCCGCTATCGAAAATATATTCCCTGTCCTGCCTGCCATAAAATGAGGCTCAATTCTCGGGCTTTAAGCGTCAAGATTGAAGGCCGCTCTATCGGTCAAGTAGTGCAGATGACCGTCAAAGAGGCCTCTCGTTTTTTTAAAAATATAAGCCTCACTCCCTTTCAAAAGCAGGTGGCCGAAAAATTAATAGCTGAGATTCAAAACCGCCTCAATTTTCTCTTAGAGGTAGGGCTTGACTATCTGACTTTAGATCGCATGACATTCACCCTGAGTGGAGGAGAGGCGCAGAGAATAAACCTGGCCGCAGCCTTGAGTACTGCCCTGGTAGGCACACTTTTTGTCCTGGATGAACCCAGTATTGGTCTCCATGCTCGAGATAATAGGCGCCTGATTAAAATCCTAAAATCCCTTAAAGATATCGGCAATACGGTCCTGGTTGTAGAGCATGATCCAGAAATTATTAGGTCAGCTGATTATCTCATAGACTTAGGTCCAAGAGCTGGAGAAGCAGGTGGCAAAGTTATCTTTTCAGGCAAGATGCCGGCTTTCCTTAAGAATTCCAAATCTCTGACTGCTCAATATATAAGGGGAGAAAAAAAGATAACAGTCCCTGCTAAAAGAAGAATCCCTTCTCAATTCATTGAAATAGAAGATGCTACTAAACACAACTTGAAACATATTCAGGTCAAAATTCCACTGGGAGTTTTTACCTGTATTACCGGAGTCTCAGGCTCTGGTAAAAGCACCCTTCTTTATAACGTCCTTTACCAGGGATGGCAAGGCCAGGCCAGAGGAGGCTTTAAAGCAATCAAGGGCAGAGAGCTCATCGATAAGATCATTATGGTTGACCAATCTCCCCTTAGCACCTCTCCTCGCTCGATTCCAGCCACCTACACTAAAGCTATGGATGACATCCGCGAAATCTTCAGCCAAACCAGAGAAGCCAAAGCTTTGGGATACAAGCCAGGCTTTTTTTCCTTCAACACCTCTGGCGGAAGATGCGAAGACTGTAAAGGTGCCGGCCAGCAGATTGTGGAAATGCAGTTTCTTTCTGATGTGGTCTTAACCTGTGAAACCTGTAAAGGCAAACGTTTTAAAGATGAAATTTTGGAGGTTAAGTATAAAGGCAAGAATATTAATGATGTCTTGAATATGACTATCGTCGATGCCTGTCAATTCTTCTCAGAAAGACCGAGAATAAGAAAAAAATTAGAGCCTTTAATAAAAGTTGGTTTGGGCTACTTAAAGCTTGGCCAGCCAACTACAACCTTATCCGGAGGAGAAACTCAGCGGCTGAAACTGGCCTATCATCTTGTCCACCAGCGGCAGAAGCGGGTGCTTTATCTTTTTGATGAACCGACTATCGGGCTTCATTCCGACGATATCTCGGTCTTGCTTCGCTGCTTTCAAAAATTGGTTGATGAAGGCCACACAGTGGTGGTTATTGAGCACAACCTGGATGTCATCAAGTGCGCTGACTATGTCATTGATTTAGGGCCTGAAGGAGGTGAAAGAGGCGGAGAAATTGTAGCTGAGGGTACTCCTGAGCAAATAATTAAAGCCCGCCGCTCTCACACCGCCCGCTACTTGAAGAAATATCTTCTTCGACCTCAGACCTTTATCTGAAAAAATTGACTTCTGCCCAAACTCCGATTAAAATAACAACAATGAATAGAGATAAAGTCACTATCAAAATCCCTCGACCCATCTACAATAGAATCAAAAGTATAATAAAAGAAAGCGGATTCAGTAGTGTTAATGAATTTATAGTGTACGTCTTGAGAGATCTTATTTCTATGCAAAATACTGATAAATCAGAACTTACTAAAGAAGAAATAGAAGCTATCCGACAACGCCTGAAAAATCTCGGGTACCTCTGAGCTTCATTAAATCTCCCATTTATTTTAAAAAAGGTTGATTTTAGTCCAAAAAACAATTCTTTAGGACAAAAGTTTAGATAAAGGAAATTAAGCTTATAAAAATACACGCATTCACACACCTGATAAAAGGAATTATTTGACAGTAGCCTCTAAATTTATTACATGTGGGTGAATATTCAAGAAAACACACCATTTATCTTTGGCAAACTGAATTTTAGGCAAGAAAGAAACTGCAAAAATTAATAATAAAAAAATTAGAAAAAAGAAATATAAATTGTCCTTAAGCTCAAAAGCATTATCAGAATCCCGACAATAATCATTAATAATTTTGTAGGAAGTTTTTTGCACATAAAAGCCGCAAGCGGAGCAGCAATAATTCCACCAACTATTAAGCCAACAATAACTTTCCAATGGGTTAATTTAATCATGGTAATAAAAGTTACAGCCTCAGCCAGGGTTACAAAAAATTCTGCAAAATTTACTGAGCCGATAGTAAGCCTGGGATTATTTCCTCTGGCAATCAATGTAGAAGTCACAATTGGCCCCCACCCGCCTCCTCCTATTGCGTCAAAAAGGCCGCCAGCAAAACCGAGAGGCAGAAGTCTGCTTTTTATTTCCTTTTCCTGAATGGGCTTGAAAGACTTTACTAATATTCTCAATCCCATTAGAAACAAATAGGCAGCTACAAAAGGTTTTATCTTTTTCCCAGGGACTGAAGATAATAAATAGGCACCTAAAATCCCGCCTAATATGCCAGGGATAACTAATTTTACGAATAATTTTTTTCTTACATTCACAAAAATCAAATGAGATATTCCTGAGACGCCCGTTGTAAAGACTTCTGCTGTATGAACACTAGCGCTGGCTACGGCTGGCGAAATTCCAAGGCTTAATAAAAATGAAGTAGAGGATACTCCATAGGCCATGCCCAGAGCTCCATCTATCATTTGAGCTATGAAGCCAACTATTATGAAAACAATTATGCCTAAATCTATATCTTCATGCCTCCTTTTCAATTATTTTAATTTTCAAAAAAATCTTCTCCATCTGTTTTAAAATTGTTAATTAAAGTCATTTTATTGACTTTTATTTTTTAATTTTTTATGGCTTTTTAAATTCAAACATCGATTGTTTTAAAAGCCAGCCTGAAACTGGGCTAAAATTACATTGTTAGAGATTTTACCAGGCTCTTCTTGGTGAAAACTCATAATTGATTTGAAATTTTGAAGCTTTTGAAAAAAAATAATTTAACCCTAAAGTGATCACTTCACTGTGATTCCCATTAATATCCCTATCCACATCTATGGAGTCACACTTAACTACTGCTTGGAATTTTTCCGGAAGGAAATAATAACTTGCCTGGATATACCACCCACACTTTCTAGCTTGTTCATCTTTTCCTAAAATGTACTCTCCCTTCAGAGAAAAATAATCACCGACGAAAAACATCTCAACTCCAGTTCTATTCCTATTAACATGATTAGATCTATGATTTGAGATATATCTGCCATTATAGTTTGATAAAGCAATATGAACGGAATTTAGAGGCTTAAAGACCAGTCTTAGAGCAATATCTTTTTGTTGGTTATAATCCGTCTTATTTATTCCAGACCCATTAAAAACTCCTAAACTGTATTCTATCTTTGGAAGTTGACCATAAATCTCAAACCCAATATCTCTTCCCTTCTCTCCCATATCGCGCCCTGGACATAATTCTTCCACTATTCGAGACCTATTTATGGTATCCAGGCCAAAACTTGAAACAAGATTTTCTAGACTAAAGGGGATTTTGAATTGACCAAATTTTAGATTAGCATAAGGCGAAAATTTAAATTCAACTTGAGCATCTAAAAGAATAGGGTTGTTAACTGTATCAATTTGAAGTTTATAAAATAAATTTTTTAAGACCTCACCTGTTAACTTTATTCTCGCCCGTTTAATTCTGAATCCATTTATACCTGCATCCAAATAAGCATAATTAACCTGAGTGTATCCACTAAATTGTAAAAATCGATCCATAAAATCAGACGTTTCCTTTCTTATTTCAACCGCTGAAAAAAGTCTGTTCAGCAAGAAAGAGCAAAAAATCAATACAGGAATTATTTTCTTCATCAATTTCTATTCATCCCCTTTAAAAAAAGGCGATTAAGTCCTAAAGAAATAATCATATTATATTCCTAATATATTCTAATCAGGCTCTTATTGTATTACTTATGTAAGCTACGTCAAGTTTTTTTAAAAAAAAATTAAAAGAACAAAGTAATCTCCATGGTCTTACCAAAAATCATGATAAAAAGCAGATATCAATGAAAATAAATAAAGGATGGGCAGATTTTATGAATAATTCAGGTTTATTATTTAGGAATAATAATAAAGAGAGTAAAAAAAGCTAATAAAAAGGTTGATTTTAATCTTACTCTCTTAGCAGAAATTTGCCTGACTCCATTCTCACATAAAATTCTGTCCCCCAAAGGCAAAGGGTATGATTTTCTGAGGTCTCGACTCCACAGGTTATAATTCTGGGGCCCATAACCAGGCAGTCTTTTGTCTGGCTGCGGTGGCCAGCTAATAGTTTGTAATAACTTAAATTTTTACTGGTGGAAATGATGATTAAGCCGCCCCTTCTCTGGGCCGTTTCTTTTTTAGAGGAAGAAAGAGTGGCCATGATTCTGCCATCAAAATAAGCGTTAATGCTGTTAAATTTATTCTCAAAAGGTGAATGAATAACCTGGGAAATCCCTTCATTGAAGTCCAAAATTCTTATTTTAGAGCCCGCAATCTCTTTTTCTGTCCCAGGTGAGTCATCCGCTTCAGTCAGAGCTAAAATTCTTTGCTGGGGAAATATTTTAATGAGGGTAACAGGTTCTGTCAGGTTTTCGACGATAGTAGATCTTCTCTTCTCTATATCCCATCGTTTCAGGGTGTGATCAACACTTCCAGAATAAATACGGCCATAATAATCTACTGCTAAAGATGAGATCGGCTGGTGATGCCCCTCCAGAATGAGAAGATATTGATTTAAGAAATCCCAGATTCTAATTGTTCCGTCTTTATGTCCAGTTATAATCTTTTCTCTGGGAAAAGAGGCGATTGCTGTTATAGGCGAGACCGAATATCTGAATTTAACTTTTTCATTCCTTTCAAATGAGATATTTGTCATTTCCCCCTTGTTGTCTACTAAAAATATATCCCGGCCCAGCAGGGTGAGATCTCTGTTATCTCCTGTAAAAGTATAGAATATTCGATTATCAAGGAGGGTGAGCACGAAAACACTTCCTTTATCTCCAATGCCAGCGATTTGATCTTGGGCATAGAACCTTATTTTTTTAGGCTTCAAATCTTCAACGTCGATGGTCTGGAGAAGATTAGGTTGGGAGCTGAGGTTTTTGTTCAATTGAGGTTTGAATATTATCTCTTCGGCTGAGAAGAATTTGGCTCTTGATTTTGGCCATTCTTCGCTCTTTAAAGAAAAGCTCTTTTCTCTCAGATGAAGTTTTCCAGTTTTCATTTTTAAGGATTCTGATTTCTGGTTGAATTCTCCGATCCTTATCAATTCTCCCCAAGAATCTATTTTTCTTTTTCCAAACAACTCTTGAATTTCTTGGCTGTTCAACCTGGAGGAGATGGAGTTGTCGAGGTCATACAGAATTGCCATCCCTTCCTGATAAAAGTGGGTGTCCTCGAGAGAAGGCTCTTCGGTGAAAGAAAGATGAGTCTTGACGCTTTCCAGAGCTATTTCTCTGCTCTCTAAGTTCAATCTCCTGGTAGAGAAGGCGCTCCTGAAATTGACTACAACATCCAATTTTCCTTGAAAATAGAATAAATCAATCACCCTCTGGAAATAGCGTTCATCGCGACAGCCATCCAGAATGATCAGTTTTTTCTGGGAGTTACCATCCAGGAATTTTTTAATAAATTCCTGGGGGTCATCCTCTTCCTCAGAAAGAGGATTATCTTGATAATAAATGGGATCGATATATTTTTTTAACCATTTAAGCCCCAGAATCTGGTTGAATATCTTTTGATCTCTTCTTCTATCTCGCATCAGATAAAGTATTTCTTCTGGCTTTAAATTTCCGAAACCTTTAATGATTGATTGACAGAAATAAGTCTTTCCCGTACCTGAGTCGCCGGTAACAGCGATGATGACTTTCTTTTTGTTGTTCAGTAGATAATGGATTGTTTCAGAAAGCTCGTATAATCCCTTTTGGGCCGGCTTCAGTCCCAGGATACTAACAGCTCCAATATTATAAAGATAAAGAGAGTGAGTGAATTCAGGCATATCAATTTTTTTTAAGGCAGAGACAGCTTCTTCAAAAACTTGCTTATTATTTGTTTTCAATAAATTAAGGAGAGTAATAGCAATATCGACGCTCACTCCTCTGAACTTTTCTTTTTGTGCTTTACCGATTTCTCCTAAAGTCCAGGCTAAATATGTTTTTATTTTTGACCTGGGGTGATCAGCATATTTGACCAGGATGGAAAGATGGGGTAGCGATTTTAAGCCTATTTTTCCAAGGGCCCAGATAGCTTCTTCTTTTTGTTCAACTATGGGAAAAATCTTTCTTTTTTGATTTCTTCTTGGCGAGATCTCTATGTAGTCAGGTTCTTCCAGGACCTGAGCGATAGCCTTGGCTGCTTTTTTTTCTTTTAAATTCCCGAGGGTATAAATTAAATTCTCTCTTATTTTTGTGTATTGGAGAGGGAAGCTGTTGAGGGCTTTCAATAATGTTTCTGTTGAACGAGGATCTTGAAGGATGCTTAGGATAACGGAGGCATTGTATTGGATGCCGCTTGAGATATCAATTTCCTCGTCCATAAGCAGATAGAGACAGGGAAGAAGCAGAGCAGGAGAGGTATGCGTGACTATTCCCATCGCAGGTTGAATTTTTTCGCAGATTAAGGAGTAAATTTCATCCTGAGAGCGTGTATCTTTTGCTTTCATCAGCAGATGATGAATGGTTTTCATCAGCCTGTCTTCTTCAGCAGCTATCTTCAGAATTTGTTCGAGCACTTGAGGGGCGCCCTCTTTTATTTCAGCTATAATAGAAGGAAAAAAACTCTTCTTTTCTTCCTCGCTTAGAATTTCATTCAAAAAATTATTCAATGAAATGAAAAGGTTTTTGTACTCCTGGTTTTGAGATTTTCTGAAGGAGTCCCACCTGGGGACGAAAGATTCGCTGTTTACCCCAATGGCTTCATAATGAAGGACAAAAGACAAAACTTCAAGAATGATTAGAAAAGGATAATCTTTTTTTGAATAGTGCGCCTCAGAATAGGATTGAGTGATAAAAGTATTGATTTCTTTTTCTTTTAGGCTGGGGAAGGCCAGTTTTGATTTTTCCTGAAGAGCAAGCTTTATTTTTTTGGTGATTGTCCAATATTTGCCTTGCGAGAAAGGAAAAAAGATATTCTGGATGAAGGCCATTTGTTTTTCTTCATCCAGAGACCAGAATTGATAGAGGATTTCATTTGAAATTCGCTCTTTCAGAGATTTTGGGTTGTCTTCCCATTTTCCCTTTGAATTGAGGAATGTGAATTTTTTTGGCTGGAAGTCATTGATGATGGTTTTTGCCGTCTGGATGAGATTATTTAGGGAAGGCGGTGGCAGAAGCTGTTTTCTCATGAAAGTCTAATTAAAGGTATCTATTTTGATATAAGAAGCCCTTTTTTATCTTCTTCCCAGTTGGTAAGTTCCAGCTTGAAAAGCCATCCATCATAATAAGGATCTTTCCTTAATAAAGAATAGTCACTTTTTATTTTCTCGTTAACTTCTACCACTCTACCAGAGGCAGGAGACCAGATGCGATGAGTAAACTTCTGCCTGTCAATAATTTTGGCGCAGGGTTCTCCCTGATTGAAGCTGGCTTTCAACTTTGGCAGCTCCAGATAGGCAATTGTTCCTACTGATTGGAGAAAATCAAAAACCACACCTACAAAACCCAAGCTGCCTCCTTCTATTCTCAGCCAAGTGTGCCCAATGATGAAGTAGAGGCCTGGAGGCATCTCGATTTCCGGAGGAACCTCCATACCCTTTTCTCTGACTTCAATTTTCTTGAAGGCGCGGGAGACAAGTCCTCTCAATTCAGCTGGAGTAAAAGGTTTGGGAATGTAGTCGAAAGCTCCGATTTTTACTGATTCCACTGCGGTTTTAATGGTCGGATAGCCTGTTATCATAATAACTTTGACCTCAGGCCTTTTCTTTTTTAGAGATTTTAGAAGATCAAGCCCGCTTATCCCAGGCATCATTAAATCGGTGATAACCAAATCATACTTTTGGTCCTCATCTTTTTTCAGGGCTTCTTCTCCACTTAAGGCCATGTCCACCTCATATTCTTTAGATAAGATAGCCTGACGGATGCTTTTGCAGACATTTATCTCATCATCTACAACCAAAATATTTTTCTTTATTTTTTTATTCACTTTGCTCCTCCATTTTATTTTTCTAGGTTTTTATTTTTTCCCTTAACAGGCAGGTAGACTGTAAATACAGTTCCATAACCTGGATCGCTTTTAGCTTCAATTTTTCCTTGATGTTGTTGAATAATGCCATAACTCACGGCCAGGCCAAGACCGGTACCACCGCTCTTGGTTGTAAAAAATGGGTCAAATATCTTATTAATATTTTCTTTGGGAATTCCAACTCCATTATCTTCGAATGATATTTGGATATATTTTTTATCTTCAGATAGTTGACTCGTTATGATTAATACCCCTCCCTCAGGCATAGCTTCTGAAGCGTTAATCATAAAATTCCAAATAACCTGCTTGATTTTATCTTTGTCAATTTTGATTTGGGGTAGATCGGCAGATAATTTTTTTATGATTTTGATATCCTGAAAAGCCACTTGATTTTCTAAGATTTTGATTGTGTGCTCAGTTATTTCATTAATATCGGCATATGACATTTGAGGAGGATTCTGTCTTGAAAATTCAAGCAGGCCTTTGACTATATCACTGCATCTTGATGTTTCATCTGCGATCAAGCTCAGATTTTCATAAAAGGTATTATTTTTTTCTGTTTTTTCCAGCATAAGGTGGGTGTTAATCAGAATAGATGTCAGAGGATTGTTGATTTCATGAGCGATGGCAGCAGCCAATTTGCCCAGAGAAGCTAATTTTTCTGATTGAATCAAATGGCTTTGCATTTCTTTCAGCTCTTTTGTTCTTTCTTCAACTCTTTTTTCAAGTGTTTTTCCCCATTGAACGAGTTTTTCATTAGCTTTTTTTAAATTTTCTGTCATTTGGTTGAAGGCCTGAGCCAGTTGACCCAATTCATCTTGAAAGGCCATATTGACCTTCTGATTTAAGTTTCCCTGGGCTATTCTATTGGCTGCAAGGACCATATTCTTGAGAGGATTTATAATAGACGAAGTGATGAAGAAAAGGATTAATAGAAGAAGAATAACGCAGCCTACGGCCATGGCCGTGAAAGTAGCCATTACTCTGTTTCTTAAATCGATGTACGGCTTTTCGAGCATTCCCACATAAAGGATGCCAATAATTTTCCCTTCAATATCTTTTATAGGCTCGTAAGCAGATATATACCAATCGTTGACAACAAAGGCTCGAGCTATCCATGGCTTTCCTTCTTTAAGAACGGCTTGATTGACTTCTCTTGAAACTCTAGTTCCAACAGCTCTTTCTCCATTGGCTTCTTTGACATTGGTAGAAATTCGAAGGTCATACTGGAAAATAGTTGCTGTGCCGATTTCTTTCCCTTTATACTTTTCTCCCTTATAGACTATTTCCTTTACTCTATCTACGATTTCGTAGTTGCGGTTAAGAAGGACCCCGCCGTAGAGGACACCGAGCAGCTCGCCATTTTCATCAATGAGAGGAGCGGCTGCTTTAAGCATCATTCCTTTTTCTTCAAAATCTTCATAACGTGGGGCAGCCTTCGGAGTGGGAACAATCTTAAGATAGGCATGCTGAGCCAGTTCTTTTCCCTCTTTGAGAAGCTCTTGCCTGGGGATGATTTGGGTACCAGCTGCTAACTCTCTTTTCAGTGCTCTTTTAACCAATGGATCATTTGATTGATCATCTCCCAAGATTTCAGATTGAGTCGTCCTTAGAAGAACTTTTCCCTGAGCATCTGTCAAAGTGAGTATATCCAAATTAAATTCTTCTCGGACACGCTTGAGATATTTAAAAAGTATTCGTTTCTGTTTTTGTCTTATCGCCTTTTGCAGGGATTCTCGGTGGGAATTCAGGAGGATGATATCTCTGATATCATTCAACTTTTCATTGTAAACCATCCAGGCCGAGGCTAAGTCATGCCGTACTTTTGCCTGAGCCAGAGAAAGAATAGTGTTATGCTCCAGTCTTGTCCCGAGAGTTAATGTCAATATGCCACCAAGGCTGATTACGAACAGAAAGCTTAAAATAAATTTTACTCTCAGAGGCAAGTTGAGGAAAGTTCTAAGCATTTTTTTTGAAAGGCACGTTAAATGATATCTACCCGTTACGTTGAATCTTCCTCAAAGATAGTATCTAATTCTTTTCCCCTGCATTTTTTTATACATATCAGCATTCTTTACTATTGAGGCGAGCTGACCTTAATGTATCTGTTTTATTACAGGGCATTTGCGGTGGATAACCACAGCTTCATTCTCTGTACCTCGCATCTCCACTAACCTCGACTTGTGAATAATTCAGGCTAATTAGTTGAATAAACTCACCTTATTATACCGGCCTATATTTATTCAAACCACTTCTTTATGGCATCAGCCGTGGCATTAATTACAGGATATGCAATCGGAGAAGCAGTGAGCAATGGATGAGTGCCTATCTGAATATTATCAATATCCATATCAGTCATTTTATTTAGAATCATGACAGAAATCATATTCACCAGTTCACCAACAGAATTTCCTCCATACATCTGGGCTCCTAATAGAGTATGTGAATACTTCGAAAATAAAACCTTTAAATATAGCTTGGAGGCTCCCGCTAATTTTCCAGGGTGTCTGTCCACAGTTACAGCCTCTCCTACTGTATAATTCAAATTCATATCTTTGGCCCCTCGCTCCGTAAGTCCACTTGCACCAAAAGCAATTTTACCAATTTTTGTTGAAAAAGAACCCAGAACTCCAAGGAACTTGCGGATTACCTTTATTTCAAACAAATTGGAGCCAACCAAACGACCTTCGGCCATAGCAGTAGAAGCCAGCATAATATTTGAAAACTCACCAGTGAAGAAATTATATTTGGCCGCACAATCCCCAATGGCGAAAATATCCTTTTCGGGAGTACGCAAGTATTCATTGACCAAAGTTCCCTTTCGAGGATGGACAGCCAGGCCGAATTTACTAGCTAAAGATACATTAGGTCTTGCTCCAACGGCAATAATGACCATGTCTGCCTCTAATTTTTTACCATTATGCAACTTTACGCCTTTGATAATTTTGTTACCTAAAATAGCATCTACTCTATGACCAACAAGAATTTTTGCCCCTGCAGCTTCCAAAATTTCTTTAGCCTTTCTGCCAAATTCATGATCCATGGTAGTCGGGAGTAATGAATCCAGCATTTCAACTATGTAAACCTCTTTCCCTTCTTTTAAAAGTTCATCGGCCATCTCTACGCCAATATAGCCTCCTCCAATTATCACTATCTTAATTGATTTTTTTGAATAGTCTTTCATCCTCGAAAGGTAATCGTAATCCTTTTTCACAGCAAAAACACCTTCTTTATCAATGCCTTCTATTGGGGGCAAAATGCTTGTAGAACCAACAGCAAATACAAGCTTCTCATATCCAATTTCCTCCCCATTTTTCAATATCAAAGTTTTCCCTCTTTTATCGATCACCTCATTAATGATCAAATCGGCACCTGTATTGGTAACCAACTCATCAGGAATCATGTCTTCATCCACTGATTTTAGAGTATGCATGATATAGGGAATACCGCATGGAATTAAAGCGATTCTTTCCTTCCGAATTAAAGCAATACTCTTATCCGGATAGGTGTTGTGGGCGGAAATAGCACAGGTAACGCCGGCTGGGCCGCCACCTATTATGACTACATCATATTTTTTCATCTTAATACCTCCTTATTTTTAAAAAAAATTAAATTGATTTATTTTCATTTATACCTTAGGTAACATAACCTTAAAAACACTCCCCTTTCCTAATTCGCTCGAGACTTGAATTGAACCTCCATGAGCCTCCACAATTTTTTTAGCGATGTAAAGTCCCAATCCTGTACCTTTTATCTTTTGGTCTTCGCCTCTTTTCACACGGTAGAACTGGTCGAAAATAAAAGGGAGATGCTCCTTGGCAATCCCTATTCCTGTATCTTTAACCTCTACGGCAATGAATTCCTTTTTTTCTTTGATGGTGATTATCACTTGCCCTTTTGGCTTGTTGAACCTGATCGCGTTGGTGATAAGGTTGGAAAAGACTTGTTCCAGTGTCTCCTTATCACCTTGGACAAGGTCATTTTCAGAACAAGACCCTAGTTCCAGAGAAATGTTATCATCTTGGGTCAAAGGCTTCATATCCTCTATTAACTTTTTTATGACTTTTTTCAACGATAAAGGTTTGAGCTTATCAACAATTTGTCCGCTGTCCAACCTGGCAACATCTAACCAGTCATTGATTAAATTCAGAAGGCCTTCCAGCCGGTCCCTGCACCTTAGGATCATTTCTTTTTGCTTCTCTTGAACCTCACCTGCCATTCTGGCCAGAATAACTTCAAAGTATTGCTGGATGGCGACTAAAGGGCTTCGTAGCTGATGGGAAACCATGGTGATGAAATTTTCTTCCATAAGTTTCTTCTCTCTACGCAGGGATTCTGTCTCCAGGATAAGCTTCCTTCTTTCTAAGCCTCGTCTGATAATTATACGCAATTCTTCTGGAGTAAAGGGCTTTGGTAGAAAATCATAAGCTCCTTTTTTCATGGCCTCAACTGCTGATTCGACCGTGGCATAACCAGTGATAACAACAGGTATAATTTTAGGATCGGCTTCGGTGAGCTTCTCTAACACCTCCATGCCACTTATCCCAGGCATTTTTAAATCAATGAGAACTAAATCGGGCTTAATTTCTTTTATTTTCTGCAATCCCATATTACCATCTTCAGCTGTTTCGGCCTGGAATCCTTCCCTTACCAGAATCTGTGAGCAAGAGTCTCGCATAAACTCTTCATCATCAATTACGAGTATTAAAGGTTTTTTTCCTAACATATTTATTTCTTTAATGAAATTAGATTATTTATTAGTTTGTTAAATTTATCTAAAATATTCCTTTTAAAATCACATCTGTTTTAACTAAAAATTCCTTATTGAAGAAATTCCCAACTGTAGCTGAAAGAGATAGAAATACATATAATTCCTGTTGTGTGTATCTACTCTTTCATCTCTTTAAAAGTTTTTCAATGCGAGCAAGCAGATCACCAGGTTTAACGGGTTTATCTATATAGTCGTCAGGTCCGACCATTCCTTGCTCTTCTCCTTCGAACTGGAATCCTGAACCAGCCTTCTCTTTTACTGCTGAAACAAAGATAATTGGGATATCGTTGAACTCCTTGTATTCCTTTGAAGTTTTAATAGCATGGCATAAGGAAAAACCGTCAAAGAGACTGTCCATCATGATGTCGAGAAGAATCAGGTCTGGTTTATCCGAGAAGATTTTATCTTTTCCTTCTTTAGGGTTTGAGGCGGTAACAACTTCGTACAGGGCTGTTTCCAGAATAGGAGTCACTGCGTCTATGAAATCCGGATCATCATCGATAACTAAAATTTTCGTTTTGTTTTTTTTCATTTTTTCCTCCTTTATTTACTAAAGGCATTATTGATCGCCAATTTTAACTCTTCTTTATCAAAAGATTTTATGAAATAAAAAAAGATTTCCTGTTTTCTGACCTTGGCTTCGAGGCTTTTCGTGTTTTTCTTTGTTGTCATAATGATCTTGATTTGAGGATCGATACTTTTTAAGATAGGAACAGCTTCATATCCTTTCATCTCAGGTAGCTCAATATCCATAATTAAACAGCCAAAATGACCCTCAGATATTTTCTTTACAGCATCTTTAATCCCTCTTCCGGTTTCAACATAGAAATTTTCGCTTTTTAAATATGTAGCCATAACTGTCCTCTCCGGAATATTGGAGTCGATGATAAGAACTCTTTTTTCTTTATCCACCATTTACAATTTCCTTACGTTTATTTAATAGCAATTAATGTGCCAAGTACACCGAATTAGATATGAAAGAAATCATTAATTATCTCATTGTTTTTAAATAAATTATAATCGTATGGGTTAGATAATTGAAAAATTCATATGGAAAAATTCCGATGTGGGGAATTATTCCCCGTTTGTGTGGCATTCATTCCTATTACAAAAAGAGAGGTTGGCCTTGTTAGATAAGCCACGCATCTAGCATGGTAGAAATGTAGGGCCAGTTCCCCGAACTAGCCTTCGATATAGGCAAAATAGGAGTAGCATATGAACCAAAGTGCCAACTGCAAATCTGAAATAAGCAAAAAAATATTAAAATTGAAAAAGATTTTTTTGTTTTTTGCGCAGGAAAAAAAGGAGCGAATTGATTATGATTTAATCACTTTGGTTTTATCACCATAAAGGACAATTTTATAAAACATTGAGTTTATTTCAAAAGTATAGCCCATTCCTCAAAAGGCTTCTGTATAGTCCGATGTCCCCATCGGGCCTTGAAAAATCAATGTTGTATCTTATCAAGGACTTTTTCTAATGTATGTCGAACTGCCCTTGAAATTTCTCTGCCCTCCTTGATTGATTCAGGTTGAATACCAAGAACGTAAGAATTTTTTAACTGCTTATAACTTATATGCCCTGAGATAAAAGGTAAAAATTTATGGCTTAAAGCAACGTTCTGGATAACATAAGAGAGAGGAATGAGAGTCGCTTTGCCTGGTTTTTCTCCAAATTCCAAAGCATCAAGGAAAACAAGGCATTGATAATTACTGTTCTTCCAGAGAACTTCTTTATCTTTTATTTCCTCTTCAAGAAAAACGTATTTTACACCTCTTCTTCTCAGTTCGAGTGCCAGGGCTATACCAGCTCCATCATCAGAGAGGTTTTGGTTGCCTACTCCAATGAAGATTGGTGAGCCTTTTTCTTTGATTTCATCAAGCCTTAACCTCCAATCTTCTTCAGGAGCTTTTTTGACTTCAGCCATATGAACAGAACAACTGATGCAAGGATCATATGCCCGAACGATCAACTCCATTCTCTCCTTAATTTTTTCCTCATTACCCGTTTCAAGGAGTTTCTGAGCGGCAATATAACAATATCTCTCAATATCTTCTGTATTTTGAGCAGTAGGTGTAATAATGTCAGTGTAAGAGACAAGCCCATCTAATATTTCATAAGAGTGGATAAGAAGGCCGCGTGGAGCCTCTACAATTCCTATACCCTTGGCTTCCTTTATATTATAATTTACGATGTCAGGATCTGAGAGCTTTAGCATTTCATCTATAATTTCGGGTATTCTTTCGAAAGCGTAGAGAATTTCTAAAGCTTGAGCTGCATTGTTAAAAAGAGGATTTCTCTTCCAGCGGGAATTGAAATATTTTTTATACATCATTCCAGCTTGACTTTTTAACCTTTCACCAAGGTTGTTGATTCTGGCTAAAGCACCAACAGAATAAGGTTTTCCTCTATAGCGGCTATGTTTTGCATACGAATGAGAGACCACAAATTCATTTGTAAGGCTTTTATAATCATCTTTATTTATTATTTCTCCTGTGGAAAGGATAATTTCATTTCCCTCAAAGCCATATTCATTCTGGTCCGGATTACAGCAGGCATAAACAGTATCTTCTTCAGGGCAATCAGGATAATCGAGCTCACAGAAAAGTTTCGCTGTTTTTAAAACAAAAGGCATGAACTGGATCGCCCTGGTTCTTATCCTGATTAAATCTTCTTTTGTTGGGAATTTACCGAATCCCCCGATAACTGGATTCTCTCCGTGGATATAACGAGCACTGGCTGTCTTCATGATGTGGTTTCCGAATTCCTTCATCTCAAGGGCAATCTTGACTTCAAGCTCGAATTTGGAAGCCATGGCAATGGCATTCGGAAATCCAACATAATCAGGTAGGGCCAGGTAATAGACGTGGAGAGAGTGGCTTTCTATCATTTCACCCAGATGCATGAGCTCTCTAAGGAGAGAAACCTTAGTGGGAACTTTTATGGATAGTGCATTTTCCATGGCACGGAGGGCTGCGTATTTGTGGGAAATGCTGCAAATTGCACAGATTCTGGGCGCAATATTGACAACTTCCTCAGGAGTTTTGCCTATGGTTAACCTCTCAACAAGGCGAGGGCCTTCGTATATTGAAAATTTGACATCTGTCACGACTTTGCCGTCAATGGTAGCGGAAATTCCTCCGCTTCCTTCTACCCTGGCCAGATGGTCAACAGATATTATTTTCATTTTTTCTCTCCTTTGAGTTTACCCAAAAACTCAGCTATTTTTGTGCCGCTGAAATTGGCCATTTTCCTCTTGATAAAATCATAATCAAATCCCTTCTCTCGCAAAAGTTGAAATTCAGAAGTGAGGTTAGCTTCCTCCACTAGGCCCCAACAGCCTACACAAGGAAGGTTATGGTTGGGACAGATTGAACCACATCCTGCACGAGTTACAGGTCCTAAGCAAAGAATGCCTTTATTGAGAAGGCAGTCGTTCTCGTTCCATTTGCATTCCATACAGACGGGAAACCGGTAGAGCTCGGGAGGATTCCCACTCAGGATTCGGTTGAAAATAGATAAAAATTGTTCTTTACCGATAGGACAGCCAGGCAGATAATAATCTACTTTTATGTAGGCATCGATAGGTTTGGAGTGAACAGGCTTGGTATGGGTCATCTTGATCTCTCCATAGACCTCTTTGAAGTTCTTTTCCCATTCTTTTTGATTAAGGAAGGCAGCCTGGATTCCCCCAAAACAGGCACAAGTACCGATAGCGACCACTGTTTTTGCTCTTTTTCTAATGTCCAAGAGTTCCTTTTTTTCTCTTTCTGTTGACACAGAGCCTTCCACAAAGGCAATATCCAGTTCTCCATCGATATTATCACTTTTTGCCATTAGAAAGGACTGAATATCTGCTGCTTTGAATATATCAATAAGCTCTTTTTCACAATCGAGGATAAGGAGTGCATCACCCGCGCAGCCCGTCATTTCGTAGATGCCTATTTTCAATCTATCTTTTTTTCCCTTTTCCATCTTTTTCTCCTTAAATAAGTTCCCTCATGTGGATAACATCCCAGTAAGTAAAGACAGGTCCATCCAGACAGGTATAAATGTAATCAATGGCACAGTGACCACATTTCCCAACCCCGCATTTCATCCTTCTCTCCAGTGTCATCAAAATTTGATCTTTTGGAATGTTTAATTTGACAAACTCTTTGATGACAAATTTATACATGACTGGTGGGCCGCAGACGAGTGCATAGGTGTTTAAAGGATCTATCTCCTTGAGCAGAGGAAAAAGGGTGGTGACAACGCCAATCTTTTCTGTCCATTTTCCCGTATCATCTGCATCTACAGCTAAATAGCACTCAAAGTCTTCCCTTTCCTTCAAAGAAAAAAATTCTTCACGGAAGATCATTTCAGCCGGTCTTTTAGCCCCATAAAGCAAGGAAAGCCTCCGGAATTGGTCACGATTATCAAGGCAATACAGCAAAACAGAGCGAAGGGGAGCTACACCAAGACCTCCTATTACGATGAGAATATTCTTGTCTCTCATCATTTCTACAGGGAATCCGTTCCCATAAGGTCCTCTAAATCCGATAAGACCATTTTCTTTCATTCGGAAAAGGGCATTAGTAACAGTTCCAGCTTTCCGAATGCAAAATTCCAGAATTCCAGGCCGAGAAGGTGTTGAAGAAATAGAAAATGGAGCTTCTCCTGCACCCAGGACAGAAATCATAGCAAACTGGCCTGGACGATATTTAAAGGATAGAGCTTTTTCCATGTCCATAATTCGGACCTGAAAAAATTTGACATCTTGCGTAAGGTAATAACTACGGACAATCCTTGCAGGCTGGGAAAGAAAAGGGTTAGTTTGGGTTATATTTTTATTTTCTTCATTCATTTTGTCACCTCTTCGTTAAATCTTGCCCAAAAAGCATCCACTTCTTCCCCAAGAAGAGCTTTTCCTACTGTCCGAACATTAATATCTACTGGGCAAGTTACAATGCAACGGCCGCATCCCACACAGCTTGGTTTTCCGTATTTTGAAATATAAGCTTGCAACTTATGCGTGTACCAGAGCTTCAGCCTGTCTGACCTTTTTTCCCTAAAATTTTCCCCGCCAGCGACCTCTGAATATTCTTTGAGCATACAGGAATCCCAGTGGCGGACCACTTTTCCGTCTTTTCCGCCCAAGAACTGTTCATACAAAATATTGTAACAACTGCAGGTCGGGCAGACACTGGAGCAGGAACCACAGGCTAAGCAGGCATCACCCAATTTCTTCCAGAGTGGATCCTCATATTTTAGTTCCATTAGTTTAGGTAAAGCAGTGAAATTTATATTCCACTTGTAAGCTTTATCTCTCTCGGCCTGCCAGTTTATGTAGGTTCGGATATCTTTGTCCGTTACCTTTTCATCAAAGAACTCTGGCTTGAGGCGAATAAGATCATCCCCTTTACTCGAGCCAACCCAGATGAGAAAAAAATCTTTGATATCGTTAAAGAAAAGATCGAAGCCTTCTTCGACGATATGGGTGTTAGTAGATTTGGCAAAGCAATATTCATCAGGCCAGCAGGAAAGACCCAGAATTATAGTATTTTTTCTGGCCTCTAAGTAATAAGGATCAGGGTAAGTTTGCTTGAAGAAATTATCTAGGATGAGCAAACCATGGATATCACAGGGATGGATACCAAAAAGGATTCTTTTTTTGATGTGGGAGAAGTCTTCTTTATAACCTTCTTCAGAGATATTGAACATATTAAAAGAAGGAGGAAGAAAAATTTTCCGAGGTGGAAGTATGGTCCTTGTGGTGTTCAATTCAATCTTCGAAAAATCATGGATAACTCTAAAAACGTGCTTGTCTCCTTTCTTTACTGGTGCCCAGAGCTCGCCCTCCTCAGAAATTATTTCTAAGAAGGGGAACAAATTATCCTTTTTTAATTTGATTATCCTCATTTTTTGTTTCCTTTAGTATTCATTAAATTGCCTTACTTCTTCTTTTAAAAGAAGGAAAAAGAGCCAAAGACAGGAAAAGAAATATAAAAGCTTTCATCCTCTAAAAGTAATAAGCAAATTTCATGCCTGATTTAGCTGAAGAGGTAATATTATTATACTTATTTAATTTATTTAATCAAAAAGAAATAGAATATTCTGAAGTTTATGAATCTTGTGTAATGTTTCTTATGGAGGATAATAATGGGGCATTTTTCCCCAACAACTGTGGGGTTTTTCTACTGCTTCTGGCAAATGTCAAACTCAAACCTTTTCATTTGGATATAATTACAAAAAAAATAATCTAGCATATATTTTGCTCTTTATTGATGAAGAAGATGGAGCGGGCAAGATGATGCTTCAATCTACCCACATAAAATAGCAAGGAGGCTTTTTTATTTTTATTTTAGTGGATCTCGTTATCAAGGAAGTAAAACATTAACAAGAAGAAAAGCAATTTAACTCAAACAAGCTACAATTAAGAGCTTATAAGCCCTTTTGGAAATTGGTTTATGCTAGAGAATTTATTTTTGCAAAATGACTTTTTTTCTCTAATGACATATCATGAGTAGGATTCTGCCTCAAGGAGATGTAAAAATTGGCATAGATGATTTTCCGATTAAACTTCTGGGAAAAATAGATAAAACCAAGCTTCATAACCCTGGAGAACGATTAAACAAAAAAGGAAAGATGTGCGTGATTCAACAAGGATAAGCAATACAAAAGACAAAGAGTTGGTAAATTGTGCATTGCTTAGAGTTTGAGATTAAAATGTTATCTTTTTTTAAGGTTGTATTTTTTGATTTTTGCCCACAGGGTTTTGCGGTCTATCCCTAAAATTTCTGCTGTTTTAGTCTTATTTCCTAAATGAGATTGAAGGACTGATCTAATATATTCCTTCTCTATTTCATCTAAGGTCTTTGACTGATCACTAAGAGGATTTATATATGAATAATTGGCACTTATTCCATGATAGACTAAAGCATCAATATCAATCTGGTCTCCCCTGGAGAGGACAACGGCCCTCTCTATAGTATTCTCCAGTTCTCTAATGTTGCCAGGCCAATCATAATCCATAAGAGCCTTTTTAACTTGAGGAGATATAAACTTAATGTTTTTCTTGGCTATCTTGTTATATTTCTTCAAAAAATGATCGACAAGAATAGGTATGTCTTCTTTTCTTTCTCTTAAAGGAGGAAGATGAATGGGGACTACACTCAAGCGGTAAAAAAGGTCTTCTCTAAATCTTTCCTTTTTTACTGCCTCGGCCAAGTTTTTATTAGTAGCAGCAATAATACGGACATCTACCTTGATTGGCTTAGAACTTCCAACTCTGGTTACTTCCTTTTCTTGAATAACTCTCAACAACTTAGCCTGGATATTAAGACTGGTATTGCTAACTTCATCCAGAAAAACTGTGCCACCATTGGCCACTTCAAAGCGGCCATGCTTGGTTTCATAAGCTCCTGTAAAAGATCCTTTGACATGGCCAAATAATTCACTCTCAAAAAGACTTTCTACCAAAGCTCCGCAATCAACAACAACAAAAAGACCTTTACTCCTGCGGCTGAATTTATGTATTTCCCGGGCTAACATCTCTTTACCAGTGCCGCTCTCTCCAGTTATTAAAACAGTACTTTCTGTAGGACTTACTTTCTTCACAATTTCCATAACCTTCTCCATAGCTTTACTCCTGCCAACAACTATATCAAATCCGCTTTTTGCTTTCAGCTCCTCTTTAAGATATAAGTTTTCCAAGATTATTTTTCGGTTTTCCAGAGCTTTTCTAGTAATGACTCGAAGCTCTTTCGGACTAAAGGGTTTGGCCATATAATCGAATGCCCCTATTTTCATGGCTTCTACTGCTGATTCTATAGAGGCATATCCAGTGATTATAATAACCTGTGTTTCAGGATTTTCCTCTTTTATTTTTTCCAATATTTCCATCCCATCCGGACCAGGTAGTTTTAAATCAAGAAAAACAAGATGAAAAGATTCTTTATTAAAAATCCGCAATCCTTCTAATCCATCTCTAGCTTTTCTGACAGTGTAACCTTCTTTTCTCAACACTTGGCTACAGGAATCTAAAATAGCCTCATCATCATCGATAATTAAAATATGTGATTTCTCATTCATTTTTAACTTTTCTGTTTATAGGGACTTTGATAGTGAAGGTAGTTCCTTTGCCCAGTTCACTCTCAACTTCGATTTCTCCCTCATGCTTCTGAATAATACTGTAACAAACGGCTAGCCCTAATCCTGTTCCAGTTCCTACCTGCTTAGTAGTAAAAAAAGGCTCGAAAAGCCGGGGTTTATCTTCTTCCTTTATACCATGACCTGTATCTGTAATAGAAATATTTACATATTTATTATTTTCATCTAAATATGTCCTGATCGAGAGCACCCCATTTCCCTCCATGGCGTCCACCGCATTGAGGATGATATTAATGAAGACCTGTTGAAGCTGGGCTCTATCAGCAATTATATGAGGGAGAGAGGGAGAATATTTTTTCTCAATTTTTATATTTTGAAAAATGGCTTGAGATACTAAGAAATTAATTGTGCTTTCTAAAACACTATTAACATCAATCTCAGTTGTTTCAGGTTCTTTTGGTCGTGCAAACTGAAGCAGACCTTTAACTATATCTTTACAACGAGTGGTTTCCTTAACGATTTTCTCTAAATTTTTATAACGCGGATCGCTTTTATCTGTATCCTCCAAAAGAAGGTGGCCATAAATGAGTATTCCTCCTAAAGGATTATTGATTTCATGGGCAACTCCAGCAGCTAATTTTCCCAAAGAGGCCAACTTTTCATGCTGGATTAAATGGGCCTGCATTTCTCTTATTTCCTTAGTTCGTTCCTCTACTTTTTTCTCTAGTGTTTTTCCCCACTCGACAAGTTTCTCATTAGCTTTCCTCAGCTCTTCTATCATCTTATTAAAAGAATCAGCTAATAAACCAACCTCGTCTTTTGATTTTACCTCAAGTTTGTGAGATAAATCGCCTTTGGCAATTTCCTCTGTAGCCACAACCATCTGTCTTAATGGATTGATGATTCTAGTGGTGGAAAAATAAAGAATTACCAATAATAAGATCACAAAGAGACCGGCAATAAGAGTAAAAGTTGCCATAACTCTTTTGGTGATATCAATATAGGGTCTTTCCAGCATTCCAACATAAAGGATGCCAATGATCTTACTGTTTATGTCTTTTATGGGTTCGTAAGCAGTTATATACCAATCATTAACAACAAAAGCTCTGTGAATCCATGATTTACCTTCCAAAAGAACAGCATCATTTACCTCTTTAGAAACTCGAGTGCCAATAGCTCTTTCTCCTTTTTCATTTTTTACATTGGTTGAAATACGCAAATCATTCTGAAAAATAGTAACCGTCCCAATTTCCCGCCCCTTATATTTTTCCCCCTTATAAACTATCTCTTTGACACGATCAACAATTTCATAATTCCTGTTGAGTAATACCCCACCATACAAAACCCCCAACACTTTATCTTCTTGGTCTAAATCTAAAATTGAAGAAGCAGCTTTCAGCATCAAGCCGTTTTCTTCATGATCTTCAGGCCGAAGAGCTGCCTTAGGTGTCTCCACAAATCTTATATAAGCTTTTCTAGCCAGATCTTTGCCCTCTTTAAGAAGCTCCTGGCGGGAAACAATTTGAGGATAAGCATAGTTACCTCCGTTGAGAGCTCTTCTTATTATCTCATCCTGGGATTGATCATCTCCCACTATATCAGGATTCCTGGTTCTAATAATCACCTGCCCTCGGTGATCAGTTAAAGTAAGCATGTCTAATCCATATCGGTTCCTTACTCGTGTTAGATATCTTTGAAGAATATCTCTTCGATTATCTCTCAGGGCTTCCCTGATGCTTTCTCTCTCTCCAGTACAAACTACAATCTTTTTTATATCATTAAGTTTTTCATTGAAAACCATCCAGGCTGCCGACAGGTCATGCTTTACTTTCAATTGAGCCTGAGAAATAATGGTATTTTTGACCAACCGCGAACCAAAGACTAAAGACAAAAGGCCACCCATAATAATCACAACAAGAAAACTAATGATCAGCTTTATTCTTAGAGATAATGGCCTAAAAGTCATGATAAATTCACTAGAAAATTTATTTCTATGATTAAATATACTAAAAATAATGCATTCAATAAAGAGCTAGTTTACAATTTTGTTCGCAATTTTTGAGGAGTACAAATCTAAGCGATAACTTCGACTTGCCTCACTGATTGCGACTCTCCTAATGCTTTAATTAGACTAATAATATTTTTTCTATAGCCATTGGAAGATGCTTACCACAATTCTAGAGTTTTAGCCTTAGCTTTGGTAAAATATTAACGTGGAAAAAAGGATAAAAAAATTAACCATTGAGGAAGCCGAAAAAGAAGATATCACTTACTGGAAGTCAAAAACCTCTGAAGAAAAACTTGATGCACTTCAGCATTTGAGAGAAATTTACTATGGTTTAAACAATGAAAGTCGAAAAGGATTTCAGAGAATTTATCGCATTATTAAACAGGCATGATGTCCACTACTTAATTATCGGGGGATTTGCCTATAGTTTTTATGCAGAACCCCGTTATACCAAAGATATCGATATTTTAATAGAACAGTCCAAGAAGAACGCTAAAAAAATCTTAGATGCCCTCAAAGATTTTGGTTTTACTGATATCGGCTTGACTGAAAAAGACTTCCTAGAGAGTGGACAGGTTATTCAACTGGGAGTTGCTCCTGTTAGAATAGATATTCTGACTTCGATTAAAGGAATGGATTTCCAAAAATTCTGGAAGAATCGGGTCGTCGGGCGCTACGGCGACATCGATGTCTTCTTTATTTCTAAACAAGACTTGATAAAATGTAAACGAGCTTCAGGAAGAAAACAAGACCTGGCTGATATTGAAAAATTAGAAAATATGTGACGATAACAAGATAGAGTTTCCACCCCTCTGAAGCTAGATCAAAACAAATATTTTAGTCAATCCTCACAAGATCACCTTCTTATTCTCTATCTCAAGTTCCTTTTTTTTGCTGAAAGACCTTTCTTCCCTCCTTTTTGCCCAGTGCAGACTTCTGTTGGATGCTAAAATATAGGATCAGCTTATCTTATAATTCTCTTTTTGACTGGGAAGAAAAGCCAGAGTGATTTCGACCTATTTGGGGCCTCAGGGTGTTTCTTTGAAGCGGCCGAGGGCCAAAAGCTTGGCTTGACATTTCTTGGTGGGGTGATTTATTCTTCTTCTGATTAATTGAAAAGCTAAATAGGTACAAAAATTCTCACCCCAAAGTGCAGCTTAAAAATCAATTTCAAACATATTGAATTCCGGCCTTCTTATCGCCTTCTTAACCCTTCCAACCAATATTGTGGTTTTTGTGGCTGAGCACTTGGCAGCGGCTGGCGCCCTATGATTAAAACATAAATCATGAGAGGAGAGCATGGATAAACGGACACCTTTTCCGGGCGTTATTTGGGTAGCAAACTCGATCGAAGTCCTGGAGCGTTTCGCCTACTACGGTATTTACATTCCCTTCGGAATTTACATGCAGCAGCTCGGCTTTTCCGCCGGAGAGCTGGGCGTTGTCCAGAGTATTTTTCTGTTTTTTTCCTACGGAGTCCCTGTCATCTCAGGCACTTTTGCTGACCGCTTCGGCTTCAAAAAAGTCTTAATAATTTCTTACCTGGCCTACCTGCCCTCAATTCTGCTTCTGATCTTTACCCGATCTTTTTCAGGAATCGCCTTGACCATGCTCAGCATCGGCCTGGCCGCAGGAATTTTCAAACCATTGATTGCAGGTACTGTTCGAGCTGTGACTGACAAAACGAACAAGACTCTGGGCTTTGGTATCTTCTACCAGATGGTAAATATAGGAGCCTCTTTCGGACCGATTGTTATGGGTAAACTCAGAGTCATATCTTGGAATACGGCCTTTGTAGCTGGGGCTGTTGCTATTGGCTTGATGCTCCTCATCACTCTCCTTTTTTACAAAGAGCCTGAACGTAAGATTGAAGGTCTCACCCTGGGAAAGAAATTCAAAGATATCCTTATTGCCTTTTCTGATTGGAAATTTGCAGTTTTCATCATTCTTCTAGGTTTGTTTTTCTGGCTTCCATTTTGGGCCTTTTTCAACTTGTGCGCCTTATATATAGACAGCAGTATTAATACAGCCCAGCTTTACCTCAACATCAAGGCCATTTTCGGAGCTGGTTTAGCCAACTTTTTATCTCATGATGTGGATGGGGTGAGGAAAGTTTTAGGTGAGACGATTTCCCATACTGGCTACATTATTATGATCTTCCAGTTTCTGGTCTCCAGGGTAGTAGAGCGGTTTAAAGCTATTCCTGCTTTTCTTTCTGGTTTGTTCCTGGCTGCTGTGGGCTTGGTTATTCTGGGATATGCCCGCATCTCGGCTCCGGCCTTCATCTTTCTCGGCATTTTCTTCTTCGCTGTAGGAGAGATGGTCTCCTCTCCCCGGATACAAGAATACATCACCTGGATTGCTCCCAAGGAAAAAGCCGGTCTTTACATGGGATTAAACTTTCTAGCCCTGCTCATTGGTTCTGCCCTGAGCGGGGTGACCTACACTTCCCTTTTCGGCATTTTCCGCAAGGGAGGACATCCCGAGTTTATCTGGTTCACGCTGGCCGCTCATCTTATCCTGGGAATAGGCTTCATCCTTGTTTTTATAAAGATAGCAGGCGAATTCAAAGAGAGGGAGGAGTAAAAAAAGAAAAGAGGAGGTTATGATGCTTATAAGGGAAAAAGTTAACCAGGCTATCCAAATTTTGAAGGAGTATGAAATAGACTGCTGGATTACTTTTGTCCGCGAGAGCAGCATCATGCACGACCCGATGCTGGATTTCCTCATTCAGTCGGATGTCACCTGGCATTCGGCTTTTATTCTTACCAACACTGGCCAAACCTACGCTATTGTGGGACAGATGGATGCCCAGACCATTGAAGACCTGGGAGTTTACGACCATGTACTCAGTTACGTTAAAGGCATAAAAGAGCAGCTCTGCCAGACAATCAAAAAGCTTAATCCCTCTAAGATCGCGGTCAACTACTCCCGAGACAGTGAAATTAGCGACGGCCTGACTCATGGTATGTATATGACGCTCTCTGAATTTCTTTCAGAAATTGGATATGCAGACAGGATCATCTCGGCTGAGAAAGTAACCTCAAGCCTTAGGGCCAGAAAGACATCCACAGAATTGGCCCGCATCAAAAAGGCCATCCACCAAACAATGGCCATTATTGAGAAAGCCGCTTCTTTTATTGCGCCTGGCCGCAGTGAAAAGGAGATCGCTGCCTTCATGATCGCCGAGGTGGAGAAGCGAGGCCTGGATTTTGCCTGGGAAAAGTCCCACTGCCCGGCTGTTTTCACAGGGCCTGAAACCGCCGAGGCTCATTATAGGCCCACCGAACGAAAGGTGGAGAGGGGTCACATCCTCAACATGGATTTCGGCGTCAAGGTCGAGGGCTACTGCTCTGATATCCAGCGCACCTTCTACGTCCTCAGAGAAGAGGAGAATGAGCCGCCTGAGGAAGTCCAGAAGGGATTTGAGACTATTGTCACGGCTATCGAAAAGGCCCGCCAGTCCATTCGACCTGGAGTCCAGGGTCTGGCTGTCGATAAGGCTGCCAGAGATTACATCACCTCCCAGGGGTATAAGGAGTTCCCCCACGCTCTGGGCCATCAGGTAGGGCGCTTTGCCCACGATGGCACAGCCCTCCTCGGTCCGGCCTGGGAAAAATATGCTCAGAAGCCGTTTCTGCCTCTTGAGACGGGCATGGTCTTCACAATTGAACCCAGGTTAAAAGTTCCAAAACATGGCATCGTAACTATCGAAGAGATGGTAGTTGTAGAGGAAGACGGTGCCGAATTTCTGGCTCCGCCTCAGACAAAACTTCTCCTGATTAAGTAACGTTTTTAAAAGATAACTAAAGGCAGGAGCAAAAAATAACATTTAGATTTCTTTTCCACCTGCCTCTCATTCTGCCGGCCGCACGCCTTTTGAAAGAGATACGCCCTTTACTATAGGGGTAAAGCATAAAACCGAAAAGCCGCAGGATCCCCAAGAATTGAATACCCAGATATCAGATGACCTCAGCCGGGTCATCATCAGATGCCTGGAAAAGGATAAGGAGAAAAGGTTTCAGAGTGCAGGTGAATTACGCTCTGAACTGATAGCCTCAGACCAGGGAATTCCAGCCACAGAAAAGCCTATTCCTAAACAGAAACCCCTCACTTCGCGGGAGTTCACAGTCAAGTTCAGCCTGCCTGGACGACAGGCTGGCTGACCGCATTATCCTACGCCGAATTAAGACTGAGTCATCCAGAGCGGGTGCTACCAACAGGAAAACGGCAATAAAAAGCAACGGATACTACGGCTGCGAGCTGGGTTCAGGAACCTATACATTCAGCTCTGTATACAAATAAGGCTGATAAATTCGATCTGATAATACCTCTCTCATTGTGACAATGCGTGAAAAGTAGAGAAAGAAGGTAAAAAAATAAATATTAATGTTTTTTTTCTTGACAAATCCTCTATATTTTTACAATATTTAATAAATATGACTAATTTAGTAACTTTTTACAATTTTAGTAAATTTTCTCAATTGATTAGAAAAAGCAAAAAAGCTACTCAGCTAGTGGATGAAGCTGAGAAATTATTCCTCCGCTTTGGCCTGGAGAAAGTCTCGGTTGAAGAAATCTGCCACGTAGCCAAAGTAAGTAAAATGACTTTCTATCGCTATTTCCAGAACAAAATTCATCTCTTTCTTTTTATCATTAACCGCATTATGGCTCGAGCAGAAAAGAGATATTATAAGATTATGGCTCAGCAAGTCAGTTACCAAGAAAAAGTTCGGCAAATTGTCCAGATGAAAATTGAGATAAGCCAAGACTTTAGTTACCAGATGCTTAAGGAATACTTAAATAGTCCCTATCCGGAAATAAAAGCTTTCATCCATCAAAAAACCGAGGAATATTTCAACCTCTTTCTTAAAGACTTCCAAGAGGCTCAGCAAAGAGGTGAGATCAGGAAAAACATAAAACCTGAATTTATTCTTTACATTTTGAATCGGCTCGTTGACTTTGTGGGGGACGAGAATCTTCTTCAATATTATTCTTACCCCCAAGAACTAATTGAAGAGTTAATCAACTTCTTCTTTTTCGGTATTCTCTCCACTAAAACTGGGCTCTCCTTAAGAAACCATCTTCAAACTAATAATTCTGAAGGAACTACCAATCAGAACTCATCTCCACCCGAAAATAATTCATCTTCGGGAAGCATTTCAAAAAATAAATCAAATTTCAAAATTAAAAAATGATGAGAGTTAAATTCCTTAAGCGGCCGGGTATTTCTCAGTTTTTTCTGGCTGTTTTATGCCCTATATACATAAGTTTATTGTTTGAGCTCACACCGTTACTCCATGCCCATCCTCAAACACCCAATTCTGACTTCCACCCTAACTTCAGCGGTTTATTTCTAGGCTGGTTTTCCTTAAACCAAAGCTCCGCCGAAAATTTTCAGTCTGGAATTCGCTCTCTACCTGAAATTCTTGTACACAAATCCTTCTCTTCTAATTGGCAACTAGACCTCGATTTATCCTTAGACGCACAGGGATCATTTAGGACCTCCACGAGGAAAGAATCTTCTTCCTCTGCCCGAGCCCGCCTTTACCGTGCCTGGCTTCGTTTATCTCAGCACCGTTTTGAAGCTCGGCTGGGTCTACAAAAAATTAACTTTGGCTCAGCTGTCCTTTTTCGGCCTTTGATGTGGTTTGACCAACTTGATCCCCGCGACCCTCTCCAGCTTACACGCGGAGTTTACGGCCTACTTCTACGTCATTACTTCCCCAACAACACTAGCACCTGGTTCTGGGTTCTTTATGGCAATGATGACCCTAAAGGATGGGAAATCTTGCCCACCACCGCCAAGAGCTTTGAATACGGGGGCCGCCTTCAATTCCCTCTCCCTAAAGGAGAAGGAGGCATAAGCTACCACCACCGTCGAGCAAAGCCTCTCCCCTCAATTCTTCTTCCTGGCTCACCTCCCTTACTCTCTATTCCCGAGAATCGTTTTGGATTTGATGGCCGCTGGGATGTCGGGGTTGGCTTGTGGTTTGAGGCTAGCCTCAGTCATCAATCCAACGATTGGCTTCTTTATCGCTGGAAAAAATCACTTTCCCTTGGGGGTGATTATACTTTTGACCTTGGGCATGGACTCTACGTAGTGGGGGAATACTTCGAGTTTCAAGCTGGTCAAGAATTTTCCTCGCGAGAGGAGGGCCAGCGCATTCTTGGAATGATGATGAATTATCCACTCACTCTTAATGATTCATTAAAGGAAATTTTTTTCTATGACCTGAAAAAAAATGAAGCTTACAATTTTTTATATTGGCAAAAATCACTCCAAGATTGGAGTTTTTTCCTGATGCTTTTTTGGAATCCTTCTAATTTCAGAGTCTTTAGAAAAGAGTTCAATTCTTTATCTCTGGCTGGAAAGGGTTTCCAGGTGATGGGTGTTTATTACTTTTAGTTTTTTAGTCATAGATGTTTTTAGTCAAAGATGAAAATATTGAAACTACTTCAAAAGATGATAAACAAAAAGTTGTTAACATCTTTAGATTTTTTTAGGAGCGGCATCAAGCTTATATCAATTTCTCTTAAGTGGCTGATGGAAGGAGGTTAATCTATGGAAAACAATCAGTTAGTCTTAACTCAAAAATTGACTAAAGTATACCAAATGGGCCAACATCAGTTGTATGCTTTGAAGGAAGTCGACCTACGCTTTGGACCAGGTGAATTTGCGGGTCTGGTTGGACCCTCTGGTTCGGGTAAAACTACTTTCCTCAACATTGTCGGTTCTTTAGATGTCCCCTCTAAGGGAAAGATTGAAGTTCTTGGTCGAAGAATTGAATCCCTGACTCATAAAGAAGCGGCTGAGCTTAGGAAGAAACATATCGGCTTTATTTTTCAAACTTTCAATCTTCTGCCCGTGTATACCGTTTTTGAAAATGTTGAGTTTCCTCTTATTCTCCTTGGAGTTCCGGCAACAGAACGCCGCCAAAGAGTCATGGAAGCTCTGGAATGGGTAAGATTGGCTGACCGGGCCAACTCCCGGCCGGCCCAACTTTCAGGAGGAGAATGCCAGAGAGTCGCTATCGCTCGGGCTATCGTCAAAAAACCTGTCTTGATTTTGGCTGATGAACCAACGGCTAACCTTGACGCTGAAAATTCCCATAATATCCTTCAAATCATGGCTCGCTTAAATCAAGAGTTAGGAATTACCTTTATCTTCGCTACCCATGATGAGAAAGTGATTGGCTATTTAAAGCGAAAAATAACCCTGGTGGATGGGCGAGTTACCAAAGACGAAGCTTACTCCTCCCAACCAGGTATGGAGGGCCACCATGAAGCTTTTTAAATTAGCTTTAAGAAACCTCTTGGGAGCGAGACTTAGAACTTGGTTAAATGTAATTGTTTTATCTTTCGCCTTTGTGGCCATCATTGGCCTGCAAGGAGTCTACGAAGGTATGAATTGCCAGGCCATGCAAGCTGAAATTGAAGCCGAATATGGAGGTGGCCAATTTTGGCACTCAGAATATAATCCGTATGACCCCTTAACGCTCCAAGAAGCTCATGGCTCCCCTCCTCCAGAGATCCAAGAAATGATCCACAAGGGCGAAGCGACCCCGATTTTGGTCCTCCAAGGAACAGCTTATCCTCAAGGTCGTTTCTACCCTGTATTACTTAAAGGCATCGATCCGGGTCAAAAGATATTGAATATTCCTTCTTTTGTTTTAAACGACCAAGAAGAAGAATTTCCCGCTCTTATTGGGAGTCGAATGGCTGAATCGCTAAAAATAAAGGTCGGAGATAAAGTTACTATCCGCTGGCGGGATGTTAATGGAACATTCGATGCCCAGGAAGCCACCATTGTCTACGTTATGAGAACAACCGTTCAAGCCATTGACCAAGGCCAAATCTGGTTGCCTTTAGAAAAGCTACAACAATTAACAGGAATGGAAAAGGCAGCAACAATAGTAGTCCTTGATAAAGATATTAAAAATATTCCAGAAAATGTAGGCTGGGTGCTCAAAGACCAAAAAACTCTCCTTCGTGACATTCAGGAGTTGGTCAAAGCCAAAACCGTTGGTTCTTCTATCCTCTACATAATTCTCATGCTCTTAGCGATGTTAGCTATTTTCGATACCCAAGTGTTATCTATTTGGCGGCGAAGAAAAGAAATCGGAACTTTGATGGCCTTGGGTATGACCAGGTGGTCGGTGGTCAAATTGTTTACGCTGGAAGGTGCTCTTCATGGAATTCTAGCTACTCTAGTCGGAGCTATTTATGGTCTTCCTCTTTTAACCTTATTTGCTCGAAAAGGTTGGGGGATGCCGGAAGCAGTCGATAGTTATGGGTTTGCTATTGGAGAGAGAATTTATCCCATTTATAGCGGAGGCCTCATTATCGGCACTACCCTTCTTGTGTTAATAATCACCACCATAGTGAGCTTTTTACCCACCCGGCGTATCGCCAAAATGAAACCAACTGAAGCCTTACGGGGGAAAATCCAATGATTAAATTTCTATTAAAAGGTATTCTCCGAGATCGTTCTCGAAGTTTACTACCCTTTTTGACAATTTGCTTTGGGGTAATGCTCACGGTTGTCCTTTATTCCTGGATGAAGGGAGCTGAAGCGAATATTGCTGAATCAAGCGCTCGTTTTGATTATGGCCATTTAAAAATTATGACCCGGGCTTATGCTGAAGAGGCTGAACTTATTCCCAACGACTTAGCCTTGGTCGGATTAAGAGAACTGGTCCTCGAGCTCGAAAAAGACTTCCCTCAGATAGAATGGACTCCGCGCATTAAGTTTGGAGGCCTCCTCGACCTTCCTGATGAAAAAGGAGAAACTTTAATTCAAGCTCCTATCTCTGGCCTGGCAGTTGACTTGCTCTCCAAAGAGAGCCCAGAAAAAGACATTCTTAATCTCGAAAATGCTTTGGTAAGAGGCCGACTCCCCCAAGAAAAGGGAGAAGCTCTGCTCAGCGAAGAGCTGGCGCAACGCTTGGGAATTCAACCAGGTAACATAGCCACGATAATCAGTCAAACTATGTCAGGCAGTTTAGCTCTGGCTAATTTGCGCTTTGTGGGAACAATTCACTTTGGTATTCAAGCTTTAGATGCTCAAGCTATCTTAATTGATTTAGCCGACGCTCAAAGAATTTTAGACATGGAAGACGCCTGTGGCGGAATACTTGGATTTTTTAAGGATGGGATTTTTCGTCCAAAAGTGGCCGCCTCGATAGTCAACCAATTCAACTCTTATTTCAGCCAGGACGCTGATCGCTTTGCCCCGATAATGAAAAACCTCCTCGACCAGGGAGGATTAGCTGATTTGTTGGGCATGGTCCAAAGCGTTTCTTCGGCCATCATTTTCGTTTTTGTTCTGGCCATGTCAATTGTGCTCTGGAACGCAGGATTAATGGGCAACATCAGGCGCTATGGTGAAATCGGTGTTCGCTTAGCTATGGGAGAAAATAAAGGTCATCTCTATCGCAACTTAATCTCTGAATCGTTTATTATTGGATGCCTCGGTTCTGCAGTGGGCACGCTTATCGGCTTAGGTCTAGCTTATTATCTCCAGGTTAAAGGAATAAATGTGGCTTCCCTAATGGAGAATTCATCGATTTTTATCTCCGAAGTGATGAAGGCCAGAATAACCTGGTTTGGAGCTGTGGTCGGATTTATCCCTGGTTTTGGGGCTACTCTGATTGGTTCCAGTCTTTCCGGCTTAAGTGTTTACCGGCGCCAAACCTCAGGATTGATGAAAGAATTAGAGGCGTAATAAAAGTGAGCTGGAGGATAAAAATTTAAATATTTTAAATGAGGAAATCAATGATAAATATGAGTACGAAATTAATTGCAAAACCGAAAGTAAATAATAAGAGGTCGCCAATAAATAAAATCTCCTTAATTAAAACTGGCCTCATTTTGTGTTTAACTCTTCTTTATCTAACACCAGGCC
>Ga0190360_1000157_pt1 | contig 38280 bp, 44 predicted proteins | sample 48721834_MG_FD_161271 | JGI IMG/M metagenome (GOLD analysis project Ga0190360, IMG submission 161271) | Hydrothermal vent microbial mat bacterial communities from Southern Trench, Guaymas Basin, Mexico - 4872-18-3-4_MG | ecosystem: Environmental > Aquatic > Marine > Hydrothermal vents >...
TTTTTTCGTTATTCTTATTATAAATATATGAATAGTCAAAAGGGATTTTATACATTGGTTCTTTGAGTTCTTTCTTTTGGTCTTCTAGACAGACAAGGTAGAAGAGATATAGAAAGAAAAGCAAGGTAGGAGTAGAGTAGAAAGAAGAGCGAGGTAGAAGAGAAGTAGAAAGAGAAGCAAGGTAGAAGAAGTATAGAAAGAAAAGCAAGAAAAAGGGCAACAGGATATAGTAAAGGCGAACCAAAAAAGAGGGGCGAAGATATTGCTGCTCCGCACTCAGGTTCGCTCTCACAATATTACATCTTGTGAACCTTGCCCGCTCGGTCTCCGATACGCTTTTCTTAATAGAAGACCGGGATTTAGAACACCAAAAAACAAACTAAAGACAAACGGCGAGATTTTCACGTCGTTTAACTCTTCAAAATGACCTTATCTGAATGGCAAGATAGTTTTTATCAATTGACATAATACCAAGTTTTGGTATATTTTGCTTATGAATATATTATTGTTAATCTTTTCACTAAGTACTGTTAAGGGTATCTATATTGAGGAGTTTTCGCTTAAACCAGGCGTAAAGGATAACTTTGTCGAGACCTATAAATCCTTGAATAGAAAAAATAGGATCATCACATCTGATTTTATCTTGAATACGGCTATTAATATATATGATTCCAGTCTGATTCTAATCGAGAAGAATAAAATTATTCCCTTATTGAAGGATATACTTAATGGTTTAATACCGGTATCGTATGGTATATCACAGGAGTATTTCAAAATAGCACTTGAACTTTTGAACGATTCTAAGGGAAATACAGAGATTGAACGCAGGGAGATTGCATTAGTTGACAGTTCGGATGGATTCCACAAATCCCCCCTCCTTGGAATTGATCTGGATTACTCCCAATTTAAAGTGAGGGGACATTATACACATTCTCCCAAACTTTCCTCATACTTTAAATCAATGATGTGGCTTAGTTCTATTAAATTACCCCTTGAAAAAGAGAATTTTCTTAAACTTGCACAGAGTGAAACCAGGGCATTGATAAATGCTAATGTTATAAATCTGTACGATTCCTTAAGTTCAATGATTTCTGATCTTGTTGGGCCTCCCGACGGTATAAATCCTTTAATTCTAAAAAAGTATCTAAATTCACCTGCCGTACTTGATTCTCTCAAGAAATATACCCCTAGGATTGAGCCTAAAGGCGGCCAAAAATTATATTTTTCTTTTTTCCCACAGAGATTTATATTTGACTCTTATGTGTTTCAGAGATTAACCTTTGATTATGTGGAGCATTTTACAGGTAAAAAGCCAGTCTTTACATCTGGTTTGACAGATGAGGGTATTCAGAGGGTTTTTCCAAGATCCCTGGATTTCTTTGCCGTTTTGGGTTCAAACTATGCATTGAACATTCTTAAAAAAGGTGGCGATACAGATTATGAAAATTATTTTGAGATGTTTAATAGACTGAAGGACTCTTTAGAAATTGATACAAGTATCGTTTATGGAAAGTTTCTAAACTCACTTAAGCGACTTTTAAATCCACAAGTAAAGTTTTTTTACGATAATTACAATTATAAACTCTTAAATACTGCCGGTGGACTCTGGACAGAGTTAAGACACTCAAATGTGCTTTATGCAAAACAAAGTTACTCTTTGCTAACCCTTTCACTAAGAAGAAAATTGCCTACAAATGTTATTGTTGAACCATTCATAGATATCTACAAGGAGTTGAAAGAAATTACCTTAAGTCTCAATGATATTTTCCCACGGGATGGTATATTGCAATTCAACCAGATACTCGATACCTTAATTGTCTGTTCAAAGGAAGAACTTAAGGGTAAAATACCTTATCAGCAAAATTTTCTCAAAAAAATTCCAGACATTATTGAAAAACTTGTTGGAGAGAGACCTTCAATAAAGGTCGTAGATGTCCATACGGATCCCAATACTGGTTATGTGCTTGAGGAGGCAATAGGTAAACCCTTCATACTGCAGGTAAATGTAAATATAGGTGGTGGCGTAGATGAGTACTTTGGTGGTGCTTATTCCTATTACGAGTTTAAACAACCTATTACTGATAGATTGAATGATAAAGAGTGGGAAGGATTAATTGATAGATATAAACCTGTTGACTGGATTGGAAGATTTGTGAAATGAGAGTTACGGGTGGACTCGAAAGAGGAAGGAAGATTTTTGCACCAAAAGACATCAGGCCTACTCTCGAAAAGGTCAGGGAAGCAATATTCTCTATGATTGATGTCAAGGGTAAAAGTTTCATAGACCTGTTTGCAGGTAGTGGAATGATAGGTATAGAGGCACTGTCAAGAGGTGCATCGGAGGTTGTTTTCGTGGAAAAAAGCCGAAGGCATACTAATTATATAAAAAGAAATCTGGAAAATCTTCTGTACAATAATTATAAAATCTTGAATAGTGACGCCTTTAAAGTGTGTACATGGCTTAAAAGGGAATTCGATATTGTATTTATAGATCCGCCTTATAACAAGGGTATTATCTCGAAGATACTTCTAAATATCTCCCTGATCATTAATAATGAGAGTGTTGTTATAGCCGAACACTATAAAAATGAACCGATCCTGCCTAAAAACTTCCAAATTGTTAAAGAAAAAAAATATGGAGATACAGTTATAACTTTTCTAAAAAAGGAGAGTTTATGAAAAGAGCAGTTTACCCAGGGACATTTGACCCTGTTACATATGGACATATCGATATCATCAAAAGGGCTGCAAAAATATTTGATGAATTGATTGTTCTTGTTGCTGTTCATAAAGGGAAAAAGACGCTTTTCCCAATTAGAAAAAGAAAAGAAATGTTAGAGGAGTCTATCAGACACATAAAAAATGCAAAGGTGGAAATTTATGAAGGGCTGGTCGCTGAATATATCAAAAAAAATAATATTCTGGCAATGATCAGGGGAATGAGGGCTGTTTCTGACTTTGAATTTGAATTCCAGATGGCACTTATGAATAGGCATATGTTCCCCGGGCTTGAAATTTTGTTTCTTTTCCCTGATGAGCAGTATACTTATCTCACTTCAAGTATAATTAAGGAGATTGCATCCTTTGGAGGTGATATTTCTCCATTTGTCCCTCCATTGGTAAATGAAAATATAAAGCGTATTTTTCATAAACAGGAGGAATAATGAAAGATATAAAACCATCAGCAATTTTTAATATACTTGAAAAGGTAGCTTCTCGAAAAAATAAAGGGCTTGAAATTGCTGTCCTTGCTGCAGGAGAGCCGGATTTCGATACCCCAGATTACATAAAGGAAGCAGCTATAAAAGCCATAAAGGAAGGTAAAACAAAGTATACACCTGTTTCTGGCATTCCAGAACTGAGACAGGCAGTGGTAGATGCAATAAAAAAGACTGAGGGATTGAATTATTCTCCAGAAAATGTGCTTGTCTCTTCTGGTGCAAAACAATCTATTTTTAATATACTCTTTTCTATTGTTGAAGAAGGAGATGAGGTCATAATACTTGTCCCATACTGGGTAAGTTACCCCGAAATGGTACAGCTGGCAGGAGGGAAACCAGTTTTTGTCCCCCCATCAAAAGATTTCAGTATTAATCTCGAAGAGATAAAAAGACATATAACACCGAAAACAAAGGCTATTATGCTTAATTCTCCCAACAACCCTACAGGTGTTGTTTATACAGAGAAAGAAATGAGAGAATTGGCTGATTTGATAAAAGAAAAGGAAATTTTTATAATTTCAGACGAAATATATGATAAACTTGTTTACGATAATACTAAAATATTCAGTATGGCGAAAATTCCACAAATGCGGGAGAAAACATTTATAATAAATGGCGTTTCAAAGACCTATGCGATGACAGGTTGGAGGATTGGTTGGGCAGTTGGACCAAAAAAATACATAGATAATGCAAAATCAATCCAGTCACATACGACATCCTGTCCATCATCTATCTCACAGTATGCTGCACTCGCTGCTCTTACAGTCAATAATAATGCAACTGAAGAAATGAGAGCGACTTTCGAAAAAAGGAGAAATCTTATGATTAAGCTCCTTAGAGAAATACCTGGGCTGAGTTTTCCCTATCCAAAAGGCGCTTTTTATATCTTTGTAAATGTATCAAAATACGATGGTGATTCTATACATTTCTGTAACATCTTGATAGATAATGGTCTCTCTGTTATTCCAGGAGTAAGTTTTGGCATAGATGGCTATATAAGAATTTCTTACGCCTCATCTTTTAGTGAAATTGGAAGTGGATTAGGACATCTCAGGGATTATATTAATTCCCGATGAAGTATTTTTTTGACTATGCAAAGATTTTTGTCCAGGGTGGTAGAGGTGGAAATGGCTGTGTAAGTTTTCGTCGAGAAAAATTTGTTCCAAAAGGTGGACCAGATGGGGGTGATGGAGGAAATGGTGGGAATGTTATTCTGTTGGTAGATAAAAACCTTAATACACTTAGAGATTTTCATTATAGAATTCACTATAAAGCAAGAAGAGGCCAAAATGGAAAGGGCAAGAATATGCATGGGAAAAATGGAGAGGATACTGTTATAAAGGTCCCTGCTGGTACCCTTGTATATGATGCAAAGAAAAACTTATTGTTAGGTGACTTGACAAATGATGGGGAATCTCTTGTTGTTGCAAAAGGAGGGAGGGGTGGACGAGGCAATGCAAGTTTCGCAACACCCACGAACCAAACACCGAAAATTTGCGAGGAGGGTAAAGATGGAGAAGCAAGATGGATAAAACTCGAGTTAAAATTGATATCAGATGTGGGTCTCGTTGGCTTTCCAAATGTCGGGAAATCAACGTTGTTGGCAAGACTTTCCAATGCAAAACCAAAGATAGCTGATTATCCTTTTACTACATTACAGCCCAATCTCGGCATAATGGAGGTTCACAATAAAAAAATAGTAATTGCTGATGTCCCTGGAATCATTGAGAATGCACACCTTGGGAAGGGTCTTGGGTTAGAATTTTTACGCCATATTGAGCGAACAAAAATACTTGTAATTTTACTTGATATAACAGATAAAGATGTGTATAATAATTATAATACGATAATAAAAGAAATGATGGAATATAATCCTGACATCCTGAAGAAGCCTATGATTGTTGTAATTAATAAGATCGATAAACTTAAAGAAAGAAGAGATTTTAATATGAAGGTGAAAACTATTCTTATTTCTGCCTTAAAGGGAACCAACATTGAAAAATTAAAAGAAGAAATATATAATACCCTCAGGGAAGGGAAGAATGGATGAGAAGGGTTTATCAAAACTCAAGGTGATTCTGGAATCTGGCGAACTAATTGACAGATTAGAAGCGTTAAAAGAAATTTCCTATATCGACAACACCAAAGCAAATTCTTTACTTTTTTCCGCACTTTCAAGTGATAGCTGGCATTTAAGGGATTTTGCTGCCAAATTGGTGGGCAGTAGAGGTGGAAAAGTTGTAGATAAACTTGTCAGTATGTTGAAAAGCGAAGTATGGTACGTAAGGGCTTCAGTAGCTCAAGCCCTTGGATATACGGGTTCTTTGCGAGCTGTCAAACCTCTTCTTAATCTCCTTGAAGATAGGAATCTAAGTGTTAGAGACAATGTGGTTGGGTCGCTTAGAAAGATAATAGAAGAAAATGGTTGGGGAGAAGTGGAAAATAAACTCTCAGAAGAAGAGATAGAAAAATTGAAGGGCGTTATAGAAATTTATGAATGAAGCTGATAACCTCTTAAAACTTTCCTACTCAAAACTCACTTCAAAAAAAATTACAAGGCTAATAACAACTTTTAATATAGACGAAATATTTGAAAAGGATTTATCTGAAATCAATAATGCCATAAACATAAAAGAAGAGGAGTGGGAAAATATAAAAAATATTAAAGTAGAAAAGGCTAAAAAGATTCTCTCTGATGTTGGGGCAAAAATTATTAACATTAATGATGAAGATTATCCTGAAAATCTTAAGAATGTAATTGACCCTCCTCCTATAATATATCTAAGAGGAGAGTTAAAACCTGAAGATTCCCTCGCCGTTGGCATAGTTGGCTCAAGAAATTGTACTGAATACGGTAGAACGGTTGCAAAAACTTTGGCAAAGGAACTTGCACCCTATGGCATTACGATAATTAGTGGTCTTGCCAGAGGTATTGATACTGCTGCTCACTTTGGTGCTCTGGAAGGGGGCGGAAGGACTATTGCTGTAATGGCAACGGGTATTGAGAGAGTATATCCTTCTTCTAACAGAAATCTTGCTTCCCATATAGTAAAGAATGGTGCTCTTGTTACTGACTTCCCCCCATTAACTTCGCCTATCGGTTATCATTTTCCTCTAAGGAATAGAATAATAAGTGGACTTTCCAACGCAATAATAGCCGTACAGGCAGAAAAAAGGAGCGGTGTATTTTCAACAGTTAGCTGGGCGTTGGATTACAATCGTGAGGTCTTTGCCGTTCCTGGAAACGTAGATATAAGACAGAGTAGGGGAACTAATAAATTGATAAAGATGGGTGCCTCAGTGGTTACCTCCTCAGAGGATATTCTTCAAGCCCTGAATATTTCCTCGAAAAAGAAGAAGAATAAAGAGAAAGAGGAAGAAGTGCCCCTCTCCCTTCCCGGGGATGAAAAGATTATATATGAAATGCTTGGAACAGAGCCCATTCCTGTGGATGCAATCATTGAAATGACAGGTTTTACAATTCAGCATATTACTTCTGTTCTCCTTTTGCTGGAGTTAAAGGGTTTAATTAGAGAGGTAGGTGGTAAAAGATATATCAGGAATTTCGTATGATTGGAATTATTGATATCGGAAATACCCTTATCCATGCCGCTATCGGAAAGGGATTCGAAATTAAGGAAAGCCTTTTTACAAACAAAATAAAAGAATTAAAAGGATTTTTTGAAAACATTAAGGATATTCTTATTATCTCTGTAAGACCTTCTGTTGAGAACGATATAAAAGAGCAATTAGGTAAACGTAATTATATCGATTTCCCCTTAAATCTTTTGAATTATAATTATATTGGGACCCCAGGGGAAGATAGACTTGCAAATGGCCTTGCAGTTTCTTATTTCTATAAAATTCCTTCAATAGTTATTGATGCTGGCAGTGCAATTACAATTGATTTTTTTGATAAAGGTCCCAGCTTTAGAGGAGGTGCTATACTCTCTGGCTTGAGATGGTATCTTGACTCTTTAAATAGGGCAGAGTTAATCAATATCGAAGATATAAAACACATAGAGAAACCCGGAAATTCAACAAGAGAATCAATTCTCTTTGGTCTTTCCCTATATGTAGAAGGGATCAAAAACCAGGTTGTTAAGTTTAAACAACCAGTTGTTGTAACCGGGGGCAATGGCGTATACTTTATGAAAAAAGGCTGGAATTATGATCCATTGTTGACACTTAAAGGGGGTATTGTTGCCTATAACACACTCAGAAGATGAAACAATAAAATTAGGTGAACAAATAGGCAAGGAATTGGATAGACCTTTAGTACTTGCTGTGCGAGGAGAATTAGGTGCTGGTAAGACATTCTTTGTGAAGGGAATCGCAAAGGGACTTAATGTAGAGGTAGAGATAACCTCCCCTACGTTTCTTATAGTAAAAACATACCCAGGAAGAATGCTTTTACATCATATTGACCTTTATAGAATCTTCAGTATTAATGAGATTCCATTTATTGAAGAATATTTGTACTCTGAAGGAATCTGTGCTGTAGAATGGCCGGAAAGAATAGAAGAGATATTGCCTGAAAACAGAATTGAAGTGAAAATTAGCATTGTAGACGAACACTCAAGGAAAATAGAAATAGATGATTATAGGAATTGATTCATCCGGAATCTCAACAGGTATTACAATTCTCAAAAATGGCATAATGGAGTCTTTTTCTGCAGAGAATTCGGAGATTATCCCTTCTTTTTTAAAGGATAAAGGCATAAAGCCTGAAACGATAACAGCTATAGGAATAACTATTGGTCCAGGTTCATTTACTGCCCTAAGGGTTGGTCTTGCAGCTTCTAAGGGAATTTCCTATCCATTTCGAATCCCCATATATGGGATTGATACCTTTGATGGGATGATTTACCCTCTGAAAGACAATATTTACATACCCACCATTTATGCAAGAAAAGGTCTTGTTTATGCTACAATTATAGAAAAGAAAGGGGGAGAGCTTAAAATATTGGAGAAAGAAGGGGTATATAAAGTTGGGGATATTTTAAATTGGGACAGGGGCATATTCATTGGAAGTGGTGTAGAGGAAAATAAATTGGCATTTAAGGGGAAAAAGATTTTAGAGGGCATAAATATCTCAGAAGGAATTGCTATGATCGTGAAGGGCATTATGGAGGGTAAAAAAATACGAAATATTCTTAACCCTGTGATACCGAATTATCTATCTCCATCACTTGCTGAATCAAAGAGAGAGGGAAAAGGCATTATTTTTAGGGATATTTCACTGGATGACATAAGTGAAATTCTCGAAATAGAAAAATCTTCTTTCTCGGATCCCTGGGATAGTGATTTTTTTTATATGCTTATAATGAATAGAGATAAGTGTATTAATATGAAGGCAATGAAATTTGGAATACTTGTTGGATATACATTGGGATGTTTTGAGCAGAGGGGTTTCCATTTGATGAATATCGCAGTAAAGAAAGAATACAGAAGGGAAGGTATAGCAAAGTCCCTTCTTTATCAACTTATCAGAAGGGTTGAAAAAAATGAAAAATGTCTCCGAATATTTCTTGAGGTTAGAATAAACAATGAATCTGCAATTAATCTCTATAAGATGTTCGGATTCAAAATATTAGAGGTCCTAAAAGGATACTATAGTAACGGTGAAGAGGCAGTTATTATGGAGTTACCGCTAAGAAGCTATTAGTAAATGATGAATACTGAAAAAATCGAGGACGCCTCTTTAAACCCTGCTGCATTGGCATATTTGAACAATGCTATTATTTCTATGAGTGTGCAGGGAGACCAGGGAGAAGTATATTCCGGGAATAAAGTAGCTTTTGAAACCTCTGAAATTTTACCTTCTTATGTGGGAGTTGCATTCCCCGTTAAGGGAAAATACGGTTTTTCTCTTTCTGTATCCATTCCTTACAATGAATATGAAAGCACTCAGTGGATAGAAGAGACAACTATACAGCATCCTGAAGGAACAGGGAGATTCTACCGTTTTATCTGGTTAAAGCGATTCTATGCCTTTAATACGACAATGGCATTTACCATATTTATCTTTCTTTAATATATGGGAAAAAAGTAAAATAATCTTGTTTTTTATGATTGATTTTTAACTAATGAAAGCCTGTTGAGGATATATGTTCCCCGTGAAATAAAATTTATGGATTTACACTTAAAGGCTTCAATAGAGGAAATAATGCCCTTATTTTTAATCTTTAACTCAAGATTATAGAGTGTATCAATAGTATAAACGGGCCATCTTCCAATGTTAAAAATAGTTTCATTTCTGGGTAGGGGAGAGGCAATAAAACCTGCTTTATATCCACATTCTCTTACTGCCTCAATTACTTTTTTATTGTATAATCCAAAGGGGTACGAAAAGAATGCCATTTCTTCACCAATTAGATCTTCAAGGGTTTTTTTGGATAAGATAAGTTCTTCTGTTAATGATTTGTCATTTATTTTCCGCAAATCTGGATGTGTGTGGGAATGGGAGCCAAATACAACACCCATTTTATGAAGTTTGAGTATTTCGTCTCTATTAAGATGCCTGAATTTCTTTGAAATTGCAAGATCCCAGGAGTTTATTTTACCGAGATAATCACTCACCAAAAATACCAGGGGTCTAACATTGAAATCTTCTATTATGGATGGTAAGAACTGATACAATTCAGCAAAACCGTCATCAAAAGAGATAACAATACCGTCTTTCCCATAAATCCACTCCTCAATATTGATGAATTTGCCCCCTTTTTTCTTTAGAAATAAAAGATGTTTTCTAAATATATTTGGATGTATCACACCTCCAAAGGGTGAAAAAGTCCTTCCAATATTATGGTAAAGAAGGATTGATCTCATAGTAGAAATCTATAATTTGTTTTGCTATTTTGTCCCAGGAATAAAACTGTGCAGTTTTTAAACCGTTTTTCACAATCTTTTGACGCATCTTTTTGTTATCTAAAAGCGTTATAATACCCTCTGCAATAGCAGAAGGATCCTTAGGAGGGACAAGTATGCCATTTTCCTTATCTCTTATCACAATTCTATAGCCTGGAATATCTGATGCCAGAACAGGGGTTGCACTTGCCATTGCTTCTATTAACACAATCCCAAAACTTTCTGCACCTGTTGCAGGGGAAACAAAAATTTCTGCCCTCTTATAATATTCTGGTAATGCTTCTGGGGAAACAAAACCTGTGAAATGAATGGAGTTTTTTATACCATTGGGAATGTCCATCCTATATTTTCTATATCCCCCTCCAACGACAATGAGTTTTAAATTTCTACCCCTGTCCTTTATTATTTTAAATGCTTTTATCAGATATTTTAGTCCTTTTCTTTCTTCAAGTCTGCCCACGAATAGGACTGTCCCTTTTTGTTTTTTAAAATGGGGAGTAAATCTATCGATATCCACTCCATTGGGGATGATTCTGTAATCTCCGGGGAAATACTTTGAAAAACTTTCTTTTGCAGTTTCAGAAACTGCGATAGCACCATCAATTTTGTTAAAAAAGTGGAGCAGAGGTTTCCTGAAAACTTTAAATGGGATAGAACGGTCAAAGGTAGAGTGAAAGGTGAATATCTTTGTTTTTTCAGACATTTGAAGGGTTAGCAATGGATAAGTAGGAGTTAATCCACCATGAATATGATTCACATCGAATGAGTTCATAATTTTTCTTGCCTTAAGCAGATCGTGTCCAATTGTAACTCTTCCTACAGATTTATTCCACTGTATGGATACACCCATTCCCAATCTTATCACCCTTCTCTCATCAGGTTTAAACCCACCAGGGATTTTACCAGTTAATATTCTTACGTAATGGCCCATCTTTTCAAATTTATTGGCAATATGATAGATATGCTCACTTACGCCACCTATATGCGGATAATAAAGATCACTTATTATTAATATTTTCATTCCATACTCTCTCAAATACAAACCATTGATCTGGATATTTTGTTATCTCCCTTTCAAATACATTGATTATTTTTTGCATTAATCCCTCTATACTTTCGTTTTCAGGATAGATAGGTGGAAAGATATATCCATAATATCCCCTTTCTTTACGGACCATAAAACCAATGCAAATTGGAGCACCAGATTTTTTTGAGATGTATGCAGGTCCGATAGGCAATTTTACGTTTTTACCAAAAAATCTGAATACTCTTCCAGTACCAGAAATATCCCTGTCTGCTATAAGCGGTATCACTTTATTTTTTTTAAGAAGGCTTAAAATGTTAATTGCTATATTCTTTTCTTCTAATCTAATAACTTTTGGACCAAATTTTTCCCTATACTTCCTATAAAAATTAAAAAACCTCATCCCTGGGCCCTTCGACTCTGCAACAACAAAAAGAGGATAACCACGTGATGCAAGATAAGGCCCTGCAATCTCCCATGCACCAAGATGGGCACCTACTAATATGAGCCCTTTACCTCTTTTTAATCCCTTGCCAAGGTTATCAATTCCCTCTCCCCTTATATACGTGCCCCAGTTATTAGCAGTGATATTGGGTATATTCAATATATCCTTATATACATAACCAAAATTAAGGAAGGTATTTTTAATAAGCCTCCAATCTTTTTTGCCTGTTATTATCTCGATATTTTCTTTAACAATATTACGTCTTTTTTTATCCAGAATATACCATAGAAGGGATAGAATCTTTGCGATCATATCCGCAGTTTTTTCAGGTATGAATTTTAGTAGGGCAGTGGCAATTACCATCAGGAAGGGCATCATAATTAAATTCCAGTAGAGCCAAACCCTTGAGTTCCTCTCTCTGAACCACTGATATTTTCTACTTCAATAATTTTAACCCTTTCGATCTTTGAAATAACCATCTGTGCTATTCTGTCGCCCTTTCGAATATGAAAATCCTTATCTGAAAAATTAAATAGAACAATTTTTATTTCTCCTCTATAGTCAGAATCTATGGTTCCGGGGGTATTAAGAACACCAATTCCATTATTTGCAGCAAGGCCACTCCTTGGTCTGACTTGTGCTTCATATCCAGGGGGGACTTCAATTATTAATCCGGTTGGAATTACTGCAAATTTACCTGCCTTTAAAAGAGAATCAATAGAAGAAGAAAGGTCAAAACCTGAGGCGCCCTCAGTTTTATACTCAGGTAAGATAATATCTTTTCGTATCCTTTTAACCTTCAATTTTAGCATATTCTTTGAGACCAGCTTGAAGTATTCGCATTGCATCCTCAAGTGCCCCACCGTTCAGTACAAATGCAATTCTTACTTCATCTTCGCCTTTCCCACTGGTTGCATAAAAACCATTTGCAGGTGAAAGCATAGTTGTCTTTTTGTCTACATTGAAATCTGTGAGCATCCATTTTATAAAATTTTCACTATTTTTTACAGGTAGTTTAACAACAGTGTAAAATGCACCCTCAGGCTTAAGGGTGAATGCACCCTCTATTTTTTGAATATAGTCAAATACTATATCTCTTCTTTCTTGATATTCCTTTATCATAGAAGGCATAAATTTTTTCCTGTTCTTGAAACCAGCAATAGCACCCAGTTGCTCAACAGTAGGAGGGCATAATCTTGCCTGTCCAAATTTCAAAATGGTATTCCAGAGTTCTCTATTTCTGGTAACAATATAGCCTATTCTTGCTCCACAGGCACTAAATCTCTTCGAAATACTGTCAAGCATAACTGCTCTTTCGGAAATTTCTGTAAATTCGAGGATACTTGTATGTTTTCTACCATCAAATGTGAATTCCCTGTAAACTTCATCGGACAAGACCCACAAATCGTATTCAAGAGAGATATCCACGATCGTTCTCATTTCTTCTTCTGTATATATTGTTCCCGTAGGATTGTTTGGAGTGCATATAAGAATTCCTTTAGTTTTTTTTGTGATCATCTTCGTTATGTCCTTTTTTGGAGGTAAATGGAATCCATTTTTCACAGAAAGTGTAACGGGCACTAATTTTACAGATGCCATTGAGGCAAATCCATTGTAATTTGTATAAAACGGCTCAAATACTATTATCTCATCCTCTGGATCAGCAATTGCCTCCATAGCAAAAATGATTGCCTCGCTCCCTCCAGTAGTAATAAATACATCATTTGGAGAAACTTCTATCAAGTAATCCTCTTTTAGGTATTCTGCAATTGCAATTCTTAATTCTTTTAGACCCTCTGAAGGACCGTAAGGCAAAACCTTTTTATCAAATTGTTTTATAGCATTGAAAATAGGTATAGGCGTAGGAATATCCGGTTGACCTATATTCAGATGGTAAACCTTTATTCCTCTCTCCTCAGCCGCATTTGCAATAGGTATAAGGCGCCTAATAGGCGACGCAGCTATAAAGGTGCCTCTTTTTGAGATTTTCATCTTACCTCCTTTTTATAGCTTTCAACAGCCTTAATGAGAAGGTGTAAACCTTCTTGAAGTTCATCAATGGAAAGATTATAGTAATCTATTACAAGAAGATCTTTGCCCTTCTTACCGTCAATAAGTAGTTTAGATAAAGGGAGGGCAAAGATAGTTTTATTATCGACCCTGAAATCACGAAGAAGATAATTAACAAAATTGTCGGCATTGTCAATAGCTAGTTTCAAAACAACGGAAACCCCCGCTTCAGTCCTCATTGAGAAAAGTTCTTCTGAGTCTTCTACTATCTCACCTATCACCTCTCTTTTTTCAGATAAAAGTTCCTGAGCCTTTTGAATCCTTTCAAGAGATGAAGAAACCACACCTGCTGCAATTGACATTTCTTTATCTGTCATAGAAAAAAGTGAATCCCTAAAGGATTTTATAACAGGTGAAAGACCATTCCCAACATTTATAAAAACAATTTTTGAGGAACCAAAATAACTTGCAAAGGTGTCTATAGATATTGCCATTGGATAGGTTTTGACAAGGTTATTAAGGGAAGGAACATCTTTTTTTGTTGTAAATCGGTAGGTTTCGTCTGATATAACTAAGCTATTGTAATTCATAGCGATAAATAGCATTCTTTCCATCTCTTCTTGAGAGTAAATAGTCCCTGTTGGTATCTGGGGGTTAGAGTAAAAAAGAACCTTCATCCTTGGCGTTATCTTTGGCTCGATTACATCTCTGAGAGGTATTTTAAATCCATTGGAAATAAATGTTTCAATAGGAATTGGTCTAACCCCAACGAAATCAAGAAGTCCTCTGAGAGAGTAGGGGAGTGGTTCCGGTATTACTATTTCATCATTTAAATCCATAAAAGTAAACAAAAGTACAGATAATGCCGATGTATAATCAGGAAAAATGATGGTTTCAACCTCCTGGGGAATGTTAAAACTTTCTCTATACAAGTTTACAAGCTCAAATTCAGTGTGAATCGGGAGTGGTTTAGTATCCGTCTTTTTTACTGGATTTAATGAGTATAGATTTATTAATTCAATCCCTTCTTTTCTTATATTTATTAGATCCCTGAGATAAAAAAACAAAGGTGGTTTATTCATTATAAACGCCCTTCTGGAAGTTTTTTTATTACCAAATAACATCTTTCACGCTCCCAACAACATTTAAATGATAATTATCTGTTTGAAGAAGTTCATCTTTAAGTTCGTTTACTTCATCCATTGTTATACTGTTAAGTTCCTTTACAAATTCATCAGCAGATTTTATTTTTCCTGTATAAAATAGCTGCTTAAAATTGTATGATAGTTTTGTCTCAAGCGCTTCAAGACTAAGTAATAGAGAACCTTTTATTCTATTTTTGACCCTTTCGAGGTTTTCTTTATCAATGGTAAAATCATTGAAGATATTCTTCAGTAATTTCAGAGATTTGTTTAGATTCTTTTTGCTCGTAGAAAAATATACCCCGAAGATCCCTTTTTCTTTATAAAGATTTGCAAAGGAAGTAATTGAGTAAACCAAGGGGTTTTCTTCTCTGAATTTCTGAAAAAGAAGGGATGACATCCCAGAGCCAAGAACGGTATTTACTATTAGAAGGGGAAGTCTTCTCTTATCTGCATATGGGAATGCGGGCCTTGATACGGCAACGTATACTTGATGCAGATGTTTTTTATTTGAAATGTTTATAATCTTACTGTTGTTTTGTGGTGTTAGTTGCTTCCGATAGGAGTGATTTTTCGCTTCTGTTTTTGCAGGGAGGATTTTATTAAAAAATTTTAATAATTCATTACTCTTGAAATTACCAGTAGCCGAAATAATAAGATTTTCTGGAGTATAGTGTTGCTTCCAGTAACCCAAAATATCCTTTCGAGTAAGGCTTCTGATACTTTCTATTTTACCTTCAACCGGTAGCGCTAATGAAGAATCAGGCCCAAAAACGGCTTCATATGCCTTTTGGAGCAATGTATGATCGGGTGAATCCATAATGCCTTTTATTTCTTCATAGATTACAAGTTTTTCATTCCGAATTTCCTGCCAGTCAAATGAAGGATAGAAGACAAGGTCTGTAAGTATATCAAGAAGTATTTCTTTATCCTCGGTTAAAACTGCTCCGTAATAACTGGTATATTCCGTAGAGGTGAAGGCATCCAGGAAACCACCCTTATTTTCAATGATGGTTGAGATACTTCTACCAGAGTAATTTCTGGTGCCCTTAAAGGTAGAATGTTCAATGAGGTGAGAAATGCCATTCAGGTCTTTATTTTCATCAACAGAACCTGCCTTTATGTAGAAGGCAACATAGATACTCTTTGCAGATGGAACTGATTCACTTACAAGAGTTGCGCCTGATTTGAGTTTCTGTATGGAAATTTTTTCTTCTTTCATATTAGCCATAAGGAAGTTTAAGACAAAGTGAAGAATTGTCAAGTGCTGTAATTTTATGTATTTATAATGAATATGGGCAACAATTTACGGATATTAAAATGTCTGATAATATATATTATGTAAACTTATATATTCAAATAACTGTTATACCTTTTTATCACACCCTACTCAGTTTCCATAAAGTTAATCTATTTAGAGACAACTATGTTGAGAATCCTATCAGGTACAAAGATAACCTTCTGGAATTCTCTATTGGTAGTGAATTTCTTAACTGAATCAATTTGTTTTGCAAGTTCTAACACAGATTCTTTAGAAGAACCAGCTGGCATGTTAAGTCTCCCACGTAATTTACCATTTACCTGTACAACTATTGTTACCTCTTCTTCTTTAACTGCATCTTTATCGTACTCTGGCCATTCTTCTAAAAAGACGCTATCTTTCGTACCAAATTTTTCATACAATTCTTCTGCAATAAACGGTGCAAATACACCAAGCAACAGTGTGAATTTTTTTGCTGCATATATATATGTCTCGTCACCCTTTTCATTATATTTACTGAAGGTGTTAAGGCATTCCATTAAAAAAGCTATTGCAGTATTAAATTTCATATTCTCTATATCTATTGTTACAAGCCTAACTGTCTCTTCTATCTTTTTGTACAGTTCAGAGTCTTTGTTTGGAGTAAAACTTCCCTTTTTAAGATAGGGATTCAAAAGCCTATAGACCCTGTCAAGAAATCTCTCTGCTCCTCTCACCCCTTTTGCCGACCATAGAATTTCCCTTTCAGGAGGCGCAGAAAATAGCATTGCGATCCGCGCAGCGTCCACACCGATAGAATCCATTAGCTTAACAGGACTTATGACATTTCCCTTTGATTTTGACATAACATCTCCATTTTCATCCAGTACCATTCCATGGTTAAACAGACCCAGCGAAGGCTCATCATTTTTCAAGAACCCAAGCTTATATAAAAATTTGTTAATAAACCTAAAATATATTAAATGACCTGTAGCATGCTCTACCCCACCAATATATAAATCAATTGGATGCCATTTATTGGCCTCTTTTTTATCAAATATTTCAGTATCATTATTAGGATCATAATATCTTAGATTATACCAGGCAGAATCAACGAAAGTATCCATTGTGTCAGGATCCCTGTGTGCAGGGCTCCCACACCGAGGACATTTAATATTGTAAAATTCTTTACTGTCAGCCAAAGGTGAACGTCCTGTTGGAAGAAAGTTAACAGTAGAATCATCAGGTAAAAGAACAGGAAGGTCCTTCTCGTCAACGGGAAAAACACCACATTTATCACAATGGATCATAGGAATCGGGGCTCCCCAATACCTTTGGCGTGACACCAACCAATCTCGGAGCTTATAACTGGTTTTTGGTCTTCCCTTCCCTATTTTCTCGAGATATTCTGTGACCTTTTTCATACCATCTTCTGATTTAAGACCACTAAATTCTCCGGAATTTGTCATAATACCGTAACCCTCAAATGCCTGGTCAAGATCTTTTGTAATTAAATTATGATCTATTGGTCTAACCACAACATGAATAGGAAGGTTATATTTTTTAGCGAACTCGAAATCCCTCTGATCATGAGCAGGGACCCCCATTACAGCCCCTGTACCATAACTTGAGAGCACATAATCTGCTATAAATATTGGGATTTTTTTCCCTGTAATTGGGTGAATTGCATATTTGCCTGAAAACGCACCTGTTTTTTCGCGTTCTTCACTTGTTCTATCTATTTCGCTCAATAGTAAGGCGTTATGTATATATTGTTTAACTTCTTCTTTAACAATAGACCTCGCAAATGGATGCTCCGGGGCAACAGACATAAAGGTAACGCCAAATATAGTATCTGCCCTTGTTGTAAATACGCTTAATTTTTTGCCTGTTTCAGTCTCGAAGTCTATCTCTGTACCCACACTTTTGCCAATCCAGTTCCTCTGCATAATTTTTACATTTTCTGGCCATCCATCCAGGCGATTTAGACCCTCAAGAAGTTCTTCTGAATAAGCAGTAATCTTAATATACCATTGTTCCATTTCCTTTTTAATAACAGGTGTATTGCATCTCCAGCATTTCCCACCTATTACCTGTTCATTTGCAAGAACCGTTTTGCAATTCTCACACCAATTTACAAAGGAACTCTTCCTGTAAACTAATCCATTTTCGTAAAGCTTAATGAAAAGCCACTGAGTCCACTTGTAATATTTGGGGTCAGCAGTAATAACCTCTCTTTTCCAATCATAGCTTATTCCAAGCCTTTTTAGTGTACTCCTTGAATTTTTTATGTTACTATAGGTCCAATCCTTAGGGCTTACACCTCTTTTAATAGCGGCTTCCTCTGCAGGTAAACCAAAGGCATCCCAACCGAATGGATGAAGTATATCATACCCTTTCATCTTTTTATATCTCCACACAACATCCCCAATGGTATAATTGCGGAAATGCCCCATATGAATATCTCCAGATGTATATGCATACATCTCTAAGAGATAATATTTCTTCTTTGGATTTTCTGGTGTTTTGAAAAGATTTATCTTTTCCCACGTTGCCCGCCATTTCTCTTCTATTTCTTTAAAATTATATACTGCCATATTCTATGATGATTTACCCTTGAGTTCTTCTATTTTTCTCTCAAGCTCTATTAATTCTTTTCTTTTAGCCTCTATCCTTGCGGAAAGGGCTATCTCTTCTCTTCTTTTGGCAACAATTCTCTGAGTTAATTCTACTTCCTGTTTTTTCTTTTCTTCAACCCTGCTTTCAATCTCATCTTCTCCAATTATATTTGAGATCAATACCTCTTCTTCGCCCTTAGGAGTAACTTTAGCCCTTTCTTCAATCTCTTTTTGAATAGATGCTAATTCCTTTTTTTTCTCTTCAAGACTTGCGTTCAATTCTTCTAATTGTTTATTTATTGATTCTACTGCTGATTTCTTCTCACTGATTTTCATATATTCTTCGTTGACCTTATTAATTTCTTCTTCCTTGTCTTTTATTTCCTTTTCTATATCAGCCATTTCTGTTTTTTTCTTTTCAATAATTTCTGACAGATTAGTCTCCTCCTCATGAAGACTGCTAACAGTATCCTTTAAACGTTCAAGTTCTTCTTGTAATTTTTCAGATGATGCAACAGATTTACCACCTCCCTTTGCAATAACTAATCCAATCAAGAAGAAGATTACAAAGGCAATTCCCCCAAACATAACATTATCCATTGGATTTTTTTGGGCTGTAGGAAATACTTTCGTTTTTGAAAGCCCAATATGGACTTCACCAACTTTTTGCCCTGCTGACATTACAGGAACCCCTATATCTATATTATCCTTATTCTCTGTAATCTTTGAAGATTTACCTGGCAATACAGGACCTGTAAATTTCTGTAAAACCTTTGCTGTATCAAGATCAGCCAGAATAGTTTCATCATTAGAAATTATAGTAATATAATCGCTCCCAGTAATCTTTTTTGAAAACATCGATAAAATAGTAGAGGTTACTATCTCATCTTCGTCAGAAACACCGTCCTTTACAATATAAGATAGGAGATCAGCGGTATGCACCCACGAGCTTATAAACCTGTCTTCTAATATCTTCGAAGTGTTATTGGTAGGTTTCATTTCTTTATAATAGAAAAGACCGTAAACAATAACGAATCCAGCTATACCAAGAATAAGTGCTTTTTTTAACATATTAACCCCCTTTTTCTCCATTAAAAACAGCGATATATTCTAAGATAAAATTATCTTTTCTTATATCCATTATTTCCTCCAGGTCTGGTAAGCAATTGCAAGTGCACCGAGCGATCCTGCTATCATACTCATTACCCTCAGAATGTCGTATAATTTAGAAGTCGCAGATTGAGGAATTATAACAATATCGCCTGGAAAAAGTATTGCTAAACTATCCGCCTTCCCCTTCAGTATTTTAGAAATATTAATAACTCTCACTTTACCCTCTGCACGTATAAGTTTAACCCTGTTGAGATCAGCACTTGGCAATGGACCTCCTGCAAAGGAAATGGCTTCCAGGATATTTGTATTTGGTGGAACCTGAAAAATACCAGGGTTTCTGACCTTGCCCCAAACCTGGATATACACGAAAGCCGCTTTTTCCTCTGCAGATAAATTACTTGAAATAGCAGAGTAATTTACTAATAATATTAAATATATCATAATTCATTTCATTATAATTGAATTTTTATTTCTGTCAAGCAAACGATTTGCCTCATTAAAAATCAACATGATATATAATACGTTGCCTCATTTAAAAATCAACACGAAAATAATAAAATATATCTCCAGAAAAGGAGGTATAAGAAAGCGAAGAAGGGAAGACGAAGCATGAAGAAGGAAGAAGGAATAATGGAAGAACACCCTCCCTTAATCCCTCCCATCAAGGGAGGGAAACTTCCTCCCCCTCTCTCCCCCTCAACGGGGGAGATTAAGTGGGGTAAAGGAAAGACAAAGAATGAAGAAGGGAGAATGAAGAATGAAGAAAAAAACTTTTCCACTTCTCCACTTTAGGGGTAAAAATAACTTCCTCTCCCTTGAAGGGAGGGAAACCTCCTTCCCCTCTCTCCCCCTCAACGGGGGAGACTAAGTGGGGGTAAAGAAAGAAAGGTATAAGAATGGATACAGAAAAGAGACTTGCAAAAAGAGTTGATTTCCTACGAAATTCAATATATATTTCATATAGAAATATGTATGAAGCAATGAATACCTTTTCGTGTGAATCCTTATATGAGGCAATGAAGTTTAATGATTGTGAGGCTTTTCTTTACAGGAGACCAAAAAATAAAAAACTAAAATAAACTATACCTTCTTCTACCTTGTCTTATTAGGAAGATAAACTTTCTTGCAAGATAAATAAATATGGTTAAAATTATGTTATGAAAAGGGTAGCTGTATGCGGAAGCGTCAGTTACGACATAGTCCATAGAAAAGGAAGGGTTTATGAATCCTGGGGGGGAATTATCTTTAACATTTTATCTCTATCACTCGATAATACACTCAATATAATCCCAGTAACCTATGTCGGAAGTGATAGACTCTCAGCATTATTAAAAATCCTTCCATTGAATATCAGTACAAAGAAAATTCTTATCTCTAATGGCACAAATGTTAATAGACTCCATATTATAGATGAAAATAACAGAATAGAATTTATTACTCCACTTTCTCCTCAGATAGAATTAAATCACTTAAAAGAGTTATCTAATGTAGATTTCTTGCATATAAATCCTGTTATGGGTAAAGAATTTTCCATTCAAACATTGGAGGATATAACTAAATTTTTCTCTTGCAAAAGAATGATTGATATTCATAGTATGCTTCTTGGAATTGATAAAAATGGGAAACGTTACTTTCGTAATCTTACTGCTAAAGAGGAAGACATAATATTTTCATACTTTGATATTATACAGATGAACGAGAGGGAATCTCAGATCATAATGAAGGGGAGGTTTAATTCTTTTAACTCCTTCCCATACAGTAAAATAATTCTCATAACGAAAGGGGCTAAGGGAGTTCTCGTGAATTATAAAAATATAACTGTAGAAATTGGTGTTGAGAGAAAAGAGGGGAACAGCATAGGTGCTGGAGATATATTTAGTGGAGCCTTCATATCGATGTATTTAAAAACTGAGGATCCCTTTGAATCTGCAAAATTTGGAGCAAAAATTGCCTCACAGTCTATAGGCCCAAATACAATTCAAGAAAAAATACAACAAATTAAAAGGGGAGGTGTTTAACCTCCCCTAAAACTCAGGATAGAATCTTTTTTATCTTTTCAAATGCCCAATCTATCTCTTCTTTTGTGATAATTAATGGAGGTGCAAATCTTATAACATATTCATGGGTCTCTTTGCATAATAGCCCCTCCCCCATTAATTTTTCGGCATACTCTCTTGCTGGTTTATTTAATTCAATGCCTATAAACAATCCTTTCCCACGTATTTCTTTTATAACAGGGTTGTTCAAGGTTCTGAGTTTCGACATAAAATATTCTCCCATTTCAAGCGATCTTTGAGGAAGGTTATACTTCACAAGAACATCGAGAGCAGCAATTCCAATTGCAGCACCAAGTGGATTTCCGCCAAAGGTTGAACCATGATCTCCTGGATTAAATACTCCAAGTATTTCCTTTGAAGCAGCCACAGCGGATACTGGAGAAACACCTCCACTCATTGCTTTGCCAAGTATAATCATATCTGGTTTTGCACCCTCCCATTCCCAGCCAAACATTTTTCCTGTTCTCCCAAGGCCTGTCTGGACTTCATCCAGTATAAAAAGTGCATTGTTCTCTTTACATAGATTTTTTATTCCATTTAGATAACCTTCTGGTGGTATTATAATACCTCCTTCTCCTTGTATTGGTTCCACCATTACACCTATCGTATTTTTGTTAAATGCATCCCTTATTGCATCTAAATTGCCATAGGGAACCATTCTGAAGCCTGGAGTAAAGGGCCCAAAACCATCTCTGTATTGTTCTTCTGATGAGAATGATATAATCGTTATTGTTCTGCCGTGAAAATTGTTCTCAGCAATGATAATTTCACCATTATATTTCTCAATCCCTTTTTTATAGTAACCCCATTTTCTTGCAGCTTTTAGAGCAGTCTCTACAGCCTCTGCACCTGTATTCATAGGTAGAACCATTTCCATACCTGTCAACTCAGCAACCTTTTTTAAAAACAGTGGCAGTTTATCGTTATAAAATGCCCTTGAGGTCAGAGTCAAACTATCAAGTTGTTTTTTCGCCGCATTTACAATATCTGGATGGCAATGCCCCTGGTTTAACGCTGAATATGATGATAGCATATCCATATACTTTTTACCCTCAACATCCCAAACCCAAACTCCTTCACCCTTTGAAATTACTACTGGTAAAGGAAGATAGTTGTGTGCACCATACGTTTCATCAATTTTCATAAGATCGTTTGAACTGTATGTCATACCTCCTCCTTTTTTCAGAAATGTAGCATTTAAACCTTTTCTGTCAACCCCTCAAGTACCCCTTGTGTCAGTCTTTAAATTTCAAGTTTTACCAATGTTTTTGAGGGAGGTTAGTATTTAAGGGCAAGATAAAATCTTGTGAGAGCGAACCTGAGTGTAGTAAGTAGTTTTCATTCCACATTACCATCTGTTACTTCCGCTTTTCCACTTCTTACTTCCCACTTCTCTATACTTCTACCCTGTCTTACCCAGTATCCTTCCCTTGCTTAAAATATTATCCAGCAATTGCAGTATATATCAATAAATAGTGGAGAAATGCCCCCAGAAGAATAAAAAGATGAAAAATCTCATGGAAACCAAAGCCCAATCTTTTTATAGGCTTTTTCATTATATAAAATAAAGCTCCAATTGTGTATGATATACCACCAGCAAAAAGAAATATTATTGAACTTTTGGACATAACCATTATAAACTCTTTTATTGTTACTATGCCAACCCAACCCATTATTAGATAAATTATTGTATATAGATACCGTGGCACTTTTAAATAAAAAAACTTAAAGAAAAAACCTGCCAAAACCAATGACCATTGAACAATAATAATTGCCCATCTCAAATTTCCTGTAAGATATATGAAACATATTGGTGTATATGTTCCCGCTATCATTACAAATATAGCAAAGTGATCCAATTTTCTAAAAATATTAACCTCATTTTCTTTTCGTTTAAAAGCATGATATAAAGAACTTGCTAAAAATAAAAATATGACGGAAAAACCATATATAATTGAAAGGATTGATTTTGAAACTGTTTCTCTTGAAACATATAGCAAAAGAACAGTGCCAACTATTGCTGCTATAAAACCAACAAAATGTGAATAAAATGAAAAATCTTCCTGGTTTTTTATTTTATTACCTCCATTTGTTATAATGCTTAACAAAAGGCATTGCCACAGTTACGCCTTCAATTTTGCTACCAACAATAATTATTCGATTTCCTTCAGGATTCTAACTATCTCCTCCCCTACCCTGTCCTGTCCTTCCGAAGTTGAAGCTCCTATATGTGGGGTTGCGTAGAAGTTGTCCAGATCGAATAATTTATTCCCCTCAGGGGGTTCTTTCTCAAAAACATCGAACCCTGCACCCTTAACCTTGCCATTTTTAAGGTATTCATAAAGAGCATTCTCGTCTACTATTCCACCCCTTGCACAATTGATCAAAATAACCCCATTTTTCATCTTTTCAAATGAATCTTTATTTATCATATGCCTTGTTTCCTCTGTCAGAGGTAGATGGAGTGTTATAATGTCTGCATTTGATAGTACATCCTCAAGTGAAGTAAGTATAACTCCTTCTATATCTACACCTTTAATATAAGGATCATACCCAATAACCTTCATCCCAAGACAGATAGCCCTTTTTGCCACCTCTCTTCCTATCCTACCCATCCCAAGAATTCCAAGGGTTTTGCCGAAAAGTTCTGTCCCCTTAAGTTTTTTCTTCAGCCATTCATTTTTTCTTAAAGAATCGGTACCTTTTACGATATGTCTCGAAAGTGCAAACATAAAGGCAATGGAGAGTTCTGCCACTGAGATGGAACTTGCAGCAGGTGTATTGAACACCTTTATACCCTTTGATTTTGCATATTCCACATCAATATTATCAAGTCCAACCCCCCCTCTGATGATAAATTTAAGATTACTGGCAATATCGATTAATTCCTTTCTTACCTTTGTTCTACTCCTGACTACAATTCCATCATAGATTTTTATAATTTGCTTCAATTCTTCAGCATCCACATCTGGTTTATAATCAAGTTCAATACCCAATGATTTGATACCATCGATTGCCCTTCCACTTATTGGATCTGAAACAAGCAATTTCATAATTACCTCCTTATTGGTTTTAGTATAACCTTCTTCTCTTCCATCTTAAATAAAGATATCCTACGGCAATGCCACCCAGATGGGCAAGATGAGCGATGTGTCCACCACCAGCAAAGATTAGTAAAAATTCTATTCCCCCATAGATCCAGACAAAATAAATTGCCTTAATTGGAATAAATAAGGGGAAAATTATAAGTTTCCTATTGGGGAAAAGCATACCATATGCCAGTAAAAGTCCGAATATTGCCCCTGATGCACCAATTACCGGGACCTGTGAATGAAAATTAAACAAAGAATATATAAGACCTGCCCCAATACCTGTAATGAAGTAATATTTATAAAATTCCTTTGTGCCCCAGTAGTATTCAAGTTCACTCCCAAATAGCCACAATGCATACATATTGAAAAAGATATGCATAAAACCACCATGTAAGAACATATATGTAAAGACCTGATAAACATATCCCTTAAAAAACATAGAAGGAACAAGGCCAAAAAGATATTCAAATCTATACGAAGCCGGCAAAATTAGCTCTAAGATAAAGATTGCTACATTTGCAATAAGAAGATTCCTGACGCCCCTTAGTATAGCCATCTTAACAAATACCCCAGTATTAAAACACCTATTATGCTCATTATATTAAATCTAAACATTAACCCAAGTGTAAATTTAATAAAATAAAGGTCAACCTTAAAAGGTGAAAATCCAAAAGACACATAATTCAAAAAGAAAGATTTAACTATACCTTCTGGTAGTATCATACCTATTGCCTGGCCAATTACTCCCCCAATTACTCCCCCAATAAAAATTATAAAAAGCGATAAACCTACTCTTTTGCTAATCCTCATTGGTGACACAGAACCTCCTTTTATAAAATTTTAGAAGATAAAATGTGAAAAATCCTGTTATAATCCCATTTATAGTTCCAACAATAACTAATAGTGGAAATAAATATTTAGCTGAGGGGATGCCTGTGAAAAGCAAGGAAACAATCAGTAACTGTGTAATAATATTACTAACTGACCCTAAAACACTTAGACCAATTATTCCAAATAAATGTGTTTTCCATATGGCATACATCAATAAAACAGCAACAAAAGAACCGGATATAGAAAGGATAAATGACGGAGATAAGAGCGAACCAGTAATAATAGAGCCTATAATCGATTTTGAGACACCAAGAATGAGTCCCTCCATAAAACCAAATTGAATTATAACGAAAAGCACAATAATATTCGCCAGCCCTACCCTTATAAATGGAAAAGGTTTGGGAATGAATGTTTCAATTGCATAGAGTGCTGAAGAAAGAGCGATAAAGGCTGCCATAATTGCAATTTTATTTTGTGATACAGTCAAGTTTCCCTCCAATGATTCTAATAATTACCCTATTCGGCACGCATATAATTTCTTCACCTTGTTTCGAAATATATCCTTGCTTCACACACAATTTTAATGGACATGCAGATTCTTCCATTCGCACCTTTCCTCTCCTTATTTCTACAATCGATTCTCCTAATCTCCCTTTAACCATAATCGTTTTCTCTATGTTTAGAGGATATACAAATTTTGGTCTTCCGTCAACATATATTTCTACATTTTCTCCCTTTTTCTTAGGGATAAGCAAAATAGTAGAAAATAGAACCAATATTAGGACAACATCTGAGGTCCCTATAAGACGATGTCTACTTTCCTTCCACAACGACTGCATTTTCCCCCTTTTATTCCTGATATATTTACCGAATATCCATATCTCTCTATCAGCATATTCCCACATTCCGGGCAATAAGTGTTTTCAGTCCCTTTTATAAATGCATTTCCTACATAAACATACTTTAATTTTTCTCGTGCAATGTCATATGCCTTTCTTAATGTCTCAATAGGTGTAGGGGGTCTATTATACTTGAAATTTGGAAAATATCGTGAGAAATGTAAAGGGATAGTATCTCTCAAAGATGAGACAAAATCAACAACGCTATGGATTTGTTCATTGGTATCATTATCCCCAGGAATAATGAGGTTTGTAACTTCGATATGAATTTCTTCTTGACTAATAGAAATTGTTCTCTTAACACTTTCCAGATCCCCCTTCAATACCTTTCTGTAGTAACCAGGGTCCATATTTTTTAGATCTATATTCATAGCATCTATATACTTCAGCAAATTGCGCAGAGGCTCCTCTTCAATCATTCCATTTGTTACTAATACTAATTTCAGACCTATTGGTTTCGCTATTTTTGCAACATCTAATATATACTCATACCATATCAAAGGCTCAGAATATGTAAAAGCAATAGATGGAGTTCTGTAGTACTTTGCAAGGTTTACAAGTTCTTCAGGTGAGATATATTTGGTAGGTGTTTCAAGAACTGAGATGTTATAGTTTTGACAAAAAGGGCATCTTAGATTACATCCATTTGGAGAAGTAGAAAGAATTTGAGTACCAGGGAAAAAGTTGAAAAGGGGTTTTTTTTCAATAGGATCAATGGCAAGGGATGTTGTCTCTCCATAATTTATCGCATAAAGTGTTCCGTCTATGTTCTTTTTTCCTAAACAAATACCCACTTCCCCTGGTTTTAATACACAGTGATGGGAACAAAGGTTACACCTTACTACATTATTCTCTAATTTTTCGTAATACATTGCCTCTTTCATAATCCTACCTTTATTTCGTTTTTAAGTGAATCTATTATAATTCCTCTTATATTATTTTTTTCCATAAAGTTTTTTCCTTTTGTCGGTCCCATTATAAATATAGCGGTTGCAAGACCATCTGCAAGTTCACCATTCTTACTGATCACTGTGACAGACATACACCCTCTTGAAGGAAATCCTGTCTTGGGGTCGAGTAAATGATGGTATCTTTTCCCGTCTATTATAAAATACCGTTCGTAGTCCCCTGATGTGGCAACTGTACAACTATGGATCTTAAGGGTATCAAGTATAGATTCTTTATCTCTTGGATCCTGTAAACCAATCATCCACTCACTCTTTCTATATTTTTTCCCAAGGAGCTTAATATCTCCACCAGCGTTAACCAGACCACTCTTTATTCCAAAGGATTTCATAATCGCAATAGCTGTATCGAGTGCATATCCCTTCGCAATACCTCCCAGATCAATTACCTGCCCCTTACCAGGTAGGAGAGTATCACCTTTTATCAAGATCTTTCTATAGTCAACAAGACTTATAAGTCTTTTTATCCTGTTAGAATCTGGCAGAATAGGTTTTTTGAATCTATTCCATTGACGCGAAATTATTCCAATTGATGGATCAAAGGCTCCATTAGTAAAATATGACAACTTTATTGCATCCTTTGTGATCCTTGATATCATCGGATTAACAACCGCTGTATCAATCAGATTAGAACCCACAGAATCAATATATTGGAATGTTTTCTTTATTCTTTCAATCGTCCTTTTTTTAATGATAGGATTCCTATAATAAAATTTCATCTCTACATAGGTATCAAAAAAGAACATCCTCTCATCAGCTTGTTTTACGCGTAGGAAGATAATGGAGACGATGACAATTAAAACTACTATTACAATCAGAGCCCTTTTAATTCAATGCCTCCATAAGCAGTTCTAATGCCTTTTCAGGTGTATCTGGGACAACATTTTCAATCATCACATGCCCATTCTTATTGGAAAATACCCAGCTTATATCATCTTTTTCCATAATAAGAATAGCTTTGGTTGGTCGTCTTGTTTTAAACCCTTCCTTTTTTTCAAGCCTGTCAAGATCATAGGTGATCTTTTTCTCAGGGATAATCTTGTAGTTGCCCCTTCCGCCTTTATGGCATATCGGTGTAGGTTTAAACTTTACATTTATCATACCATTCCCTTTATTTCATTTACAGCATTCAGAAACATATCTATTTCCTCTTCTGTGTTATATATATAAAATGATGCCCTGCAGGTACCAAGGGGTCTATTTATTATATGCTTTAATATATTGTATGCACAATGATGTCCTGATCTAACGGCTATGTTAAACATATCGGATAACAAGAATGCTGCTTTGTGTGGGGTTAAACCCTTTATTTCAAATGAAACGACACCGATCCTTTTGTTATAATCTTTGGGACCAAAGACAGTTACTCCAATAGATTTAAGGCCTTCTATTGTTTTTATGCTCAACTCATTCTCATGATTCATAACATTTTCCATTCCTATTTTCATTAAGTAATCAGCAGCCTCACCCAGTGCAATACCGCCTGCAATATTAGGCGTCCCAGGTTCAAAACGCTCGTATGGATGATCAAGGATGTACGAATCAATATCTACATCTTTTATTGTTCCACCTCCAATAAGAGCAGGTTTTAATTTATCGAACCATTTCTTATCTATATACAGGATACCTGTACCAGTGGGACCGAGCATCTTATGACCGCTTGTTGCATAAAAATCAACACCGAGTTCCTTGAGATTTACTGGCAGATGCGGTGCAGCCTGAGCCCCATCAGCCAGGACAGGGACACCTATCTTTTTAGCAATCTCTACGATTCCCTTTATATCATTTATTGTACCTAACACATTAGATACATGGTTAACAGCAATTAACTTTGTGTGTCTATCAATTGCATTTTCAAAATCCTTAAGATTAAATATACCCTCTTCATTGGGTTTTATCTTTATCACTTTGGCACCAAAAATTTCAGAAACTTTAAGCCAGGGAAGAAAATTTGAATGATGTTCGATTAGTGTAGTTATGATTTTGTCACCTTTTTTCCAGGGTAATGCAAAGGCAAGGGAATTAATTCCATCTGTGGTGTTCTTTGTAAATATTATTTCCTGTTTTTCAGCTCCAAGGAACCTTGCTACTTTATTATGTGCCTGGTCGTATTTCTCCGTAGCAATAGAGGAAAATTCATACACTCCCCTTGCAATATTTGCATTAAAGTTATGGTAATAATCCATTTCTGTATCTATTACAACTTCTGGTGTGAGTGAAGTAGCGGCACTATCAAGATAAATAATCCCTTTTTTCAGGATGGGAAAATCTTCCCTTATACAATCTATATCCATTAACGCCTCCTTTTTGTAAGCTTATCCTCTATTCTTTTCACAAGATAACCTGAAAAAATACCGACCAATGCGCCTCCGATAACATCTGTTGTGTAATGTCTGTTCAAATAAATTCTGGAGAAAGAAACAATCGTAGCGAAGGAGTAAAGAGGAACTCTATAATTAGTATAGGTACTTGAGTAGATATATGCTATAGCAAAACTACCTGACGCATGACCGGAGGGAAATGATGAATTAAATCTATCATCACTACCATCAGGCCTTTTTCTGTTTACTGTAATTTTCAAAATAGATGTTATTGCTTGACTGGTAAGCATAGAAAGAAACATGTCCCGTCCAGTATTCCTCATTTTTGTATCTCCGAGTAGTGTTAGTGAGCAGTAAGCAAGTGCTGCATCTCTTGTCCCAAGGTCTGAGACAATCTCCATTGCATTATCCAAAAATGGACTTCTTTTTGTCTGGATAAAGTCCTGAATATTTGTATCAAATGATAAAAAAATTAATAAGACCATAATGGGATAATAATGCAATATCTATTTTGGTCAAGAGAGATTATTGGATATAGCTATTCTCTATATCCTTCCTTCTATATTCTCCTATAAGTTTTTAAGTAACAATCACAGAAATCAATAAGATTGACAAACAGGTCAATTTCAATAAAATTTAATTCATAATACAATGTTCAATAAAATTAAGACCTTACTAACATCTAAATCAATTGATTTTAGAACAGTGCATCATAGACCTACAAGAACCTCGGAAGAATCTGCATTGGCACGTGGTGAAGAGCTGTCGATTGGAGGAAAGGCACTCATCTTAAAGATAGATGATAGTTTTAAGATCTTTGTTTTGAGTGCATCAAAAAAAATAAATTCATCCGCCATAAAGAAATATTTCCATGCCAAAAAAATTAGATTTGCAACAAAAGAAGAGCTCTTGAAATTAACGGGCCTCGAGCCTGGAGCTATTCCTCCCTTCGGAAGACCTTTAATTAATTTAGATTTATACCTGGATAATTCAATCGTTAGAAATACAAGAATTGCCTTCAATGCTGGATCTTTAACCGATTCAATAATTATGTCTGTAAAAGATTATTTAATATTAACACAACCTGAAATATTTGATTTTTCAAAGTAGTAAATATGGTTTTTTTATAGTAATCGGACGTGACGAATTGGAAGGTTGACAAAGTTTTGAATTACTTTATAATCAGCTAAAAAAGGAGTGCTTATGAAGAGAATATTAGTTACAGGTGCAGTTGGTCAGATTGGCTCTGAATTAACAATGTATTTGAGGGATAAATATGGTGGTGATAATGTGGTTGCTGCAGGCCATAGAAAACAGCCCTCTGATGAGTTACGGAATTCAGGGCCATTTGTATTTATCGAAGTTGGGAAAATTGAGCAGGTTTCGGAAACCGTCAAAAAATATGGTGTTGGGACTATCTACCATCTTGCCGCCATCCTCTCAGCAGTTGGTGAAAGCAAGCCTCAACTTGCCTGGGATGTGAATATGAATGGATTATACAATGTTCTTGAAGTAGCAAGGGAACAAAATTGTTCAGTATTTATTCCAAGCTCTATTGCTGCCTTCGGCCCCAATACACCAAAGGACAATACACCTCAAGATACCATTCAGAGACCTAATACAATGTATGGAGTAACAAAAGTCGCAGGTGAATTACTTGCTGATTATTACTTTACCCGCTTTGGGGTTGATACGAGGGGATTACGTTATCCAGGAATAATTTCATATGTAACTCTCCCCGGGGGAGGAACTACAGATTATGCCGTTGAAATATTTTACGAGGCTATAAAAAAGAAGAGTTACACCTGTTTTTTGAAGTCGGATACCATGCTTGATATGATGTATATGCCAGATGCATTAAAGTCCGCAGTTGATCTTATGGAAGCTGATCCATCAAGATTAAAACACAGAAATGCCTTTAATGTTACTGCCTTCAGTTTCACCCCTGCCCAACTTACAGAGGAGATCAAAAAAATAATTCCAGAGTTTAAGATAAGCTATGAAATAGATCCTGTGAGGCAGGCAATTGCAGACTCCTGGCCAAACCATATGGACGATTCTGCTGCGAGGGATGAGTGGGGATGGGAACCTGTATATGATCTAAAGGCAATGGTAAGTGATATGATTGAGAAATTAAAATTAAAACTTCAAAAACCATAGGAGGTTAAAAATGGCATTGTATAATTTTGAAAAGGTTTTAACAGATTACTTAAATGGGTTGAAAGAAAAAGGGACAATGAAGGGGAAAGAGTTTATAATTACAAGGATAAAGAAACCGGAGGGAGAAAAGGGCCCCAGGTATTTTCTCAAGGGGATGGGTGACAAAGAATTTCTCCGAATGAATTCAAATTCATACCTCGGGCTATCCTTGAAGAAGGAAATGATAGAAACAGAAGAGGAAGCTGCTAAGAATTTTGGCGTTGGTCCTGGTGCAGTCCGTTTCATTAGTGGAACATTCAAAGCACACAGGGATCTCGAAAAGAAACTCGCGGCGTTTCATAATAGAGATGATGCTATGATATTTAGCGCAGCATATGCTACAGTGATTGGAATTCTTGCTTCCCTTACTTCAAAAGAAACTATCGTGATAAGTGATGAATTAAACCACAACTGCATAATAAATGCAGTAAGGCTTTCAAGACCAAAGGATAAGAAGATTTATAAGCACCTTGATATGAATGATCTTGAAGCAAAAATAAAAGAATCAATTGGAAACGCGAAGAGGGTAATCATAGTAACGGATGGCATATTCAGTATGAGGGGAGATTATGCTCCTGTCGATAAAATCTCTGAAATAAGCAAGCGATATGATTCTCATTTTCCGGAGAATATTATTGTGATAGTGGATGACTCTCATGGTGTTGGCGCTTTTGGAGAAACAGGAAGGGGCACTGAGGAGTATACAAGAGCAGATGGAGTTGACATACTTGTTGGTACTCTTGGTAAGGCATTTGGAGTAAATGGTGGTTATGTTGTATCTAGCCAACCTGTTATTACCTATCTGAGGGAGACAGCAATTACATATATTTACTCGAACCCCATCACTACTGCTGAGGCAGCAACTGCACTGAAATCTCTGCAGATCCTTGATAGCGATAAAGGAAAGGAAATTTTGAGACACCTGAGGGAAATGACAAAGAGATTTGAAAAGGGATTGAAAGATCTTGGATATGAAATTATTGAAAGTGACCATCCTATTGTTCCTCTTCTTGTAAGGGATACACAAAAGACAGCTGATATTGTAAATCACCTTGTTGAGAATGGTGTACTTGCTACCGGTCTTAATTACCCGGTTGTACCAAAGGGTGATGAGACAATAAGATTCCAGGTAAATGCAGATCATACACCATTCGATATTGATTATGCAATCGGAGTATTGAGGGATTATAAGGAAAAGCATTCATAAATTAGTATATTTTAGAGCTGTAAACATTCTTGATAATGTAGGTAGGTTAACTTTTAGTATCTCTTTTGTTTAAGACCCATAAGGAGATATAAATGGGTTCTTGTATCTATCTGACTTTTGGTAACATAATTGCGATACTTCTGGGATATCTTTTGGGTTCAATCAACCCTTCTTTTATCCTTGGTAAAGTGATAAAAGGTATTGACCTTAGAAATTATGGATCAAAGAATCCTGGAACAATGAATGCAATTCATATTATTGGTGGAAAGTGGGCAATTATACCAGCCATCTATGACCCACTTAAAGGGATAATTAGTATATATATTGCTCAATCGCTGGGGGCAACAACTTTTTTTGCATATGCTGCTGGTATTTCCGCATTAATTGGACATTGTTTTCCGTTCTATCTTAAGTTTAAAGGAGGAGAAGGTGTAGCTACTGCTGTAGGAATCTTGTTATGGGGTATATACATAATGGTCAGACACTCGTATTTACCTTATATCGATATTTTATTACTGATCCCCTTTACACTCAGCATTTTATATGTGAGTAAGAGTGGAGATATAACTGGTGCTTTCATCTTACCATTCCTGATATTTGCGTTTTTAAGTACAAATCCTTTAAAATCTGCTACGATTCTGACCAGTATTGTTATTCTCTTTATTCTTTCAAGGAATCTAATCCATATTTATCAGAATAATCTTCTAAATTTTAAGGATATTTCCAATAAAATACAACCCTGGAGATTCTGGTTAAGACCTGTTTCTCTTCTTTTTATTGTCTTTTATGAAATCTTCAGTAAACAATTTGTAGTTATCCTGATGGGTAGTGTTGCCCTCATCTTTCTCATTATGGACACGGTAAGAATGCTCAATAAAGGTGTTAATATGTTTTTGCTAAAAAACTTTATCCTGGGATTTAAAAGAAAAGAAAAACATAAATTCAGTTCGATGACAATATTTCTGATAAGTGGAACAGTTATCTTTTTGTTATTTAGTAGGGAAATTGCATTTACTGTATTGGTTTTCCTTATCTTTGGCGACATGTTGGCAAAATATTTTGGCTTAAGGTATGGCAGACATAGATTTTTCAGAAAATCAATAGAGGGATTTCTTATGTATTTCACCTCTTGTATAGCAATAGGAATTGTTTTAATGAAATTTCTACCTATAAATATTTATGAAATTGCTCTTGTTTCATTTACTATGTCAATAATAGAAATTTTACCTCTTGGTATTGACGATAACCTGAGCTCATCCCTTATTGGTGCAGTTGTATATTATGTGGTAAAAAAAGGAGGAGTTTAAATATTTTTTAATTAATTATATAAATCTGCCATCATCCTTTGCCTCTGGTAGTTTATGAACATTCTTCTCAAGCCACCCTATTTTTTTTACTTTTCTTATATCAAATTCTGGTACATATGGTTTTATATCAAGCAGAGGTGTTCCATCTATAATATCTACATCCTGGATATAAATTATATTTCCTTCAACCTTAAGAAGATGCACTACAGAAATTCCGATGGGGTTTGGGTGTGAAGGGGATCTTGTAGCAAATACACCATGAAATTTATTTTCCATATAAGGCCGAACGGTCAAAGAAAAATTTTTTGTCTTATGAAAATGATATATGAGAATAATATGAGAAAAACCCTCAATATCCTTTAAACCTTTTGTATATCTCTCAAATACTTCCACACTCCCTTTAATTCCCTTGGCACTCGTAGGTTGAATTGGAGTTCCTTTTGATTTCTTAAAGGGCGAATGAATAACCCCTATAGGTTCATATATTATTTTTTCTTTCTTCACATTTAATCTGGGTATAGTTTTATTATTTTATTGTTTTAACCCTCACATTATCAAAAAGTACACCGCCATATATACTTCCAAGCCCCACGCCTCCGAATGAAAGCTTAGGATCGTTATCTTTGATATCCATATATTTTTTCCCATTTGCATAAACAACTATAGTATTACCTATTACTTCAATTTTTACATCCCACCAACCCTTCACTTCGAAACCTTTGCTCTCTGCTATCATCTGTTTTGTATTGCCCGCAAATTTATATAATCTGATACCAGTCATATAACCTAATCCCTTTGTAATATAGTATCCTTCATTTCCATTATTAGTAAGTCTGAAAAAGACCCCTGGCTCTCCATCCCGTGTTTTTACCTCAAAAAAATAATCCTTCCAATCGCCAGGAATGAAAATGATACCATTATTGTCCGTTTTAAGGACATTTCCAATAGTTCCATCTGGCTGGATGGCTGACTCAATAAAATAGCTCCCGGGATTTTTAATTTTCCATTCGCCAAAAGGTGCCTTCTGACCTATACCGTAGGAAGAAAAATCATCAGAGAAAACCTCGCTAAGAGAATATGCAGATTTTTTGGTAATTTGTCTTGTAGCACAACCGGATATAATTATTGCAGTAAATACAACAGGCAAGAAAATACGAAGTGCCTTCATTGCGAGTCTCCTTTTTTATGGTATTTTTCTTTCAACAATGAGATATATTTTTGAAGAAACGTGCGTTCAGGGTAGGCTTTAAGTTCCTGCCCTAATTCATCAATTATTCTACTTTGTTCTTTTTCAGGCACTATATTGACCATTTTTTTTAAGACATCCTCATCTGTTGGGTTCAATTTTCTTGCTATCTCATATTCGTTAAGTGCAGCATCATAATTTTTTTTCTTCTTGTATACTTCGGCGAGAAAATAATGCCCCACAAAGCTTTGTGGATACATATTTAAAACCTTTTTAAACATAATTTCTGCCCTGTCAAGGTCGTTAATTTTCATAAATACCCTTCCAAGCTGCAATCTCAATAATACATTATCTGGGTGTCTCCTTGATAGTCTCCCCATAAACAGGACCAATTCTTTTGAGGGAAGTTGTTCAGAAATAACACTAAGGTTGCTCTGAATTAGGCTATCAAGCTTTTGTAAATCATCTTGAATCTTTTTTGTTTTTTCAGCTCTCATTGAATCGGTTGTGTCTTTTAATGTCTCAATAAGCACCCATTTCAAGGAATCTGCTCGAGATACCTCTTGTACAATGGTTTTCTTAAGTGAATCTACATTAACATTTACAAGGAATAATAAAATTATCATATTCTCTTTTATTTTTAACTTATAATTTAGCATATAAAAGAATCCAAATCTGTCAAGACTGTTTTATATATTTTGGTAGTTATTATAGATTAGACTCTCCACAAAGAGTACTCTATTCTATTCTATGATATTCTTAAAGAGTAAAATATATTATCCTGTTACATTTACATTCTTAAAAAGGATAGCAGGAGTAAGTATACCCATAAACTCTTTTCTCCCCTTTGATATTGCCTTTATATTATTAAAGAGTTCATACACGTTTCCTGAGACCATGGTATTCTTCACCCTTCCAATAATTTCTCCGCTCTTAATCCTAAATCCAAGAGAAACATTGACACTGAAATCCCCTGCCAGAAGATTTGATTGTCCTCCACCGAGCACTCCATAGATAATTAAACCGTCATTTACAGATTTTATCATATCATTAAGTGAAACATCTCCAGGCGAAATTTCTACATTTGTTGTGCCAGGGGATGGGGTTGAAAGCCCTCTTCTTAACCCGTTTCCAGTCGGTTCCATTCCAAGAAATGATGCAGAATCAAGATCAAGGATAAAATTCTCAAGCCTTCCATCCCTGAAAATAAATTTCTTCTTTGTAGGGATGCCTTCTCCATCCACAGGAATTGTATTTGCTGCTCCTTCCCTGAGAGGATTATCTATTATAGATACCCTCTTATTCAATAATTTCTTACCCAATTTATCTTTGAGTGGAGAAGTACCCTTTTTGATGTTCTTACCATTAACACCGAGCTCAAAAGACCTCAAAAGGGAAGGAAGAACAGTAGGCATAAATATTACCTCCATCTTCCCTGAAGTTATTTGTGAGATTTTTTTTGAATTTTTATATAATCTTATAATTGTTTTTAAAATAGGACTTATGCTCTTTGGTAACCTTGAGCCCCAAAATCCATCATAGATCCAGGTAAAAGAATTTTCTATAAGCCCAAAACCAACAGCAAAGATAGAAAAATATGTTTTTTTGTAGTCTAAGTCCAGACCAGATGAGTTAATAATTCTGACATTTTCTTCTATCTTTTCCATTTCCACATCTATTTTCAAATCGGGTGCTTTCTTTGATAATTCATCCACAATGGTATGACCTATTTCAACCATATTTTTTACTTCCAATGCCTTAACATCCGAATACCAGATCTTTAGGTTTTTTCTATATCTTGATGGAGAAGGAAATTTATACTTTACCTCTTTACCCAATTTTGCAGTCTCAAGGGCATTATTTAAAAGGGTTTTTGTGTCCTCCAATCTATTTGTTAATGAAAAGCCCAATTTACCATCCTTGATTACTCTTAAAGCGATTCCTTTATCTGCATGATGTTCTATTGAATACAACTTTGAGTTTTTAAATTTTACAGGTGTGCTTTCAGATTCTAAATAATATAATTCTCCACCATCTACACTTTTATTTATCTCTTTTATAAATTTTTTCATTTTTTACCTCCAATTACCACATTTTTAATTCTAATATGGGGGGCACCATCACTTACAGGCAATGGGAATTGTCCATCTTTACCACAACCTCCAAGACCTCCAAACATAGTCAGATCGTTCCCAATGGCATCTATGTTTTTTAAGGTTTCGAAGACATTACCAGAAAGGATAACATCCCTTATCATATTTTTTATCTTTCCCTTCTCGATTATGTATGCCTTCATTGATGAGAATGTAAACATTTCAAGTTCTGTTTGGCCACCAAGTGCTGCAACAGCATAAATTCCATGATCGATATCTCCTATTATTTCTTCAAATGACTTGTTACCTTTTTCAATATATGTGCAGGTCATCCTTACAATGGGAGGAAAACTATAATCTATGGCCCTTGCATTCCCTGTGGGCTCTTCTCCCATTTTATATGCTGTTTCCTTTGAATGAAGCCTCCCAGTAAGGATACC
>Ga0190360_1000158_pt1 | contig 38246 bp, 38 predicted proteins | sample 48721834_MG_FD_161271 | JGI IMG/M metagenome (GOLD analysis project Ga0190360, IMG submission 161271) | Hydrothermal vent microbial mat bacterial communities from Southern Trench, Guaymas Basin, Mexico - 4872-18-3-4_MG | ecosystem: Environmental > Aquatic > Marine > Hydrothermal vents >...
GTATGATCCATCATCTTCTCACCCGTTGGGTTATGGTATGTGACCACGAAGGTCTTCGTAACCTTCGTTATATCACATACTTGGCCCAACGGGTTAGCTTTTTCGGCAAAAAATCGCTCAGATTAGGTAAAAATAATGGTTGTTTTTTACCATTGAGTTGTTTATAATCTCACTCGTGTGACAATTCGAAAAACCTCGAAAGAACAGGAGGGGAAGATGGAGAGGAGGCTTGACATCGGTGGAAAGCTGAGGGCCCTGCGCAACGAGAGGCGGATCTCCTTGCGGACCCTCGCCAAGCTGAGCGGGCTCTCCGTCAATACCTTGAGCCTCATCGAGAGGAACATCACCTCCCCCACGGTCAACACGCTGTACAACATCAGTCGGGCCTTGGGGGTCAGGATCAGCCACTTCTTCGACGAAGAGCGCACCGAGGACCTGATTTTCACCAAGAGGGACGCCCGTACCGTCGTGGAGATGAAGGAGAAGGGTGTGAAGGTGGAGAACCTCGGGGTCGGGCTGATCCAACAAGGGCTCGAGGGATTCGTCGTCACCGCCAAGAAGGGCTGTAAGGGTCTGAAGAAGGGGACCCAGATGGGCGATGAGCTGCTCTTCTGCCTCAGGGGAAAGTTCCAGATATTCGTCAACAAGGACAAGTTCTTGATGGAGGAAGGGGACGCCCTCCTCTTGAAGGGGAACCTCCTCTATCGATGGGAGAGCGCCGACGAGGGGGATTCGGTCCTGTTGGTGGTGAAGGAAGCCCGCAAATAGCCTCCCCTTATGTCCCAAACATTGATCCTCGCCTCCGGATCTCCGCGGCGTAGGGAGCTCCTCGAAGGAATGGGTGTGGACTTCCGCGTCATTGAGCCAGAAATAGGGGAAAGGCCCAGGGAGGGGGAACCCCCTGCCTCTTTCGTCAGGAGGCTGGCCGTGGAGAAGGCCCGAAAGGTGGCCGAAGTCCATCCCTCTTCGTGGGTCCTCGGCGCGGACACCGTGGTGGTGCTCGAGGGGGAGATCATGGGAAAGCCCCGAGGGGCCCCAGAGGCCGCCTCGATGCTGAGGAGGCTATCCGGCAAGGTCCACAAGGTGCTCACGGCCTTCGCCCTCGTGAACCTGGCTGAGGGACGCCAGATCACGGGTCTGGAGATCACGGAGGTGAAATTCGTACCCATGGACGAGACCGATATAAGGTGGTACATATCGACGGGGGAACCCTTAGGTAAGGCCGGGGCCTACGCCATCCAGGGAAGAGGAGGAGTCTTCGTCGAGTGGGTGAGGGGTTCTTACAGCAACGTGGTGGGGCTCCCCCTGGCCCAGCTTCTGCCGCATCTTAAGGCCCTCGGCCTCTGGAGGCCAGAAGATGGGGGGACAAGTCAGGGATAACCTCTTACGGGTGCTGGAACGAATGGAGAAGGCCGCCTTGAGGGCCGGTCGCAGGCCCGAGGAGGTCCGATTGGTGGGGGCGATCAAGGGGGTGGATGTGGACAGGATCGCCGAGGCGGTGGAGAGCGGCCTCGAGATAGTGGGAGAAAACTACGTCCAGGAGGCCCTAAGAAAGCGCGAGGTCCTGGGCGACAGGGTCCGATGGCACATGATCGGCCACCTCCAGAGGAACAAGGCCCGTCATGCCGTGGGCCTCTTCGAGATGATCCATTCGGTGGACAGCTTGAAGCTGGCCCAGGAGCTTCAAAAGCGGGCCGCCAAGGAGGGCAGAGAGGTGGGAGTCCTCCTTCAGGTCAACCTCTCGGGGGAGGAGACCAAGTCGGGGGTTGCACCGGAAGGGGTTCAAGAGCTTGCCGAGGCCATCAGCGAGATGCCAAACCTCCGTCTGAAGGGGCTCATGACCATGCCCCCTTACTTCGAAGACCCCGACGGGGCCCGCCCCTACTTCCAGGCCCTGAGGCGCCTCAGGGACGAGCTGCAACGACGGGGCCTGCCCGTGGAGGAACTCTCCATGGGGATGTCGGCCGACTTCGAGGTGGCCATAGAGGAAGGGGCCACCTTGGTACGGGTAGGGACGGCCATCTTCGGCCAGCGGAGGCCATAGATGGAAAAGCTATGGGGAGGGAGGTTCAAAGAGACGACCCATGAGCTCGTGGAGGAGTTCACCGCCTCGGCGCCCTTCGATCTGAGGCTTTACCGCCAAGACATCGCCGGAAGCATCGCCTATTGCAAGGCCCTGGTCAAGGCAAAGGTCCTCACCGAAGAGGAGGGGAAGCGAATAGAGCAGGCCCTGCAGCAGATCCGTCGGGAGATAGAGGAGGGGAAGCTCGTCCCTCGACCCGAAGAGGAGGACGTACACACGTTGATCGAGGGCCGCCTCAAGGAAGCGGTGGGCGAGGCGGCGGGGAAGCTCCACACCGGCCGAAGCCGCAACGACCAGGTGGCCCTTGACCTGAGGCTCTGGCTCAGGGAGGAGATCGATCACTTGCTCGAGGCCTTCAAGGATCTCCAGGGCACCTTGGTAGAGCTGGCCGAGAGGCACCTCGGCGTTGCGGCCCCGGGTTACACCCACCTGAGGAAGGCCCAGCCGGTTCTGCTTTCGCACTACTTCATGGCCTACTACGAGATGTTCAAGAGGGATCGGGCCAGGATGGCCGAATGCAGGCGAAGGGTGGACGTGTTGCCCCTGGGAAGCGGCGCCCTGGCAGGGAACCCCTACCCCATAGATCGGCAGTACCTAGCCGAACTCCTCGGTTTCTCCCAGATAAGCGCCAACAGCATGGACGCGGTAAGTGACAGGGACTTCGTCGTGGAGTTCCTGGCCGTCGCCTCCATCGCCATGATGCACCTGAGCAGGCTGTCAGAGGAGCTGATCCTCTGGTCCTCCACGGAGTTCGGGTTCATAAGCCTGCCTGAGGCCTTCTGCACGGGCTCAAGCATCATGCCCCAGAAGGTGAACCCCGACGTGCTGGAGTTGGTGAGGGCCAAGACCGGGAGGGTCTACGGAGCGCTGGTGACGCTGCTGACTGTGCTGAAGGCCCTGCCCCTCACTTACAACAGGGACCTGCAGGAGGACAAGGAGCCCCTCTTCGATGCGGTGGACACCCTGAAGGCCTCCCTGCAACTTATGGCCCTCCTCCTCGAGGGAATAGAAATCAGAGGGGAACGCCTCCAAGGGGCTGCCGAGGAGGACTTCACCCTGGCCACCGACCTGGCCGATTACCTCGCCCACAAAGGGGTCCCCTTCCGCCAGGCCCACCGGACAGCAGGAGAGGTGGTGAGGTACGCGGAGGAGAAGGGTAAGGGCCTCGGAGAACTGAGCCTAGAAGAGCTCAAGCGGTTTTGCCCCGAGGCCGAAGAGGACGTGTTCGAATGGCTCAAGGTAGAGAGGTCCCTTGAACGCCGAAACCTCCCCGGGGGGACGGCCCCCGAAAGGGTGAAGGAGGCAATCCAAAGGGCCAAGGAGGAGCTCGGCCTATGATCCTCCTGCTGGGGCTGCTGCTGTTGCTCTGCTCCTGCGGGGTGAAGGCCCCCCCTACACCCCCCGACCTCATCGCCCCAGAGGCGGTGAGGGACCCCCAGCTTAAAGTCAGGGAGGGGAGGGTCTTCCTCCTGTGGAAGGCCCCCAAGAGGAACGTAGACGGCTCCCGTCCAGCAGAGGTGGCCAAATTCCGGATCTTGAGGAGGGAGGGATGCCCTCGCTGCCCCGGGGAGTTTAAGACGGTGGCGGAGGTGGAACCAGAGGGACGAAAGTCCTTCCTTTGGCAGGAAGGGGAGAAACTCAAAGTGGGGGTGACCTACCTCTACCGCATAGAAGGGGTCAACCGCTGGGGTTTCTCTGGACCTCCCTCACCGGAGCTGTCGGTCCTCTGGCGCTCGCCCCCCGATCCCCCAAAGGGCCTGAAGGCAGAAAGGGGAGACGGGATGATCAAGCTGAGCTGGAGATCGGTCGAGGGGGCCTCTGGCTACCACCTCTACCGGAAGAGCGAGGACGGACGGTACGGCTTCGACCCCTTGTCCCCTCCCGTAGAGGGGGACATCTATGAGGATAAGGGCCTGGAGAACGGCAAGACCTTCTGTTACGTAGTCCGAGGGGTGGTCCTCTCCCAAGGGGTGGCCATCGAGGGATCGAGCTCTCAGGAGGTATGTGCGACCCCCGAGGACATCACCGCACCTGCTGCCCCCACAGGCCTTGTGGCCTTCAAGAAGGACGGAGAGGTGGAGCTCGACTGGTTCCCCGTGGAGGAGGAAGGGGTGAGGTACTACGTCTGGAGGGGCAGGTGTGGGGAGGAGCTGACTCGTCTCACCCCCTCTCCCATAGAGGAGACCTCCTTCTTGGACCACCCCCCTGAAGGAGGTAGATGTTACAAATACGCAGTCTCGGCGGTGGACAGTTCCCCTCGCCGTAACGAGGGCCCGCTGTCCGAAGCGGTGAAGGTGGAGTTCTGACCGTCGGGGGAGGAGAGGAACTATGACGGAGATCAAGAGCACCTTAGACCTGGTTATGGAGAAGTTGAAAGACCTCAAGGTGACCGAGGAGGAGAAACGGCAGTTCAAGCAACAGGAGGAGAAAGAGCGGGCCCAGCGCCTTTTCCACCGCTTCTTCGAGGGGGAGGCCAGGGATTGGGATTTCCTTAAAGAGGAGGTGGCGAAGCTGAGCGAGGCCGCCAAGGAGGAGTTGCTGCGGATGATCTCAGAGGGCTTACCCCTGGAGGACGGCCTCTCCGAAAGGTACACCAAGGGCCTGGAGGTCCTCTTCGGGGAGGAAGTCAGGAAGGGAGTTCAGCAGCTCCTGGAGGCTTACCAGAAGCGGAGGGACGATCGCATCGTTCAGTTCAAGAAGGAGTTGCGCGAGGCCCTGGCCCGCCGGGGGATAAAGGGGACGGCCGTGGACCCCAACCCAAAGCTCCACCCACGGTGGAGGGAAGGAATGGAGGAACTACAGCAGGAATTCCGGGCCGAACTGCTCGACCTCCTCAAGGGGGCATGAACCTCGGCCCTTCCCTTGTATGACTGTGAAGGAGGCAACGGAACGATGGAGGAGAAAGCGGTAACCGTCCACTGGGAGGCCTTGAAGGGCTTCTGCAAGCGGGTCTTTCTCAGGTTGGGTGTGCCGCCGGAGGAGGCCGATGTCACAGCGGAGGTGCTGGTGGAGGCGGACCTCAGGGGGATAGATTCCCACGGGGTGGCCCGCCTGAGGAGGTACGTCAGGGGCCTCCAGGTGGGGCAGATGGCGCCCAGGCCGAAGGTCACAGTGGTGCACGAGACCGCGACCACGGCGCTCCTCGACGGCGGAGGGGGCTTGGGTCCTCCCATCGGCCGCAAGGGCATGCAGATGGCCATCGAGAAGGCGAAGGAGACCGGGGTGGGGTTCGTCGCGGTCCGCAACTCCAACCATTACGGCATAGCCGGCTATTACGCCATGATGGCCCTGGAGCACGAACTGATCGGCATCTCCATGACCAATGCGGATACCTTGGTGGTCCCGACCTTCGGCAGAAAGGCGATCCTCGGCACCAACCCCATCAGCGTGGCAGTCCCCGCGGGCAGGGAACGTCCCTTCGTGCTCGACATGGCCACAAGCGCCGTGCCTCGGGGCAAGATAGAGGTCTACCACCGCTCGGGAAAGGATCTACCCCTGGGATGGGCCACCGACGAGCGGGGCCTACCCACCACCGATGCGGACCGTGTCCTCAAGAACCTGGCCGAAAGGGCCGGAGGGGGCCTCTTGCCTCTGGGAGGGGCTGGAGAGCTCATGGGGGGACACAAGGGCTATGGCCTGGCCTTGTTGGTGGACATCCTGTGCGGTGCCCTCCCTGGGGCCGGTTACGCCGACACCATCTACCCGAAGGGACCCGACGGCAGGCCACTGCCCGCCAACGTAGGTCATTTCTTCGGGGCCTTGAGGATCGACGGCTTCAGGCCCATCGAGGAGTTCAAGGCAACCATGGACGACCTCTTGAGGCGCCTGAAGGACTCCCCCAAGGCCGAGGGCCAACAGAGGATCTGGGTCCACGGCGAGAAGGAGTTCGAGATGGCCGAGGAGCGGAGGAGAAGGGAGATACCGTTGCATCCCAAGGTGGCCGCTGAACTCCGCGCTATAGCCGAAGAGTTAGAGGTGGAGTACGACCTGGAGGGCATTAAAGGCCCCGCAGTACCGCCTCCATCACCTCCAGCAGGCGATCGACCTCCACCTCGGTGATGATGAGGGGGGGCACGAGCCTGAGGACCCTCTCCCCAATGGCGTTGATCAGGACACCCCTCTCGAGGCAGCCCTTGGCCACCTCCTTGGCCGAGAGCCCTTCGAACTCCACCCCGACCATGAGCCCCCGGCCACGCACCTCCCTGATTTGGGGAAACCTGTAGGCCAAACCTTGGAGGCCCTCCCGGAGGTACCTCCCCACCGTCTCGCAGTTATCCAGCACCCTCTCCTGTAGCAGGGCGTCAAGGGCGGCGCAAGCGGCCCGGGCGGCCAAGGGGTTGCCGCCGAAGGTCGACGCATGATCACCAGCGGAGAAGGCTTGGGCCACCTCGTCGGTGGTGACCATGGCCCCGATGGGGACCCCTCCCCCCAGGGCCTTGGCCATGGTCATGATGTCAGGCGGAGCCCCCTCGTGCTGGTGGGCGAAGAGCTTCCCCGTCCGCCCCATCCCCGTCTGAACCTCGTCGTAGATGAGGAGGACCTCCTTCTGGCGGCAGATCTCCTTCAGCCCGCTGAGATATCCCTCTGAGGGCACCCTCACACCACCCTCCCCCTGGATGGGCTCCACCATCACCGCGCAGGTCCTCTCGGTTATGGCCTCCTCGACCGCCCCCAGGTCATCGAAGGGACAGTAGCGGAAGCCGGGCAGCAGGGGTTCAAAGCCCCTCTGAAACTTTTCCTGTCCGGTGGCCGTGAGGGTGGCGAGGGTCCTGCCGTGGAAGGAGTTGTACATGGTGATGATCTCATATCGCTCCGGTCCCCAACGGAGCTTGGCGTACTTGCGGGCGAGCTTTATGGCCGCCTCGTCGGCCTCAGCACCGCTGTTGCAGAAGAAGACCTTGGTACCGAAGGAGTGCTGGCAGATCCTCTGGGCCAGCTCCACCTGGGGCTGGGTGTAGTAGAGGTTCGAGACGTGCAAGAGCTTTCCCGCCTGCTCCCTAAGGGCCTCCACCACCCGCGGGTGACAATGGCCGAGGTTGCAGACGGCGATGCCGGCCACGAAGTCCAGATACTCCCTGCCGTCGATGTCCCAGACCCTTGCCCCCTCCCCCCGCACGATCACCACAGGGTAGCGATCGTAGGTGTGGAGGATCCAGCGCTCGGCCTCCTCTATCCAGTCCATCATCCTATGATCCTATGATCTCGGTGCCCACCCCGGCGTCGGTGAAGACCTCGAGCAGCACCGCATGGGGCACCCTGCCGTCCACGATATGGGCTTTCTTGACGCCCCCTGAGAGGGCCTCCAGACAGCACCTCAACTTGGGCACCATCCCGCCCTTCGCCACCCCCTGATCCAGCAGAGCCTGGGCTTCCTCCAAAGTGAGGGTGGAGATGAGCTCCCCTGCCTCGTCCAGCACCCCTTCCACATCGGTAAGGAGGATGAGCTTCTCGGCCTTCAAGGCCGCAGCTACCGCCCCCGCCACCAGATCGGCGTTTATGTTGTAGGTGCCTTCGTCATCCCCGATCCCCACAGGGGCGATCACCGGGATGAACCCCCCTGCCTGCAGGGCCTCTATGACCTCCACGGCGATCCGCTCGACCTCCCCCACCAGCCCAAGATCGACGTCCTCGTATTCGGGGAGGCTGAGCTTCCTGGCCCTTATCAGGTCGCCGTCCTTGCCGCTCAAGCCGACGGCCTTGGCCCCGTGGCGATTTATCAAGGAGACGATATCCTTGTTCACCTTCCCCAGGACCATCTCCACCACCTCCATGGTCTCGGGGTCCGTCACCCTCATGCCACCGACGAAGACCGACTCCTTCCCGAGCTTCCTCAGGAGCTCCCCGATCTGAGGGCCTCCCCCATGGACCACCACGGGCTTGATCCCCACGTACCTCATCAAGACCACGTCCATGGCGAAGGCCTCCCGCAGCTCCCCCTCGACCATGGCGCTGCCGCCGTACTTCATCACCATGGTCTTGCCGTAAAACTTCTTTATGTAGGGCAAGACCTCAATCAGCGTCCTACTCTTCTGCAGGTGCTCCTCCATTCCATACCCCGGGATCTAAAGGATGTAACGGCTCAAGTCCTCGTCCTCGAGGAACTCCCTGAGTTTCTCCCTTACATACTTGGCGTCTATCACCACCTCTTGTCCCCTGAGCTCAGGGGCGTTGAAGGAGACCTCATCCAGCAACTTCTCCAACACGGTGTAAAGCCTCCTGGCGCCGATGTCCTCTGTGCGCTCGTTGATCTTGGCCGCCACCTCCGCTATCTCCGCGATGGCGTCCTCGGTGAAGGTGAGCTTCACCCCCTCGGTCTCAAGCAGCGCCACGTACTGCTTGATGAGGGCGTTCTTCGGTTCGGTCAAGATCCGGATGAACTCCTCCTTGCCCAGGGGCCTGAGCTCCACCCTGATGGGGAAACGCCCCTGAAGCTCGGGGATGAGATCGGAGGGCTTCGACACATGGAAGGCCCCTGCGGCGATGAAGAGGATGTGGTCCGTACGAACCATGCCGTACTTGGTCATCACCGTGGTCCCCTCCACTATGGGCAAGATGTCCCTCTGGACCCCTTCGCGGGATACGTCGGGACCGTGGGTGGACTCGCGGCTGGCGATCTTGTCTATCTCGTCCAGGAATATGATCCCGGACTGTTCCACCTTCTGAACGGCCCTCCTCACCACCTTGTCCATGTCTATGAGCTTGGAGGCCTCCTCATGGGTGAGGATCTCCAGGGCCTCGGGGACCTTCACCTGTTTCTTCTTGACGCGCTTGGGCAAAAGACCTGAGAGCATCTCCTTCAGGCTCTGGTCTATCTCCTCCATCCCCTGGGGGGTGAAGACCTCCACCACCGGGAAGAGCCTCTCCTCCACCTCGATCTCCACCATCCGATCATCCAGCTTCCCCTCTCTCAGCATCTCCCTGAGCCTCTCCCTGGTCCGGAGGCGCGTATCGGCCTGCTCCGTGGAGGTGACCTGGAAGGAAGGGGGTGGAGGGGACGGCGGCAGCAGCAGGTCCAGCACCCTCTCCTCGGCCAGCTCCCGGGCTTTACCCCAGACCCGCTCCTCCTCCTCCCTCCTCACCATATTGACCGCGAGCTCTGTGAGGTCCCTGATCATCGACTCCACGTCCCGGCCGACGTACCCCACCTCGGTAAAACGGGAGGCCTCAACCTTCAGGAAGGGGGCGTCGGCCAACTTGGCCAGGCGGCGGGAGATCTCGGTCTTGCCAACCCCTGTAGGCCCTATCATGATGATGTTCTTGGGGGCGATCTCGTCCCGCAGCTCCTTGGGCACTTGCTGCCTGCGCCAACGGTTCCTGAGGGCGATGGCGACCGAGCGCTTGGCCTCCTCCTGACCCACGATGTACTTGTCGAGCTCCGCCACGATCTCCCGCGGCGTGAGGGGACGGCCCGGCCTCCCTTCCCCCTTTTCCCTTTCCTCCTTCAGGATCGGCAATGCCCGCTCCTCTTTCATAGCTCCTCGATCACGATCTCCTGGTTGGTGTATATGCAGAGGGAGGCGGCTATCTTCATGGCCTCCTCGGCTATCTCCCTTGCCGAAAGATCCGAGTGCAGCGCCAAGGCCTTGGCCGCGGCCTGGGCGTAGGGGCCTCCAGAGCCGATCCCCACGATGCCGTCGTCAGGCTCCACCACGTCGCCGTTGCCGGAGATGATGAGGGAGTGCTCGCGGTCTGCCACCAGGAGGAGGGCCTCCAGGCGCCTCAGGACCCTGTCGGTCCTCCAGTCCTTGGCCAGCTCCACGGCGGAACGCAAGAGGTTCCCGCTGTACTGCTCCAACTTGCCCTCAAAACGCTCAAAGAGCGTGAAGGCATCGGCGGTGGTACCGGCGAAGCCCGCCAAGACCTTGTCGTGATAGAGCTTCCGCACCTTGCGGGCCCTGTGCTTGATGACGGTGGCCTCCATGGTCACCTGACCATCTCCCGCCATCACCACCTTGCCCCTGTGCCTGACGCTCAGGATGGTGGTGCCGCTAAGGGACCTTCTTGGCCCGCGGATGTGCACGATCGTAGACCTCCATCAAGGTACTGAGGCTCACGTGGGTGTAGCGCTGAGTGGTGGAGAGCCGCGCATGGCCAAGCAACTCCTGGATGGCCCGCAGGTCCGCCCCCCCATCGAGCATGTGGGTGGCGAAGGTATGCCGCAGCACGTGAGGGGTCACGGGCTTTAAGACCTCCCCGCGCAGGGCGTACTCCTTCACGATCCTCCCGACCGAACGGGCGCTCAAGCGCCTCCCCCAACGGTTCAAGAAGAGGGCATCCTCCTTGGGACCGAAGCTCCCCCTCACCTTCAGGTATAGCCCCAAGGCCTCGCAGGCCTTGCCGCCCACCGGGACCAGCCGCTCCTTTCCACCCTTCCCCAGGACCCTCACCAGCCCCTCCTTCAGGTCGATGTCCCCGAGGTCGAGGCCCACCAACTCCCCCACCCGTAGACCACTGGAGTAGAGGAGCTCGAGGATGGCCCTATCCCTTATGCCCTTCGCATCCCTTTGAGGGGGGGCCTCCACTAAGGAAAAGGCCTCCTCCACCGTGAGCCACCGGGGCAACCCCTTCATGAACTTGGGCGTGGAGACCAATTGGGCGGGGTTGCGCTTGATGAGGCCCTCCCTCTTCAGATAACGGAAAAAGGACCTGATGGCCGAGAGCTTCCTCGAGATGGAGCTCCTCTTCAGCCCCCTGCGGGTGAGTTGGCTGAGATAGAGGCGCAAGTGAAGGTGGTCGATGCCCCCAGGGTCCTGGGGGAGCCTCTTCTCCCTGAGGAAACCGAAGAAATCCTCGAGATCCACCCGGTAAGAACGCAGGGTATGACCCGAGGAGCCCCGTTCGTAGCTCAGGTACTCGAGGAAGGCCTCCAGGAGGCGCTCCAGCCCTTTTCCTTCAAAAGACTGCATTTTCTGCGTATACTATAATCGAGGGGCCAACCTTAGTCAATTGAAGCACAAAGATGCTTGTGTGGCTTTACTGGATCGCGGGACTTACCCTCACCACCTACCTGAGCGCCTCCCTCGTGCGGCGTTTCCCAGAGGTGGGCCTTCAGGCCTTGGTGGCCTTCTACGTCATCTATTTGGCCGCCTCCCAGATCCTGGCGGTGAGGATCGTCCGCTTCGAACTCGGCTTCTACACCCTCCACGCCCCTGCCGCCGTCTTCCTCTACCCCTTCATAGCCCAGGCCATCGATATGATCAACGAGGCCTACGGCTACCGGAAGGCCCAATGGAGCATATTGATCGCCTTCCTCACCCAGGTGCTGCTCGTGATATTCATCCTCTTGGTCAACAGCCTGAAGCCGGCCCCTTTCTTCAAATACGAGGAGGCTTGGCAGAGGATCTTCGTGCAAGGGGTGAGAGTTACGGCGGCCTCCTGGGCCTCCTTCCTCATCTGTCAGAGCCTTGACGCCAGGGTCTTCGCCTGGCTCAAAAGGAGGTACGAGGGGAAGGTCTGGTTGAGGAGTATGGGGAGCGATGTGCTGAACCTGACCTTGGACAGCGTGCTGTTCGTCACCTTCGCCTTCTGGGGCGTGGCCCCTGTAGGCCCCTTGGTCCTCGGCCAAGTGGTCTCCAAGAACATCATCGGCTTGCTCGACACCCCGTGGTTCCTCTGGTACAAGAGGATGCTCAGACCGGTGGAACTGCGAAGGCACGTCTACGGTGGTCAGGCTCAGTGAAAACGCCCTCAAGGTCCTCGAGGCCCGATACCTCAGGAAGGACGCCAAAGGGAACCCCATCGAGGGGCCTGAGGACATGTTCCGGCGGGTGGCCTGGCACGTAGCCAAGGCCGAGGGGATCTTCTCCCCCCGGAAGGAGGCCCAAAGGGCCAAGGAGTTCTTCCAGCTTATGGCCTCCTTGAAGTTCCTCCCCAACTCCCCGACCCTCATGAACGCCGGGAGGCGCTTGGGGCAACTGGCCGCCTGCTTTGTCCTGCCCGTGGAGGACTCCCTCACCTCGATCTTCGGGTCGCTGAAGCGTGCGGCCATCATCCACCAATCGGGAGGGGGCACCGGCTTCTCCTTCAGCAGCCTGCGCCCGAGGGGAGATATGGTCTCCACCACCCATGGGGTGGCCAGCGGTCCGGTCTCCTTTATGCGCGTCTTCGACATGGCCACAGAGGTGATCAAACAGGGGGGGACCCGTAGGGGGGCCAACATGGGGGTCCTGAGGGTCGACCACCCCGATATCCGCGAGTTCATAACCCTCAAACGCGACCCCCGGGAGATGAACACCTTCAACCTATCGGTGGCGATCACGGAGGGCTTCATGAGGGCCCTGCAGCGGGGGGAGGATTTCCCCCTGGTGAACCCGCGCACAGGTCGGGTCTTCACGAAGGTCAACGCCCGGGAGCTCTTCGAGCTGATGGTGGAGTGCGCCTGGGAGAGCGGGGAACCGGGGGCCCTCTTCCTCGATCGCATAAACCGCGCCAACCCCACCCCAGCCCTCGGGGAGATCGAGGCCACCAATCCCTGCGTGACGGGGGATACTTGGGTCACCACATCCGAAGGGCCAGCCAGGGTAAAGGAGCTCGTGGGAAGGTCCTGTCGGTTGCTCTTGGACGGTCGATTTTACTCGAGCGGTCAAGAGGGGTTCTTCTACACCGGTCGCAAGAGGGTACTCGAGGTCCGCACCAAAAGGGGATACCGTTTCAAAGCCACCCCTGACCATTTGGTCAGGGTGGTGACCTCCATGGGCCGTCAGCGTATAGAGACCTCCTGGAAACCCGTAGGTGAGCTAAAGGCCGGGGATATACTGCTGCTGAGCGCTGACCGCGGAAGCCGTTGGGACGGAAAGGGATCCTTTGGCGAAGGTTATCTGCTGGGACTCCTCATGGGCGATGGTACCCTCAAAGGGAAAGAAGCGATCCTCTCCATCTGGGGAGATGGGGCAGGTCCTGAGGCGGTCCGCGCAGAAGCGGAACGCTTCGCCTATGAGCTCCCCCATCGCGCGGACTTTCAGGGCTTTCAGAAGAAGATAGCGGGCCGAGGCGAGTATCGCCTCAAGTTAAAGGCCCTGAAGCTTCTGGCGAACCACTACGGCCTCAACAAGGGCAGTAGGGGATTGCCCGCCACTTTAGAGATGACCAGTTGGGACTTCCACCGGGGATTCCTCAGGGGTCTCTTCGACGCACACGGGTCCGTTCAAGGACATCAAGACAAAGGGGTATCAGTGCGCTTGGCTCAGTCAGATCTGGAGCTGTTAATAGGGGTACAGAGGATGTTGCTTAGGCTCGGGATCGCCTCCACCATCTACGAGAACCGCCGTCCAGAGGCCTCAAAGGAACTTCCAAACGGCAAAGGGGGGCTTAAGCAGTATCGCACCAAAGCTCAGCACGAATTGGTGATAAGCGGCGACAACCTCCGCACCTTCGCCGAGGTGGTGGGCTTCGCCGACACAGAGAAACAGAGGAAACTGGAGGAACGTTTGAAGGCCTACAGACGAGCTCCGAACCGAGAGCGGTTCGTAGCCGAGGTCCAAGAGGTGATCCCACAGGGTGAATCAGAGGTCTTCGATGTACGGGTACCGGGATGCGGGGCCTTTTCCGCCAACGGTGTCTGGGTCCACAACTGCGGGGAACAGCCCCTTCTGCCCAATGAGGCCTGCAACCTCGGTTCCATCAACCTGGTGAAGATGCTCAAGCGGGGCCCCAGGGGCTATGAGATAGATTGGCGGGAACTGAGGGAGACGGTGAAATTGGCGGTGAGGTTCCTCGACGACGTGGTGGAGGTGAACCGCTATCCCTTCAGGGCCATCGAGCGGATCTGTCGCGGGAACCGCAAGATCGGCCTCGGGGTGATGGGCTTTGCCCACATGCTCATCCTCCTCCACATACCCTACCACTCCGACGGAGCGGTGAAGATGGCCGAGGAGCTCATGGCCTTCATCCACGAGGTGGCCCTGGAGGCCTCCAGGGAGCTCGCCGCCGAACGCGGCCCCTTCCCCAACTTCTCAAAGAGCCTCTACGCCCAAAAGGGGGAGCCGCCTCGGAGGAACGCCACCCTAACCACCATCGCCCCCACGGGGACCTTGAGCATCATCGCCGATTGCTCGGCGGGGATCGAGCCGCTGTTCGCCTTGGCCTACACCAAGAGGATGCTCGGGGACGTAGAGGTATTCACCATCGACCCCGTCTTCCTACAGGTGGCCGAAGAGGAGGGCTTCCTCAGCCCAGAGCTGAAAGAGGAGGTGCGAAAGAGAGGACAGCTCTCCCCTGAGCTGCCCGTGCCGGAGAGGTACAAGGAGCTCTTCCTCACCGCCTTTCAGATACCCCCTTGGAGACACGTCCAGATCCAGGCCGCCTTCCAGCGACACACCGACAACGCCGTCTCCAAGACGATAAACTTCCCCGCCGAAACCCCCCCTGAGAAGGTCGGAGAGGCCTTCCTCCTGGCCTACGAACTGGGCTGTAAGGGGATAACCGTATACCGAAGCGGCTCAAGGGAGGGACAGGTCATCACCTGCGGCTTGAGCCAACTATGCTGACCCCTGGGAACTTCCTCCGGTAGGCCTCGAGGATCAGTTCGGTGGCCCTGTCCCAGTTGTAATGATCCAGGTTTATCGTGATGTCGTAGTTGCGTGGGTCGGCCACATCGGCCCCGAAGTACCTCTTGATAAAATCCCTCTGCTCCCGATCCCACTCCTCGAAGACCTTCTCCAGATCCCTCTCCGGGAGCCCATACCTCTTCAGCACCGCCTCCTTCCAACCCTCCGGCCTCCCCACAAGTCTCACCCTGAGGGCCTCAGCGGCCGGGATCACGAAGTTGGCCCCACGGCCGACGATGACACAACTCCCGACGTGGCCCAACTTCTTAAGGAATCGCTTTAAGTATAATATGTAATCCTCCTGAAAGGTTTGGGGATCCTTCACAAAGACGTTGGCGTACTCCAAGAGGATGCTCCGGGATCGCTCGTCCAGGAACTCGGCCTGGCGGGGGTCCGCCTTTAGGGCCCTGGCCACCTCGTAGATTATATTCTTCCCGTAATAGGGCCATCCCAACCTTCTGGAGAGCCTCTCGGCCACCTCGTGGGCCCCTGCCCCTCTCTGTCGGGAGATGAGGATGGGGGGCTTGCGGACCTCTGGACCCTCCTCCCGTCGGAGGAACCACTCCCTTACGTGGCTCTCGATGATCCTCTGGATGTTTGGATTCCTCACCCTCATGGGTCCCCTCGCGGCTTTTGGGGTGGCTTATAGTATAAGCTCAGGAACCTGTCAACCTGCGGAGCCTCTGCTGGATTCGCTCCTTGTCCTCGCCCTGAGAGAGCTCGAGGGCCTTCTTCAGGTGGAAGATCGCCGCCTTCCTGTCACCTATCTTGCTGAAGTAGATGCCGAAGTGCTCATGGGCGAGGTCCCTCCTCCCCTGATCCATGTACAGCTCCCCCATGGATCGGTAGACCTCCGGGAGCTCAGGCCTCCGTCCTGCCAATGCCTTGTATACCTTTAAGGCCTCCTCAAGCCTTCCCCCCTCTGTCAGCAAATGGCCGAGGGCAAAGGCCACCTCCTGGTCAGCGGGAAAGGCCCGGAAGGCCTCCTGAAGGAAGCCTTCTGCCCTCCGGAAGTGTCGGCATCGATAGTGGGCGAGGCCCAACTCCCGCCCTATGTAGGGGTCGGAGGGGGCAAGCTCATGGGCGTCCTCCAAGGGGGCGATGGCCTCCTGGGGCCTCGAGGCCTTCAGGAGGGCGAACCCCATGGTGTAGAGGAGATCTACGTCCTTTTCGTCAGAGGGCCTCCAGAGCTCCGCCAAGACCACTTCAGGTCCCCTTTCGCACACCGATAGCCTGGCCTTGACCCGCCTGAGCGCGGTCGAGGCCCCGGGCCCCTCCCCGATCTTGAACTGGGCGGAGAGGTAGGCGATCCTGTCGGCCACCCCCGGGTGGGTGCTGAGGTAGCTTGGCACTTCGGGGGAGACGGACCTACCCCACCGGTAGATCTTCTTAAGGAAGGAGACGAAGGCCCAAGGGTGATAGCCCGCCCGCTCCATCAACTTCGCCCCCAACTGATCGGCCTCCATCTCGTTCTCACGGCTGTACTTGAGCATGAGGGATTGGGCCATGGCCGCAGCACTGGCCCCTATTGCCTCCTTTGCCTTGGACCCTTTGGCCAGGAGGGCCCCCGCGACCAGAATGGCCAGGGTCGCAATGGAGACCCTTTGGGCCCTCTCGAAGAGCTTGGAGATGTGGCGCAGTACCGAGTGGGCCACCTCGTGGGCCAGGACCCCCGCCAACTCGTCCTCGGATTCGACCATCTGAAGGAGGCCGCTGTTGACGAAGACGTAGCCCCCCGGGATGGTGAAGGCGTTGGGCTGCCCCTCCTCTATGACGTAAAATCGATACTCGAAACGCCTGTCCCCTGAGGCCTTCACCACCTTGGCACCCACGCCCTCCACATAGGAGGAGATCACAGGGTCATCGACGAAGCTGAGCCGCTCTCTGAGCTCCTTGAAGAGCTTCCGCCCTATCTCCTTCTCCTTCTCCACAGGCAGGGAAGGGGCGGAGGTGGGGAGGAACAAGAGGACCAGGAGGATGGAGATGGCCTTCCTCAGCATTCCTCCTCCAGCCCGAAGAGCCTCCTCACCAGATCGACATAGGGCTCGGCCTCCCCTCTGGCCGAGGACTCCTTGAGGAACCTGATGGGGTGATGGAGCAACTTGTTGACGATGGCCTCGGTGAGGGCCTCCACCTCATCCCTCTGCTGGGGAGGGAGGTCGAGGGAACGGAGGGATTTGTCCAGCTCCGCACGCCTTATCCCCTCTGCCCAGTCCCTCAGGGCTACGATGGTGGGGACAGCCTCCAAGGTGTTGTACCATCGGCAGAACTTCTCCACCTCCTCCTTCACGATGGCCTCGGCCCGTTCGGCCTCCCTGAGGCGATCCCTCACGTTGAGCTCGGCCACTTCCTGCAGATCGTCTATGTCGTAGAGATAGGCGTCGGTCAGGTCGTTGACCTCCGGGTCCACATCTCGCGGAACGGCGATATCGATGAAGAAGATGGGACGTCTGCGCCGTTCCCTCAAGGCCCAAGCCACGTCCCCCTTGCGGATGATGTACTCGGAGGCCCCGGTGGAGCTGAGCACGATGTCCACCTCGGGCAGGACCGCCTTCAGGTCTTCAAAGGGGACCGGTTCCCCGCCGACCTTCTCGGCCAAGTCCACCGCCCTCTGCCAGGTCCTGTTGGTCACCTTTATCCTGTCGGCGCCGGCGGACCTCAGGTGTTTGGCGGCGAGCTCACACATCTCCCCGGCCCCTACGACGAGCACGGCCTTCCCCTGCAATTCGCCGAAGATCTTCTTGGCCAACTCCACCGCCACAAAGCTCACCGAGATGGCTCGATCCCCTATCCCGGTCTCAGTCCTCACCCTCTTGGCGACGAAGAAGGCCCTCTGAAAGAGCCGATGGAGGAGGAAGCCCACGGCCTCGGCCTCCGTGGCCAAGGTGTAAGCCTCCTTTATCTGCCCCAGGATCTGAGGCTCCCCCACCACCATGGAGTCGAGACTCGAGGCCACCCGAAAGAGATGTCCCACCGCCTCCTCTCCAAACTTCGCGTAGAGGAAGGGGGCAAAGGCCTCCCTCGGTACGCCTCGGGATCGAGAGAGAAAGGCCTCCACCTCCTCCCTGTCCTCCTGGGGGTCCTCGAGGGCGGAGTAGACCTCCACCCGATTGCAGGTGGAGAGGATCACGCCCTCCTTGACCCGTGGGGACTGTATCAATTCCCTCAAGGCCCCCTTCAGCTCCTCAGGGCCGAAGGAAAACTTCTCCCTCACCTCCAAGGGCGCTGTCCTGTGGCTTATCCCTATGAGCCCTATTTCCTTCATCGTCGCGCTAAGAGTAGGCGTGAAGCCCCCCGATCAAGAGGTTGACCCCCAGGAAGGTGAACAGCACCGCCCCGAAGCCCACCATCGCCATCACCGCCGCCCTCCTGCCCCTCCAGCCCACGGTCAGCCGCTGATGCAGCAGGGCCGCGTAGAGCAGCCAGGTGATCAGCGACCACGTCTCCTTGGGGTCCCAGCTCCAATAGCTGCCCCAGGCGTAATTGGCCCATATGGCGCCGGTGATGATCCCCGCGGTAAGCAAGGGGAACCCCACCGTCAGGGCCCGGTAGTTCACCTCGTCCAGGACCTGCAGAGAGGGCAACATGCGACTCAGGCGTCCGAAGCTCTTCGACTTTATCATCCGCTCCTGAAGGAGGTAGAGCACCCCCGCACAGAAGGCCAGGGCGAAAGCCCCATCCCCTAGGAAACAGAGCAAGGAGTGCACGGGGAGCCAATAGCTCCTCAGGATCGGGGGCAGGGGGCCGATATCCGAGGGAGAGAGATAGGCGGCCGCCGTCATCAGTAGGGCGAGTACGGATACGGAACTGCCCAGGGCCTCGAGCCTGTGACGCCGCTGAAGGTAGAGGTAAAACCCCACGAGGCTGCAGGCGAAGACCGAGAGGGACTCGTGGAGGTTGGTCAGGGGGAAATGGCCGGCCTCCAGGAACCTCACCCCGATGCTGAGACAGTGGACCACGAAGCCAGCCTCCAGGACCCGCTCTGCGGCCCGAAGAGGCCTCCTCCCCTTGAAGAGGACCAGGAAGAAGAGGACGCTGGAGATCGCATAAAGGATCAGGGTGATGGCGAGAAGTACAACGTTCACGGCACCATTTCACCACAGCCCACCCCTTGCGTCAACTTGAGCCCTCCATGGGGGCCGTGGTAAAAACGGCCCGTGGGACGCTTAAGCGGCTTCCTCTACGTGACGGCTGCGGTGCTCTTCTGGGGGGCCTATTTCCCCTTCGCCAAGATCCTCCTGCGGAAGATATCCCTTGCCTTCTTCCTCACCCTGCGCCTGGGCATAGGGGCAGCGGTCCTTTACGCCCTCTGCGCCTTCCTGAGGAAACCCCTGACCTTCCCCCGCAGGGACCTCTTCTGGATAGCCCTCGGGGGTGCCTTCGGGGTGCTGCTGCATCAACTGCTGCAGGTGGAGGGGATAAAGTACACCTCAGCCACCAACGTCGGCTGGATCCTCACGCTGATACCACCTGTGACGGGGCTCATGGCATGGGCTTTCCTCAAGGAATCCATATCCTTGCGGCAGGCAGTAGGGCTGACGGTGGCCATGACGGGCCTGCTGTTCTTCATATCCCGGGGGCACGTGGAGGGGCTCTCCCTCATCAGGAACTACGGCGATCTACTCTGCTTCTTGAGCGTCTTCACCTGGTCGATCTACAACATCATCAACAAGTACGCCCTTTTGAGGCACGATCCCATGCCTCTGTCCGCCCTACAGATGGCCATGGGCTTCGCCTTCTTCTTCGCCCTGGGTGCCCAAGGGTTCAGCGCGGAGGTCGCAAGCCTCGGGACCTATGAATGGGGTCTGGTGGTGGCCATAGGCATCCTTCCCTCGGGCCTCGCCTACCACTGGTGGAACGCAGGGCTCAAGCGCCTCCCGGCCCTTGACACAAACCTGTTCCTCTTCGTCGAGGCGATCTTCGCCTCCCTGACCGGCCATTGGGTGCTGGGGGAGGAGTTCACCCTGGCGATGTCCCTTTACGCCCTGGTGATCTTCGTGGGGGTTTACATCGCCATAGGGGGAAGGACGTCTCTGCCGCGGGCCAAAGGGTGAAGAGTCCCTTTGTAAGCTCTGACTTCGGACATAAAGTCAGCGGGCAAGTTCTTCTGTGAGCCTCTCAAAGGTTCGACTGAACTTTTCCCCTAAAGATCGATCAAATTCATTGAGCCATCTCCTGATATAACCTTCATCATAGTCGGGATTCTTCAATAACAATACCTTCACATCCTCAATATCTCTATCTCTTCCAGCGACGATCTTGTGGATGATGACATCCTCAAGGGCGGCAAATCTAACTCCTATCTCTCCAAATTTCACTTCTATCGCCCTCTCAATGGCCTGCTTCTCGTAGGAGGAAAAGGAGAAAATAAAATCCACTCTGATCCCACTTTCGTCGTCCATCACGGGCAGCACCATCGCCTTCTTTACAAAGCCCTCGGGATCGCTGACGAGGATTCGCAACCTCAGCCCCTCGACGATGGCCTTCACCTTGCCCAAGCCCTCGGCATCCACGCCCAAGGTTATGTCAATGTCCTTGGTCAGCCGCGGCTCTCCGTAAAGAAGAACGGCTTGGCCGCCTATCACCATGTAGGGGATTTCAGCCTCGCTCAAGGCCTTAGCTATGCGTTCCAGGAGTCTTCGAAACACTATTTACCACCTTTGCGACCCTTATGTCGGTCTCCAACCCTTCAAGGGGATCCTTCAGGGGAAAGGCTCCGAGGAGGACCGCTTCCTCATACATCGCTTCGACCAGGGATAGATTTTTGAAAAGATCTGCCCTTTCGGCCCTTATCAACTCCCTCTCGAGCTTCTCAAGTTCATAACGATCCTTGATCAATTCTACCCCCTGGGTCTAAATCATACAATTTTGCAGTACTTACGTCAAGGATATGAAAAAAAATAACAAAGGGCTATGCCGTCTTTGATGCGGCGCGGCGCAGGCGGTCCATGATGGCGAAGCCCAGGCCCTCCTCTGGCACGGCCTCAGCTAGGATGAGGTCAAGGCCCGCCGAATCGAGCCTGTGCAGCGCCTCGAAGAGCCGGGCGGCGGCCTCACGGAGGTCCCCTGAAGGGGAGAGGACCTCCACGACTTCAAAGGGCCCCTGCTGGGGGCCGCGGAAGGCCAGAAGCCCCACCTTGAGCCCCTGTGGGACCTTCACCCCCCGCTCGAGGAACCTCAGGGGTGTCCGGGGGCTGTAGTGGCGCGGCAGGCCCCCTGGGGCCTGGGGCCTGCCGGGGCGCAGGGCCCTTCTGACGGGTCCGATGACCTCCTCGATCTCCTCCACCGGGACCCCACCGGGTCGCAGAAGCCGTGCCTCGCCATCCAAGGCCAACACCGTCGACTCCACACCGACGGGGCAGCGCCCGCCGTCCAGGATCACTTCCACCCTGTCCCCCAGCCCTTCCAGGACGTGCTCTGCCGTGGTTGGACTCAGGCGACCGAAGGGATTGGCGCTGGGGGCAGCGATGGGGGTTTGGGCCTCGCGAATGAGCTCTAGGGCTACGGGGTGGGCTGGCATCCTGACGGCCACGGTCCGGAGGCCCGCCGTCACTATCTCCGGCACCTCAGGTCTCTTGGGGAGCACCAGGGTCAGAGGGCCGGGCCAAAAACGCTCCATCAGCCTGCGGGCCCTGGGGTCCACCTCCAGCCAGAGGCGTACAACATCCCTTGGATCTGCCACGTGAACGATCAGGGGGTCGAAGCGGGGCCTCCCCTTTATCTCGAAGATCGCGGCCACGGCTCGGGGCTGAAAGGCATCCGCCCCCAAGCCGTAGACCGTCTCGGTGGGAAAGGCCACAAGCCCCCCTCGCTCGATTACCTCAGCGGCTCGCCTTATGGCCTCGGGGCTCGAACCGGGAAGGACAACCATTCAGCTCCCCTCGAGGACCCCCTTCAACTCCTCCAGGACCTCCCGGAGGGGCGGCACATCGTCAAACCATCGCCTCCCGGTGAGCTCGTTGGCCAGGGCTTTATACATCCAGGAGACCAGCTCCAAGGTCCGCGGCTCAAGGGGCGGTGGGGGTTCGGAGACGTAGTCCTTCCACCTCAGGCGGTCGCGCCCCTTGGCCTCCTGGATCTGTCGGTACCAGGGGGTGCGGCGATAGAGGATGCGCAGGAGCTCCTTGCTCACCGGGACCCCCTCAAAGGTGAAGCGGCTCTCGTCAGGCGTCCCCACCACGTCGAGCACCAGGAGCTGCCGCCCTTGGTCGAAGCCGAACTCGGCCTTCCCGTCCTCGTTGACGAGGCCCAATCGCCCCGTGGCCTCGGTGATCACTCGGTCGATCTCCAAGGTCAGATGGCGGATCTCGGCCACCTCCTCGTCGCTCAGGGCCGCCAGCTCCTGGGCCTCCTGCCAACTCAGGTAGCGGTCGGTCGCCTCGAGCTTGGTGGAGACGTCCAGGATCGGCTCGGGCAGCATCTGCCCGGGCTGGGGGGGTTCCTCGAGGCCCAGGTCCTGGAGGCGGAGGCTCCCCTCCTTGAGGCGTCGGAAGACGCTGGAACCCTCGGGCAGGGCGTTGCGGTAGATCACCTCGAGGGGGATGAGGAAGTTTCCGCGTTCGCTGCGGTAGAGGGAGTAATCGTAGCGGCCACCCCTTACCGGCGGCTCAAGGACCCGTAGCAGCTTTAGCCCCATGGTACGACTCGGCCCCTTGAGCCCTCCGAGGCGCTTCAGTTCCCTGTCTTCCTCCAGGCCGAGGTAGTGGGTCCTGACCCCCCGGGCCTCAAGCTCCTCGAAGAAGTAGGCCCCGATGAGGCAGAGCGATGCCCCCTTGCCGGGGATGGGGTCGGGCATCTCCCCCCAGTCGAAGACCGAGTAGCTGTCCGTGAAGACGAACCTCCCCTCCCCTGGCCGTTCCCCTTGGGGTTCGGAGAGGGCCAGGAGTTCCTTCACGCTCCCCCTCTTGAGGAACTTCATCCCCCACCTCCTCAAAGGATCAGCATGGCGTCGCCAAAGCTCAAAAACCGAAAGCCCCTTTCAAGGGCCCAGCTGTAGGCCCTCATCACCAGGTCCCTGCCGGCAAAGGCCGAGACCAGCACGAGGTGAGAGGACCGCGGCAGGTGAAAGTTGGTGATCATCCCGTCGACCACCCGAAACCTATAACCCGGCATGATAAAGAGGTCCACCATGCCTGAGCCCGCCCGAAGCCTTCCGCCCTCGGCCGCCACCCCCTCGAGCACCCTCACTGCCCCCGTGCCACAGGCGATCACACGGCGCCCCTCGGCCTTGGCCCGGTTGACCTCGGAGGCCGTCTCCGGAGGGAGGGTGTAGACCTCGGGGGGAAGTCGGTGCTGCTCGACCTCCTCGACCCTTATGGGCCTGAAGCTCCCGAGGCCCATGTGAAGGGTGAACCAGACCACCCGTACCCCCTTTTGCCGGAGGCGCTCGATGAGCCCTTCGGTGAAGTGGAGGGCCGCAGTGGAGGCAGCCGTCGAGCCCGGGCTGCGGGCGAAGACCGATTGATAACGTTCAGGATCGTGAAGGGGTCGTTTAATATAGGGAGGGAGGGGCACCTGGCCGTGCTCTTCGAGGACCCTCTCAGCCGCCTCCCGAGAGGGGAACTTCACGACCCTGGTCCCCTCAGGGGTGCGCTCGAGGACCTTGAGCCGCACCTCCCCTATGAGGACCTCGGCCCCCGGCTTCAGGCGCCGTGCAGGCCTCACCAGGGCCTCCCACCTGCCTTCGCCCAAGTCCCGCAGAAGGAAGACCTCGCAACGGCCACCGGTGGGCCTTCGGCCGTGGAGCCTCGCCGGGATCACCCGGGTGTCGTTCAGGGCGAGCACATCCCCTGGGCGGAGATAATCGGCCACTTGGCGGAAGATGTCCTCGTGGATCTCCCCTGTGAAACGATCCAGCACCAAGAGCCTAGAGCTGTCCCTGGGGTCCGCTGGCTCCTGGGCTATGGCCTCAGGAGGCAGAGGGTAATCGAACTCCTCCGTCCTCATCTCAGCCGAAGCTGCAACATACATCCTGGAAGGTCAACGGATCAATGGACCCGCCGCTCGTGGCCCCTCCAGTAGCGCTCACGAAGCTCCTTCTTGGCGATCTTGCCGGAGCCGGTCTTGGGCAGGGCGTCCACGAAGTCCACAGACTTGGGGGCCTTGTAGCGGGCCAAGTGCCCCTTGCAGAACTCGATGATCTCCTCCTCGGTGGCCTTCATCCCCGGCTTCAGCACCACCACCGCCTTCACCGCCTCACCCCATTTGGGATCGGGTACCCCGATGACCGCCACCTCGAGCACCGCCGGGTACATGTAGATGACGTTTTCCACCTCGGTGGAGTAGACGTTCTCGCCGCCGGTGACGATCATGTCCTTCTTGCGATCGACGATGGTGACGTACCCCTCTTCGTCGATCACCGCCAGATCTCCGGTCCAGAGCCATCCATCTCGGAAGGCCTTCTCGGTCTCGGAGGGGAGCTTCCAGTACCCGGGGGTGACGATGTCCCCCTTGACGATGATCTCCCCTACCTCCTTCTCGTCCCTTCTCACCTCGGTGCCGTCTTCCCTCACCACCTTCAACTGCACCGCGATGAACTCCCTGCCGGTCTTGGCCTTGTACTTGAGCTGCTCGTCGTAGGGGAGTCCCCTGAGGTGCTCCTTCAGGATGGAGAGGGTGAGGTAAGGGCTGGTCTCGGTCATCCCATAGGTCTGGATGTAGTCGCAACCGAAGGTCTCGACTATCTTCCTCACTACTTCAGGCGCTATGGGCGCCCCACCGCTCAAGAGCACCCTGAGGCTCGAGTAGTCGTGGTCCTTGACCGTCGGGTGGTTTACCAGCATGTTGAGCATGGTGGGGATCATATTGCTGATGGTCGCCTTCTCCCGCTCCATGGTCTCGAGGACCAGCTCCGGATCGAAGGCCCCTACGAAGATGTGCGTCCCCCCCACCCAGGTAATGGCCCAGGTGGCCCAGGCATCGGCCAGGTGGAACATGGGTGCCACATGGATCCAGCGGTCGCTGTCGCTGAGGCGAAGCTCGGCCACGGTGCCCAGGGCGTGGACGCAGATGTTCTTGTGGGTGAGGATCACCCCTTTGGGGCGGCCCGTGGTACCGGATGTGTAGTAGATCTGGGCTATGTGGTCCTCCTCATAAGGGACCTCAGGGGGGACACCCTTGAAACCCTCCACCACCTCCTCGTAGTCGAAGGCATCGACCTGAAGTGCAGGGGCCTCGCCGCTGCCCGCCCAGAGCACCCCCTTTACGCCCTTTGGCCCCTGGGCAAGGGCCGCCTCCACCAGTTCGCCAAATTGCCGGTCGGCGATCAGGAAGGTGCTCTCTGAGTCCTCCAGGATGAAGGCGATCTCCTTGGCCGAAAGACGCCAGTTGAGGGGCACCGCTGGGGCCCCCAAGAAGGCCAGGGCGTAATAGGCCTCGAAGAACCGGTGACAGTTGGGGTGAAGCACTGCCACCTTGTCCCCCTTACTGACCCCTTGGGAGGCGATGAATTGGGCAAGGCCCCCTACCCTCTGGTAGGCCTCCTCATAGGTGAACCTCCTCTGCCCGCAGACCACCGCCTCCTTCTGACCGAACAGCTTCACCGCCTTCCTCAAGGTCTCGATGACGACCATCTCCCCCCTCCTGGCCTTAGATGCCAAAAGGGGAGGACCTCTTCGGCCTCCCCTCAAGAACCTTCACAAAAGGGCATCGCTTCCATAGACAAATGGCTATTCGCCCTCGGCCTTCACCAGCTCTTCGAACCTCAGGTCCATCCCGAGGACCCCGACGATCTCTTCCTCCTCGTTGCGTATGGGGGCTGAGACCGTGATGCAGAGGGCTCCCGTGATACGGGAGGTGTAGAAATCGGTCACGTGGACCTTGCCGGACTTCAAGGGCTCTATGAACCACTCCCGATCGGAGAAGTCCTCGTCCATCCCGATGGCCTCGTATTTGGCGCGGTCTTCGGGGCGGGTGATGTTGCGGGTGATCTTGCGCCCCTCGAGGTTCACCACGTAGAGGAACTGGATGAAGGGGTTCTCCTCCTCCACCTTCTCCAGGAGCGGCTCCTGCTGTTTGGGGTCCATGGAGCGGATCTCCGGACGCTCCACCACTTCCTCGATCAACTGGGCCGCCATGTCGTAGGCCCGCTGTTTGATGAGGTCGAAGTCGGAGATAAAGAGCTCGGGCAGGTACTTGCGGGCCTTCCGCTCCAGTTCCTCGGAGGAGATGTCGGTGTTTCGCCCCTGGGCGTACTGCTCCTTGACCCACTTGTAGATCTTGACCACCCCCGGATGTCTTTTATCCACCCGCTTTTCCGGCGGCAGGGAGAAATAGGAGTTGATCCAATGGGCGATGCCTGCGGTGCCGGACTTCTCGTTGACCGCTACGGTCAGCGGCCTGCGGAGGATCTTCTCGGTGTTGAAGATGTTGTAGACCTCCTCGCTCTTGAGGATCCCGTCGATGTGGATCCCGGCCCGCGTGAGGTTGAACTCCGAGCCGACGAAGGGTTGGTTCTTGGGGATCCTCTCTCCGATGGCCTGCTCGTAGTAGTTCTTGATGTCGGTGATGGCGGTAGTGTCTATCCCCCTGTGGTCTCCGGTGAGGCTGATGAACTCGATGATCAGGGCCTCGAGGGGGGTATTGCCCGTGCGCTCGCCGAAGCCCAGCAGCGTCCCATTCACAGCGGCACAACCATAGAGCCAGGCCGTGACCGAGTTGGCCACAGCCTTGTAGAAGTCGTTATGGCCGTGCCACTCCAACTGCTCCGATGGGAAGCCGGCATCATCCACCAAGGCCCTAACCAGTTTGGGCACGCTCCGCGGAAGGGCAGCCCCTGGATAGGGGACACCGAGCCCCAGGGTGTCACAGAGGCGGATCTTCACCGGGATGCCGCTCTCCTCCGAGAGCCTTATCAGCTCCTGGGCAAAGGGCACGACAAAGCCGTAGATATCGGCCCTCGTGATGTCCTCGAAGTGACAGCGCGGCCTTATCCCCTCCTCCAAGGCCGCCTCCACCACCCTCAGATAATCTATCATGGCGGCCCGGCGGTTCTTGCCGAGCTTGAGGAAGATGTGGTAGTCGGAGACCGAGGTGAGGATCCCCGTCTCCTTCAGCCCTATCTCCTTCACCAGCTTGAAGTCCTCCTTGTTGGCGCGGATCCAGCCCGTGATCTCGGGGTACTGGTAACCCCGCTCCCTGCACCTCTCAATGGCCTCTCGGTCCTTCTCGGTGTAGAGGAAGAACTCCGTCTGACGAATCACCCCCGCGGCCCCCCCGAGGCGATAGAGCAGGTCGTAGAGGTCCACGATCTGCTGTACGGTGTAGGGGGGGCGGGCCTGTTGGCCGTCGCGGAAGGTGGTGTCGGTGATGAAGATCTCCTCAGGAGGGTCGATGAGCTCCACTCGGTGATCGAAGGTCACCCTGCAGACCTCGTCGTAGGGGAAGATCTCCCTGAAGAGGTTGGGTTCATCGACGTCCTCGAGGTGGAAACGCTGTCTGTGCACCTTGTGGTTCAAAAAGCCGAGTCCTCGTCTCTTGGCCATGATCATCTCTTCACCTCCGTAGAGATTACCAAAAAGCTACTTTTATCATCCCGTGACCTCTTCTTCAACCCTCCTGCCGAAGATCTTGGCTACCCAGATGCTCAATTCGAAGAGCAAGAGCAAAGGACCGGCCATCATCAACTGGGTGATCACATCAGGAGGTGTGAAGATGGCTGCGGCCACGAATATGATGAGGATGGCGTACCGCCTGTTGCGGGCCAACATCTTGTAGTCCACCACCCCCATCCGCGACAGAAAGAAGATGAAGACGGGAAGCTCAAAGACGAGGCCGAAGGCCAACAGGAGGGTAAAGGCCAAGGACAGGTACTCCTTGATCTTAGGGGCTGGGCGGATGAAATCGGTGGCGAAGCCGAGGAAAAACTTGAAGCCGAAGGGAAAGACCACGAAATAGCCGAAGGCGGCCCCTGCGATGAAGAAGAAGGTGGCCGACAATACGAAGGGCACTACGTACCTCTTCTCGTGGCTGTAAAGGGCAGGGGCGACGAAGAGCCAAGCCTGATAGAGGATGTAGGGAGAGGCGAGGAAGATGGCACTGAGGAAGGACAGCTTGAGATAGGTGAAGAAGGCCTCGGGCAAGTTGGTGAAGATCATGGTGGCCCCAGGTGGGAGGGTCTTCCTCAGGGGGATGGTGAGGAAGGAGAATATCTCCTCAGAGAAGATGTAGCAGACGATGAAACAGAGGCCGACGGCGATGAGGGAGTTTATGAGCCGACGCCGCAATTCCTCCAGGTGCTCCAGGAAGGATTGCTTCTCCTCCACTACTGCCCCTCTTCCTTGCTCTCTCCTTTTTTATCCCTTTTGTGGGATTCCTCGACGGGGAGATCCTCCAGGTTCCTCAGTTCCTCTTTCAAGGGCTCCACCTCCTCCTCTACGCTCTCCCTGAGCTCATCGGCCACCCGCCTCAGCTCGTTGACGGACCTTCCCAGGGAGCGCGCCAGTTGAGGCAACTTCTTCGGCCCGAGGAGGATCAGGGCCAGGACCACGATGATCAGAAGCTCTGTAGTTCCTATGCCGAACATCTCGCCCTCCTTTTTAGACCTGGACCCTCATCAGGTCCTCGGCGACGAGGATCTCCCCTCCGAACTTCTCCCGACAAGGCCCCAGCAGGTCAGCGTCATCACACGGGGGATAGAAGTGGGTGAGGAGGAGCCGTTTCGCCCCCGCCTCACGGGCGATCCTCCCCGCCCACCGGGGTGTGAGGTGCCCCTTTACCTTGCGGCCCTCGGGAAAGGAGCACTCGAGCACCAACAGATCGGCCCCTCGGCCGAGCTCCACCACCTCCTGACAGTAATCGGTGTCCCCTGAGTAGGCCAGCACCTTCCCGCCCTCTTCGATCCTATAGCCCACGCTGTACCGGGTGTGCTCCAGGGGATAGGTAGTGATGGCGAGGTCCTTGACCCTCCTCGTCCCGTAGAGGACCTCCTGCAGATGCAGCCTGAAGCTCTCTGCCCTCACCCAGTGGCCGTAGACCTGCTTCAGGCCCTCGTAATACCCCCTGAAGCCCTTCCCACCGAGGACGAAGAGCTCTTTTGTGCGGGGATTGATGCTGTACTTGCAGGCGAAGAGAAAGGGGACGAAATCGGCCACGTGATCGGGATGAAGATGGGTGAAGAGGAGGACGTCGGGGTCGGCGTAACGGACCCCCACGCGGAGCATCCGCTCCAGGGTCCCCGATCCCATGTCTATGACCACCAATTTGTCGGCCACCCTGAGCAGCGCCCCAGGGGCCCCGCGTCTGAGGGATGGAACCCCCGTCCCAGATCCCAGGATCGTAAGCTCCATTTCGTCCTTGTCAAATACGGAGATGTGCGTCTATTATAAGACGTCGTCGATACTTTATCCACTTCATCTTGAGGCCTTATGAAAGCCGAGAGCCTTCATTCTTTTGAGCTCTTTCCCCTTCACCTGATCGAGCACTTCCAACACCTGTTCCCCTCCGCTGGGGACAGTCGCTTGCTCTTCGCGGAGACCATGGCCTTCCTGCAGAAGAGGGCCTGGACCAAGGGGGGAATCCTCCTCTCCCTAGACAGCCAAGGGAAGCTCTCCGTGAGGGAGGTCTACGGCCTGCCCCTGGAGGGCTTGAGGGGTAGCTGCTGCGAGCCCACGGAGGAGATCAGACGATGTCTCTGCCAAGCGCGCCCCCTGGTGCTCGAGGACGTCGAGGAGGACCCGCTCCTTCAACCCCTGTTGCCCCTCTTTGGGGGGCACGCCCTCTTCTTATGGACCCCCCTGCGGGCGGCAGGGCGCTCCACGGGCCTGCTGGGCACCCTGCACTTGGACCCCCCTTGGGGGCAAGATCAACTCTCCACAGCCATGGGATGGGTGGCCTCCCTCCTCTCCCCTGCCCTCTTCCTCTGCTCCTTCTGGCAGGAGTTGGGCTTGGACGAACTGCTGGAGAGGAAACTCGATCACGCCATGCAGCAGCTCGCCTCCCTCCAAGAGGAGGGGGCGGAGCTGTTCTCAGAGGTGCTGGCCTTGGTCGAGAAGAGGTTGATCCTCGCGGCCCTGCGCAAGACCAAGAACGTCCAGACCGCTGCGGCTCGCCTCCTGGGGATAAACCGCAACACCCTCCGCAAGAAGATCAGGGAGCACGGAATAGAGGTCTAAAGCCCCCTTCCATCATGAGGCTTGGGCCTCGCCTTTTTTAACCTCTCATCCCTGTGGTAGAATGTCCGCGATGCAAGAGGTATTGAGGCTGAAGGACATCTGGGTAGAGCTCGGGGGCCAACTAATCCTCGAGGACGTGTCCCTGTCCGTTTACGAAGGGGACTTCTTGGGGATCATAGGCCCCAACGGTGGCGGAAAGACCACCCTGCTGAAGGTGATCCTCGGCCTGGTCAAGCCCTTCCGCGGTGAGGTCTCCGTCTTCGGACGCCCTCCGGAGGAGGGAAAGCGGCTCGTCGGCTATGTGCCTCAGTACAGCACCTTCGAGCGCGACTTCCCCATCAACGTACTGGAGGTGGTGATGATGGGGAGGTTGAGGAAACGAGGGCCCCTCCATCCCTTCGGCCGAGCTGACAGAGAGAAGGCCTGGGCAGCCTTGGAGCTGGTGGAGATGGCCCACCTGAAGGACAGGGAGATAGGGACCCTATCCGGCGGGGAGCTGCAGCGGGTGCTCATCGCCAGGGCCTTGACCTCAGAGCCCAAGCTCCTCCTCATGGACGAACCTACAGCCAACATAGACCTCCCGGTAGAGACGGAGATCTTTGAATTGCTCGAGGGGTTGAGGGAGCAGATGACCATAATCCTGGTCACCCACGACGTCGGCGTCCTCTCCACCTATGTGGACAAGATAGCGTGCCTCAACCGGCGCCTCTTTTACCACGACTCCAAGGAGATACGACCCGAGGACTTGGAGGCCGTCTACGGATGCCCTGTGGACCTCATCGCCCATGGGGTCCCCCACAGGGTCCTGGGAGAACACTCCCAATGATCTCCCTCTTGGAGTACGACTTCCTGAGAAACGCCCTGCTGGCAGGTTTGTTGGTCTCCGTGGCGTGTGCAATCGTGGGCACCTTCGTGGTGGTGAGGAAAATGGTCTTCCTCGCGGGCGGCATCGCCCATGCCTCCTTTGGGGGGATAGGGATAGGATACTTCTTCGGGCTCAACCCCCTCCTTTCCGCCCTTGCCTTTTCGGTACTTTCGGCGGTGGGGATGGGGATTGCGGTGAGGAAGGTGAGGGTCTCCGAAGACTCTGCCATCGGCATCCTCTGGGCCATCGGGATGGCCTTGGGGGTGCTCTTTGTGGGCTTGACCCCCGGCTATGTGCCCGATCTCTTCAGCTACCTCTTCGGCAACATCCTCATGGTCCCCACCCAGGAGCTCCTCCTCATGGCGATCCTCGACCTCCTGATCTTGGCCGTCGCTGTGGCCTTTTACAAGGAGCTGGTGGCCGTCTGCTTCGACGAGGAGTTCGCGTGGGTTGTGGGGGTTAGGACTCAGCTCTTCTTCCTGATGCTGCTGGTCATGGTGGCCTTCAGCATCGTGATGCTCATCAGGACGGTGGGGATCGTGCTGGTCTTGGCCCTCATCACCATCCCCTCGGTCATAGCCCGCCATCTGACCGCGAGCCTGAGGAAGATGATGTTCCTCTCGGGTGGCCTCGGGTTCGCCTTCGTGGTCGGCGGGCTCGTCCTCTCCTACCTGCTGGACGTTCCCTCTGGGGCCACCATCGTGCTCATCGGGGGAGGAACCTTCCTCATCGCAGAGGGGATCAAGGGGCTCAGCAAGTGGTGGACCCCGCCCGCTTCAAGGCCTTAGCAGAGGAGATCCTCGGGTCCTTCCGGATCGAATACGTCGACTTCACCAGGGACGAATTCCTCCCCTATCGAAGGCGGGGCATAGGAGCGGTGACACGCTTTGACGAAAGGGAGATATACATAGACCTAAACCTCCCCCCCTCTCAGGAACCGGCCACCTGGGCCCATGAGCTGCTGAGCATCTACTACTACCTGCAGGAGGGCTACATACGCCACGACGACGAGGTCGAGGCCGAGGCCTTGAGGATGGCCCGGGACCCAGCCTATTACAAGGTCCTTCAGGAGCTGATTCGGCGCTTCAAGAAGGCCACGGCCTCGATGTGATGGGTCTGAGGGAAGAAGTCAAGGGGGACCACCCGCTCAAGGTCATAGCCCTCCCCCAAGAGGAACTTGAGGTCCCGAGCCAGGGTAGCAGGATTGCAGGACACGTAGATGATCCTCTCCGGACCGAGTGAGAGGGCCACCTTCAGTTCCTCCAAAGCGCCCTTGCGCGGCGGATCGAGCAGCAGCAACTGACAGCCCTCCCCCTCCTGGACCATCCCTCGGAGTACCCTTACGGCCTCCCCCTGGAGGAAGCGAAGCCCCTTAACCCCGTTGAGCTGGGCGTTGTAGTTGGCGTTTCGGACCGCCAGGGCGTCCCTCTCCACCCCCACCCAGGAGGATGCCAAGGGGGCAAGGGGCAAGGAGAGGTTTCCCATGCCGCAGAAGAGCTCCACCACCTTCCCCATCCCTGAAGATAGGGCCTCCTTCAAGAGGTGGATCAGCCGCTCGTTCTGCTCGGCGTTGGCCTGAAAGAACACCCCCGGATAGCAAAGGAGCTCCACCCCGCAGGGCCTCAAGCGGAGGGCAGAGGCAGTCCTGCCCTTCCCCAGCAAGGAATGGGGAAAGACCAGGGCCCGGTGCTTCAGCAGCACATCCTTCAGGACCCCGCACTCCATCGAGAGCTCCTCAGCCAAGGTCCCCATGCGCCTTCGGTCGTGATGGACCAGGGAGTATATGATGAGGTGGCCCTTTCCCTCATAGGGGCTCACCGCCACCTCGACCCGCCTGACCGCCCGGGCCAGGTTGAGGCGGCGCTCCAAGGTCTGACAGAACCTCTGCAGGACCTCCGATGCCAGTTCGTGGGCCACGGGACAGCGCTCAACGGCCACCACCGCCCGCGTCCCCCGACGGTAAAACCCAACCCTGAGCCGATCCAGCACCACCACGGCCATCTCCACCCGCAGCCTCCAGCCGAGGGGGTCCTGCGCCCTGAGCATCGGCTCCACAACCTCGGGATCGATCCCCCCGAGCCTCTTGAGCTCCTCCTTCAGGATCTCCTCCTTGAAGCGGACCTGAAGATCGTACCGTATGTGCTGATAATCGCAGCCGCCGCAGTCGTCGAAGTGGGGACAAGGGGGCTCGATGCGCCCCTCAGCGGGTTCGACGACCTCCACGGGAGAGGCCACAAGGTAATCCCTCCGCTGACGCTCTACCCGTACCTCCACTTCCTCTTTGGGCAGCACCCGGGGTACCAGCACCACTTGACCCTCCAGCCGTCCGAGGCCCCACCCACCGTAGATGAGCTTCTCGACCTTGAGCCGCATCTCCCTCCTTGCAACCTCTGTGCAGTTTCCCTGGACCACCCCCCCTCCTCGCCCCACAAGACGAGGTCTCAGCATCGGCTAATATATCATCGCCACCACCCCCAAACCAGTTCAAGGAACTCTGCAGCCGCAAAAACCTCTTTCAGAGACCGCTCTTGACTTGAGGGGAAAAATCCTTATCCTCCGTGGCGGAGGGTGAAAGGAAAGGGCCGTTGTCATCGTGAGGACATGACGAATTCCCTTCCTCGCAATGCCTCCGAGGAGTTCCCCAACAAGATCAAAGAAGCCCACAGACAGCGTAGGTCGATACCCTCCAAAAGGAGAAAACGTCACAGGAGGTGACCATGGTCCCAGATGGCTTTGAGGTATATAGGGCCTTCTGCAAGCGTCCCCCTCAACTCGTCCTCCACTGGCACGACTCCAGGACCGAGGCGCAGGGATGGCTTGTGATAAATTCCCTGAAAAACGGAGCCTCAGGTGGCGGTACCAGGATGCGCAAAGGGGCCACCCTGGAGGAGGCGATCTTTTTGGCCAAGACCATGGAGATAAAGTTCATGGTCTCCGGACCCCTCATCGGTGGGGCGAAGTCGGTGATAGACTTCGATCCTCAGGCCCCGGAGAAGAAGGATGTGCTCAAGAGGTGGTTCGAAAGCACCTATCCATACCTTAAGCACTGTTACGGTACAGGGGGAGACCTTGGGGTGGACGAGATGAAGGACGTAATCCTCATCACCCAAGGGCTCTTCGGCATTGAGCATCCCCTCGAGGGAATGGTCAGGGGGCATGTGCGGACCGATGAGGAGGGCTACCGCCGTATCTTCGAGAACCTCCACTCAGGGGTGAAGATGGAGGTCTCCCTGGAAGGGCTCCCGTCAGGGGGCTTCACCGTGGCGGACATGGTCACAGGCTACGGCCTCTCCCGGGCCCTCCATCACTTCTTCGAGCTGAGGGGGGAGAGCCTTCAGGGAAAGAAGGCGTTGGTAGAGGGGTTTGGCACCGTGGGGGGCTCCGCAGCGTATTACCTCGACCTGCTCGGGATGAAGATAGTGGGAATCCTCAGCATGGGCACAAAGCCCGGACAGTGGCGATGTGCCATCGATCCGCGTGGGCTGGACGTAAGGGACTTACTCCTACAACGGGAAGGGAAAAACCTACCTCCATCCTTTCAACGCGACCGATACCCGGAGGAGTTCTGGAGGACGGAGGCCGAGGTCTTCGTCCCCGCCGCTGCCTCCCTCACGGTAACCATGGAAGTGCTCAGCGTCCTGAAGGAGGCCGGCGTCGAGGTGATCGCCCCTGGGGCCAACAACCCCTTTGCCGACACCGTCCTCGGGGCTACAGCGGTCCAGGAAGAGGCCGACCGACATTTCGCCGTGATCCCCGATTTCATCGCCAACAGCGGGATGGCTCGCACCTTCGCCTACCTGATGAAGGAGGACGCGATAGTCGATCCCCAGAAGATCTACCAGGACGTGGATGAGATGATGGGGACTGTGATGGAGGCACTCCTCAAGGGGTCGAGGGAGGACCGTCACCTCCTCAACCGCGCTTACTCCATGCTGTTGCACGGGGAGTTGGAAGGCAGATAACCCCTCTCTTTGGAGGACCCGTCTCTTCTGGGGCAAAAGGGAATTCCTTGATACGCAGAGGAGAAACCGTTATCCTATCGCTTCCTCAAAGCACCTCCGGAGGGAGAACATGAAGCCCGCAGTCGTGATCGTGGACATGGTAAAGGACAACCTGAAGGACGAGTACCCCATCGCCCGAGAGGCAGCAGCGATCATCCCCAACATAAACCGGCTCCTCAGGGAGGCAAGGGCCCTTGGGGTCCCCGTGTTCTTCGCCTGTGACTCCTTCCTGCCCGAGGACTTCATCTTCCGCGGCAAGATGAAACCTCACTCCCTGCGGGGGACGGAGGGTTCCCAGGTCACGGAGAAACTGGAGGTGAAACCAGGGGATGTCTACCTCCCCAAGCGCCGCTTCAGCGCCTTCTTCAAGACCGACCTGGACCAGACCCTGCGCACTTGGGGCATCGACACCGTGGCCGTGGGGGGCATCACCACCAACGTATGCGTGCTCATGACGGTGATGGACGCCCTGTGTCACGACTTCTACGTGGTGTGGCTCGAGGACTGCTGCACCGCCCACAAACGGGAGGTCCATGAGGCCACCCTGGACCTATACCGCAAGTTCGCCCTCTGGCCGCTGCTGCGGATCATGACATCGGAAGAATTCCTCAAGGAGTTGAAGGATGAGGTAAAAGGCCCTTGAGGGCCTTTCCACCCCCTACATGCATTCCGGAGGATCCTCCCCGTGCCTTCCCCGAGGATATAAGGTCGCCTAAAGGGGGGGATGCAAAGATCAAGAAGTATGGTAAATATACACTTAGGGCTACGGTCGAAGCACCTTGAACCATATGGGGTAAGCCGTTGAAGGAACGTGAGCTTGCAGACGAAGTCGAGGCGACGTTGTCCCGGGCCCTGGTGGAACAATCGCTGGTGGGGGTGTACCTCTTCGACGAGCGCTGCTTCCTCTACGTCAACCAGGCCCTCGCCGAGATCTTCGGCTACCAGCCCCAGGAGATCATCGGGCGGCTGGGGCCCCTGGACCTGACCCATCCCGATGATCGTCCATGGGTGAAGGAGAAGATCCGCCAGCGGCCGACAGGAGAGCTGGAGAGCCTCCGCTACGAGCTCAGGGGGCTGCGCAAGGACGGGACCACCCTTTGGTGTGAGCTCTTTGGCCGTCGCGTTCAATACCTGGGGCGACCTGCAGTCATCGGCACCCTCGTAGACATCACCGAGCACAAAGAGGCGGAGAAGGCGCTGCGGGAGAGCGAGGAGAAATACCGCGCCCTCTTTGAGGCCTCGCAAGAGGGCATATTCGTGATCGACGCCTCCACCGGCAAGGCCGTCATCGGCAATCCCTTCCTCGCCAGAATGCTCGGCTTCGATTCCCCCGAGGAGCTGGTGGGGCTGGACCCCCTCGATTTCGTCCCGGAGGAGGACAGGGAAAGGGTCAGGAGGATCATCGTAGAGGAGATGTTCGAGAAGGACCTGAGGAAGGTCCACGAATACAGGGCATTCACCAGGGATAGCAGGGAGATTTGGGTGAGTGCCATCGGGGTGAGGATCAACTATCAGGGGAGGATGGCTGGCCTTGTCTCGGTCAGGGACATAACCGAGCGCAAGAGGGCTGAAGAGGCGCTGAGGAGGTACGCTGAACGGCTGCGCATCCTCCGCGAGGTGGACCAGGCCATCCTCCAGGCCCAATCGGCAGAGGCGATAGCCCAGGCCGCCGCGGAGCACATCCGAAGGCTCGTGCCCTGCCAGCGGGTCAGCGTGGTCTTGTTCGACTTCGAGGCTGGGGAGACCACCATGCTCGCCGCTCACGTCAACGGCGAGACTGCAATAGGGAGGGGGACGAGGGTACCGCTGTCAGCCCTCGACATAAGCGAAGGTCTGCGCCGGGGCAGGGTCCACATGGTCGAGGACACCTCGGCCCTGCCCGATCCCCCGGAGGTGGTCCGAAGGCTACAAGCCGAGGGGATCCGCTCCTACATCATGATCCCCCTGATGGTCCGGGATGAGCTGATCGGCTCCCTCAACCTGGGGGCCACAGAGCCAGGCAGCTTCAGTCAGGAACAGATCGAGATCGCCCGCGAGGTGGCCGATTCCTTGGCTGTGGCCATCCAGCAGGCTCACCTCCATGAACAGGTGAGGCGTCACGCTGAAGAGCTGGAACGGCGCGTGGCAGAACGCACCGCTCGGCTGGAGACAGCCAATCAAGAACTGGAGGCCTTCGTCTATTCGGTCTCCCACGACCTCCGGGCCCCCCTTAGGGCGATGGAGGGATTTGCCCAGGCCCTGTTGGAGGATTACGCCGATTGTCTGGATGAGCAGGGACGAGACTACGCCCGCCGCATCGTAGCCGCCGCCCAGCGCATGGACGGACTCATCGAAGACCTCCTCCAGTACAGCCGCCTGAGCCGCATGCATGTAGAATTTCACCCCGTGAGCCTGGAACAGGTGATAAGCTCCGTGCTGACTCAACTGGAAGGGGAGATACGGGCCAGGGAGGCGGAGGTAAAGGTGGTGCCTCCCTTCCCCGAGGTCCTCGGCCATCGTTCGATCCTTGAACAGGTCCTCGGCAACCTCCTGTCCAACGCCCTCAAGTTTGTGCCGAAGGAGGTGCGGCCCCATGTGCGCCTCTGGGCCGAGCCGCGCAAGCGTTGGGTGCGTATCTGGGTGGAGGACAACGGCATCGGCATCGCGCCCGAACACCAGCGACGCATCTTCCGCATCTTCGAACGACTCCACGGTGTGGAGACCTATCCCGGAACGGGCATCGGTTTGGCCCTCGTGCAAAAGGGCATCGAATGCCTCGGTGGCCGTTGCGGCGTGGAATCGGAGGTGGGCAAAGGCAGCCGTTTTTGGGTGGAGCTGAAGGCGACGGTGAGCTAAGGGCAAGGGTCCCCAGGGGGTAGATGATGAGTGCATCGCGTCCCCCGGAGCTTCACCGCGTCATCCTCTTGGTCGAGGACGACCCAAACGACATCCTGTTGATCCAACGCGCCTTCCGCAAGGCCACCCTCACGACAGTCCTCCGTGTAGTAAAGGACGGCGATGAGGCCATCGCCTACCTGAGCGGGGAAGGTCCTTACAGAGACCGAAGGAGATATCCACTCCCGGTGTTGATCCTCCTGGACTTGAAGCTGCCGCGTAGATCCGGCTTTGAGGTGCTGCAATGGTTGAAGGCCCGGTCGGGCTTGCGGCGCATCCCCGTGGTCGTGCTCACCTCCTCCCGCGACTCCCCCGATGTCAACCGCGCCTATGACCTGGGGGCCAACTCCTACCTGGTCAAACCTGTTAAGGCCGCAGAGCTGGAGGAGATGGTCAGGACCATGAGCCTCTATTGGCTCATCTTCAACCACCCTCCCCAGTGCCACGAGTGATCCCGCCGCTGGGAAGGGAGGGCAACTGGCTGCACCCAAAAACAAAAAGAGGTTAACCCTCTCGGCTAACCCCTTGAAATCATTGGAGGCGGCGACCGGCTTCGAACCCAACTTTGACACCTCTTCAACAAAAATATAAGGATTTCAAGGTGTTAGAGGCACACCATCCCCACGTTCCACTACATCCCGATCCTGGACCTCAAGCACCTTCCCCGGCGGCCTCATCCCTACGGCTCTGAAGGCATCATAGGCACGGCCCTGAAGCTCAGTCCTCAAAACATACCTTGAACCACCCACCCGGATCTCCACGGCCCTC
>Ga0190360_1000159_pt1 | contig 38191 bp, 39 predicted proteins | sample 48721834_MG_FD_161271 | JGI IMG/M metagenome (GOLD analysis project Ga0190360, IMG submission 161271) | Hydrothermal vent microbial mat bacterial communities from Southern Trench, Guaymas Basin, Mexico - 4872-18-3-4_MG | ecosystem: Environmental > Aquatic > Marine > Hydrothermal vents >...
GAAATTTCTCTTCCGATCTCCTCAGAACTCCCTCCTGCCTTCCAAGGACCTGCGCAACGTCTTGCTGTCGGCGTACTCTATATGCCCACCGGCGGGAATCCCTTGGGCGATGCGGGTGAGCCTCACCCCGAAGGGCTTCAACACCTTCTGCAGGTAGAGGGCCGTGGCCTCCCCTTCCACGTTGGGGTTGGTGGCGATGATGACTTCCCTTACCCCACCGGTGCTTACCCGTTCGATCAGCTCCCGAACCCTCAGGTCCTTTGGGCCCACCCCCTCAAGGGGCGACAGCGCCCCGTGCAGCACGTGGTAAAGCCCCTTGTAGGCCCCTGTGGCCTCGATGGCCACGAGGTCATGGGGGGCCTCCACTACGCAGAGGAGTTCGTGGTCGCGTTGGGGATCGGAGCAGATCGGGCACAGGTCGGCCTCGGCCAAGTTGAAGCACCTGCGACAGAGCCTCAGCCGTTCCTTGAGCTTGAGGATGGCCTCGGCCAATCGCTTCCCCTCGTCCTCTGGTGCCTCCAGGAGGTAGAAGGCGAACCGTGAGGCCGTCTTCCTCCCCACCCCTGGAAGCTTGGAGAAGGCCTCGATCAGTTCCTCAAGGGCTGACGCGTACCTCGCCATCTCAGAGGATGCCCGGGATGGGGAGCCCCCCTGTCAGCTTCTGCAGCTCCTCGGACCAGAGCTGCTGCGAGCGCCTTATCCCCTCGTTGACCGCAGCGATGATCAGGTCCTCGAGCATCTCCACCTCTTGGGGGTCCACCACCTCTGGGTCTATCTCGAGGCGGAGGATCTCTTGACGGCCGTTCATCACCACCTTGACCATTCCGCCTCCGGCGGAGGCCTCCACGGTCCTCTGCGCCATCTCCTCCTGCAGTTCCTCCATCTTCGCCTTGATCTTCTGGGCCTGTTTCATTAAGTCCACCAATCCCTTCACCTTAGCCCTCCTTCCCTTGATCCTCTGAAGATACCATGGGGGTGGGCAGGGCTCAAGGACGCTTCTACATCTCCAAGGCATCGGGGGATAAGCCACATCCTTTCAGCTCCTTGCGTACCCCCTCCACTCAGTGGTATCTTGATCCTCTGTAGAAGGCGAAGAAGATCGTATCCGGGTACCCCTCAGTTGCAGAAGAGAGCCTTCAGCGTCCTCGCTACAGCCATTTTCTGTTGCATGCTCGGTGTGGGCATCGTGGCCCCCCTGCTGCCCCTCTATGCGGAGGAGATGGGGGCCAGTGGGTTCCGGTTGGGCATGATCTTCGCCGGGTACTCCATATCCAGGACGGTCGTCATGCCCATCGCCGGAAGGCTATCCGATCGGGCCGGGCGAAAGCTCTTGCTCGGCCTCGGTCTGCTGGGCAATGCCCTCATATCCCTCAGCTACGTAGGGGCCGGCAGTACCGGTGAGATGACGTTGGTGCGCCTCCTCCACGGTCTGGCGGCGGGGATAGTCGTTCCGGTCGCTCAGGCCTATGTGGGCGACCTCTCCCCGGAGGCGGAGGAGGGGAGGTGGATGGGCCTCTACAACAGCGCCTTCTTCACCGGCTTTGGCTGTGGTCCGCTGCTGGGCGGGGTCATCACGGAGCGCTTCGGGATGGACCACGCCTTTTTGACGATGGGACTGTTGAACCTGGTGGCCTTCGGCCTCGTCTTCCTTTTGATCCCCGAGGTGAAAAGGTCGAGGGCCCAGCAGCTGAGGAGGGTCCCCTTTTGGAGGATGGGGCAGAGCCGTGTGCTCAGAGCGATTGTTGCGTACCGACTCTCCTATTCCTTCGGGAGGGGTACCTTTGTGACCTTCGTCCCGGTCGTCGCGGCCATATTCATAGGGTTGAGCCCTGCTGAGGTGGGCATGGTGCTCGCCACGAGCATTCTGGTTATGTCGTTGCTCCAGCTTTACAGCGGTTACGTCGCCGACAGGTTCGACAGGAAGAGGTTGGTGGTGATCGGCAGTCTTCTGAACGCCTCCTCTTTGGCCTTGGTCCCCCTGGCCCTCAACTTCTGGCATCTGCTTGCGATAGCGACCATGGCGGGACTGGGAGGGGCGATCTCCATGCCGGCTGCGTCGGCCCTGGCGGTGGGAGAGGGGAGGACCTTTGGGATGGGCTCGACCATGGCGATATTCAGCATGGCCTTCAGCCTCGGCATGGTCCTGGGACCTCTGAGCAGTGGACTGGTGGCCGATCTGTGGAACCTCAAGGCCGTCTTCCTCGTAGGCTCTGGCGCCACACTGTTGGGGACCGCCTTCTTCGCCGTGTACGGCCGATCGTTTTAAGCCAGCTTCAGCAGGCCTCAGCCAGGAACTGGGCGATGGAGGGGAGGCCATCTCGGCGGGGGGTCTGGTTCCACTTGGCGATGAGATAATACTTCTCGGCCTCCATTATCCGGCACTCCTCCTCGAGGAACTCCTCGGCCTCCTTTATCTCCATCTCCTTGGTGGAGTTCACGAAGCTCAGGGTCCTGATGTAGTAGATGGGGATCAGGGAGTTGAGCAGAAGGGGTCGCTCCACCACCTCGTCGCGGTAGGCCACGATGTAATCGAACAGCACCCTCGCCCAGAGATCCGCAGGTACCTCGACTTCATCCACCCCCTGTCCTTTTACCCTCAGGAGGTCCTCGAGGTTCAGGGGCGCGATGACCTTCTGCCAGACCTCGCCGTATTCCTCCTCCCCTCGGATGAAGCTTTCGTAGAGTTTGTTCGTGCTCACCTCCACCGAGAGGGGGTCTTCCTTCACCCCCAAGCCGAAACCGAAGATGCTGGTGGGGAGGCTGTCGCTTACGTCCTTCCAGAGGTATTCGAAGTCGATGGCCAGTTGGAAGATGGTGCTCACTACCTGGTAGAACATGGGACCGAGGTGGGACGCCGGGTCCTTGGCCCGGTGGGATTTGGGGGCCCCGAGGAAGGTCTGACAGACCTTGAAGCGGCGGGCGATGGCTATGGTGGTCATCCAGATGTCGATGCCGAACTGGTAGACGTTCTCGTCCCAGGTCTTCTCGGTGAGGTAGGCACGGGCGAGCCTGCCCGAGAAGGCGAAGTCGCCAGCTATGGGCTGTCTGGTCCTAAGGCCCCAGAGCACCCTGGTCAGGGGATAGGTGATGTTGTTGGTGATGGTGCCGTCGTACTTGTGCCTGACGTAGATGGGGATGACGAAGTCGTAGCCCATGAGGACGGGCTCAGCCAGGTACTGAACCCATTGGGGGGTGATGCTCTTTAGGTCGGCGTCAACCATGATCACGGTCCCGGCCCCCAGCTCCACGGCCGCCTCCAGCAGGTTGCGGATGTTTCTGCCCTTGCCCTTGGCCCCAGGAGGGGTGGAGATGTAGAGCTTGGGGGTCCTGGTCGGGGTGGCCAGGAAGGCCCCCTTGGTGTCGTCGGGGGAGTTGTTGTCGACGTTGAGGATCACGCTGTCCCTTCGCCAGAAGTAGCGGTTGAGCCCTTCGTCGACCTTCTTCACCACGTAGCCTATGGAGGTGGCCTCGTTGTAAGAGGGGATCCCTACTACTATCTCCGCCCTCTTTACGCCGTCGGGGTTCTCTACGAGTCTGTCCATCTCAGCCCTCCTTCGCCTGGTGGGTCTCTCGCAGGAGGTCGTTTACCACCTTTACCGGGTTGAAGGTGATGAGGGGGACCTCCACGAAGATCGTATTCCAGTGGGCCATGGACCCGTTCCATAGGCCCGGCCGTTCCAGGGCGCGCAGGGGCCTGCCCTCGAAGGACTTCTCGGTGACGATGACGGCCCTTTGGTCTACGTAGCGCTGCAGGTCGAAGGGATGGCCCCGCCAATCCCTCAGGCCACAGACTATGTCCACCGGGTTGAAGTGGGTGGCGGTCTTCAGGATGCGCTGTTGCTCCTCGGAGCGAGGGTCTATCTGGGCCTCCTCGATGATCTGAAGCGACAGCTCTCCGTCAGGTCCCTCCACCCAGAAAGGCCCTCCGCCGGGTTCCCCCTGGTTGGGGACCACCCCACAGACGCGCAAGGGCCGGTTCAGCGTCTCGAGGAGGAAGGCCTTTCTCTCCCCGAGGGACATCTCGGTCCAGTTCCGCGGAGGCCTGATGTGGAGTTCCCCTTCGGCGAATTCGAGGGCCTCTTTGAGGAACCCTTCCCCAACGTCCCCGTGGGCGAGCCCCTCCAGATAGCCGAAGAGCCTCCGCTGGACCCGGAGGAGGTATCCCCCGAGGAGCGTCTTCCAGAGGAGACCTGGAGGTTTCAGGGGATCGGGGACCACGTTATCCACGTTCTTGATGAACACTATGTCGGCCTTCAGGGCGTTGAGGTTCTCGAGGAGCGCCCCGTGGCCTCCGGGGCGCAATAGGAGGCTGCCGTCCGAGAGCCTGAAGGGCCTTCCTTCCAAGTCCACCGCGATGGTGTCGGTGGCCCTGGACTGTTCTGAGAAGGTGACCCGGTAGCTGACCCCATAGCGCTCTTCGTAACGGGCCCTCACCTCTTCGAAGAGCTCCTCGAAGGATGCACGGTGTTCAGGCGACACGGTGAAGTGGAGGCGGCATACGCCTTGACGGTCCTTCACGTAATCGACGGCCTCCACCAGGTGCTCCTCGAAGGCGGTGCGGCTGCCGTCCGGGTAGCGGTGAAACTTGAGGAGGCCCTTGGGAAGGGAGCCGTAATTCAGGCCCTTGGCTTCGAGGAGGTACTCGAGGATCGACCTTATCCCGTCCCCTCTGAGGGCCTCCTCGAGGTCGATGCCGTCGGAGGCCATGGCGGCACGGAGGTCCTCGTAAAAGGGGAAGCGCTCAAGGTTCTCTAGGAAGGTGAGGAGCTCTTGGGCCTTCCCGTCGCCCTTCGAGGCCCGTGCCCTGAGGTCCTTGAGGCTGAGGTCCTCGGGACTATTCTTGAACCAGGTCAGGGTCCTGAACATCCGGGTGGCAGCCCCTGAGGCCGGGACGAACTTCGTGCAGCGCCCCCCTTCTTGGGCCTCCCGGTGGAGCTCGAGGAGCTCAGGGTGTTCCTCCTCCCGGATCTCCTTTATGCCATCGCCCAGGGTGCAGGCCCTCACGAGCCGCAGGTAAGGGGCCGAACCCCGCAGGAGGTCCAACTGCCGCTTGGCCTCCTCTTCGGAGATCCCCAGGGCCTCAAGCTGAGCCCGGTCTCGATCGGTGAGTTCTGGGTGCTCCATCCCTCCGATTCAGGCCGTTACGACTATCGTATCGGCTCTTCGCGACAAAAGATGAGGGAAGTAGCTCATCCCTTTTCACGATCGCCTCGTTGAAGACCCTAACAGATCGCCCCTTCCCCTTTCAAGCCACAACGCAAAGGGGCTCGACCTTTAAAGCCACCTGGCTTTACTGTCGAAAAGAGAAGAGACGGAGAAGTCCATGGATCTCACCACCGCCGGCGGGCTGATCATCGGTATCGGGGCGGTGATGGTTTCCTTCCTCTGGGAGGGGGGACACCTCAGTGCCGTTATCCGCCCACCGGCCCTGGTCTTGGTGATCTTCGGTACCTTAGGGGCTGCCACTGCTACCACCTCCTTCCGTCAGCTCAAGACGCTCCCGGCCTTCCTCAAGGCGGCCTTCTTCGCCAAGGAGAGGTCCCCCACTGCCCTCATCAATCGGATATGCGACATGGCAGAGAAGGCCAGGAAGGAGGGGCTCCTCAGCCTCGAATACGACTTGATGAGGACGAGGGACCCCTTCTTCAAGAAGGTCCTGCAGTTGGTCATCGACGGCATGGATGCCGACAAGATCCGCGAGATCATGGAGACGGAGATGGAGGTCATAAGCGAGCGACACGAGGCCGGGGCCCTCTTCTTCCAGAAGATGGGGGGGTTCTCCCCCACCATGGGGATCCTGGGGACGGTCCTGGGCTTGATCCACGCCTTGTCGAACATCTCCGACGCCTCCAACATGGCCCGACACATCGCCAGCGCCTTCATCGCCACCCTCTGGGGGGTGGGCCTTGCCAACCTCGTATATCTCCCCATCTGCGACAAGTTGAGGAACCGCTTCCAGGAGGAGATGCGGGCCCTGGAGATCATCCTCGAGGGGATGGTCTCCTTATCCAGGGGCGAGAACCCCAGGCTCATAAGGACCAAGCTCTACTCCTATCTGCTGCAACAGCCGCGGGAGGAGAGGAGATGAGGCGACGAAGGGACTTTGCCCACAAGGAGGACCTGGGCCGCTGGCTCCTGACCTATGCGGACCTCATAACGCTGCTGCTATGCTTCTTCATCATGATGTACACGCTGAGTCAGGCCGATGCCGAACGCTTCAGATCCCTCGCCAGGGAACTGGGACAGATCTTCTCGGAGAGACCCCCCCCAGGGACGGGGCTCAGACGGCTCGAGGAGCGCATCGAGGACTATATAAAGAGGAAGGGCCTTGAAGGATGGGTAAAGGCCGAAAGGGAGGAGAGGGGCCTCGTCATCAGGATCATGACCACCAGCTTCTTCAAGGAGGGAAGCGCTGAGTTGACCCAGGACATGAAGGCGGTGCTCGACGAGTTGGCACCCATGCTGAAGGAGCTGCCCAACTTCATCCAAGTGGAGGGGCACACCGATAACAAGCCCATCCGCAACGAACACTTTCGCTCCAACTGGGAACTGTCTGTGGCTAGGGCCACCGAGGTGGTCCGATATTTGATCCAGCAACACGGGATTCCGCCCGAGCGGATAGCGGCCATAGGCTATGGCGAGTACCGTCCCATAGCCCCCAACGACACCGAGCTCGGCAGGGCCAAGAACCGCAGGGTGGAGATAGTCATCCTTGAGAGAGGAGGTGGTCAAGGTGCTCATCGACTCCAAGGGGTCCTTGGAACCGATATCCCCCATGGAGGAAAGGCCCCCTAAGAGGGAAGGGGAGAAGGGACAGAGGAAGAAGGGGCAGCAGACGAAAAAGCGCCCTTCCTACGATCCCCCCGCCGAAGGGGAAAGGCACAAGGTGGACATCGTGATTTAGGAAAAAACTTCCCTGGCGGATACTTCTTCCCTTCCTCGGTGGTCCTCTGTTCCGCTTTGTCCCTCCACAGCCCCTGGCATATCGATTGCTCAATCCGAAGGAGGAGGAATCGGATGGCCATCGAGTTCACATCCGGGATAGTCTCGGGGGCCGTGGCCTTGGAACGCAGGCTTCAGCTGATCGCCCACAACCTCGCTAACCTCGACACCCCCGGCTTCAAGCGCGAGGTGATGGCCCTCAAGGCGCGGCCCATGGGCCATGGGGATTATCCCCTGGTGGTCGAGATCGCAGAGAGGATCCCGGATCTGTCCCCAGGGATTATGAAGCCCACGGGGAACCCCCTCGATCTGGCCATAGGCTCGGAGGGCTTCTTCGTGGTGGAGACCCCCCAGGGGGTACGCTACACCCGCAAGGGGACCTTCAGGGTCGACGAGGAGGGCTATCTGGTCACCTCGCAGGGCTACCGCGTCTTGGGGAAGGGGGGAGCCATCGCCCTGGAGGGGGCTGAGGTCGTGGTCAACGAGGCGGGGGACGTCATCGTGGGGGGTGAGGTGGTCGATAGCCTTCGGGTGGTCTCCTTCCCCAAAGGCGCAAATCTCATAAGGGAAGGGGATGGCCTTTTCAGGTTCGAAGGCCCCGAAGGTGAGCTCATCGAGGTGGAGGACCCCCAAGTGAAGCAGGGGTTCTTGGAGGGGTCCAACGTCAGTCCAGTCCTCGAGATGGTGAAGCTGATCGAGGTCTCGAGGGTCTTCGAGGCCTACCAAAGGGCCCTTCACACCGCCGACGACATAGCGAGAGGGGCCTTGGAGGAGATAATGAGGGTATGAGGAGGTGAGGGATGCAAGCCCTGTGGATAGCCGCCACCGGCATGAAGGGCCAGGAGTTGAGGATAAACGTCATCTCCAACAATTTGGCCAACATCAACACCTCGGGCTTCAAGGCCTCCCGGATCGACTTCGAGGACTTGATTTACCAGAGCCTCAAGGCCGCAGGGGCTACCTCCGCCGCTGGTAACCAGATCCCTACCGGGATGGATATAGGCCTTGGGGTGAGGCCTGCAGCGGTCCAGAAGCTCTTCCTCCAAGGGGACTACCACCAGACGCAGAACCCCTTGGATCTGGCCATCGAAGGAAAGGGCTTCTTCAAGGTGACGATGCCTGACGGCACGGTGGCCTACACCCGCTCCGGGGCCTTCAAGCTTGACAGCGAGGGAAGGCTTGTGACCTCGGACGGCTACCCCGTAGACCCTGAGATCGTCATACCGCCTGAGGCCACCTCCATAACCATCTCGAGCGACGGCACGGTCAGCGTCACCATCCCTGGGCAGATCTCGGCCCAGGAGGTGGGCAGGCTTGAACTGGCCGACTTCGTCAACCCCGCGGGGCTCAAGGCCATAGGGAAGAATCTCTTTCTGCCCACGGCAGCCTCCGGGGACCCCACCACGGGGAACCCGGGGGAGGACGGCTTGGGGACCATCGCCCAGGGCTTCTTGGAGATGTCCAACGTGGACCTCGTGACCGAGTTGGTGGAGATGATCATGGCCCAGAGGGCCTATGAGATCAACGGCAAGGTGATCCAGTCCGCTGACGACATGCTCCAGACCACTGCCAACCTTAAGAGGTAAGGGATGAAGGGACTTGCTGTAGCCTTATCGGTGCTCTTCTTCGCCGGGGTCGCCTGGGGCAAGGCCGTAATCAGCATCCCGGCGGAGGTGGAGGTGACCAAGGACTGGATCACCTTGGGGGAGATCGCCCATATTCAGGGCGATAACCCAGGGCAGGTCCTCGAGCTCAGAGGGGTCTCCCTGGGGAGGGCACCCCTTCCAGGCAGCCATCGCTTCATCAGTAGGGGCCGGATAGAGGCACGCCTCAAAGGCGTGGAGCTCCACTGCCCCCTGAGGGTGAAGGTGTCGAGGGCTTCCCAGCGGATCCCGGCTGCCAAGGTGGCTGAGATTGTCTCCCGTTACCTCCGCGGGAGGCTCCCCTTCGCCGACAGGGTGAAGATCCTGAACTTACGGGTGAGGGGAAACGTGATCTTGCCCAGAGGTCCTTGGGATTACTTGGTGCTGGAGCGCTCAGGGAGGCCCCTCGGTAAGGTCTCCTTGGCGATCCTCTTCCGGTGCCAAGGGCACCAGCGGAGGGCCTTGGTGGAGGCGGAGGTGAAGGCATGGGCTAAGGTGGCCGTGGCCTCCAGGAGGCTTCCGCGCTACCACATCCTGCAGGAGGGGGACGTGCGGCTCGAGGAGCGGGAGCTTTCCCATCTGCTCGGCTTCGTCACCGACCCACGGCAGCTCCTGGGGAAGCGTACCAAGGTTTCCATCCCCCACGGGACCGTGCTCCGATGGGACCAAGTAGAGATCCCCCCGGTGGTCAAGCGGGGCAAGGTGGTGACCATGGTCCTCGAGACCCCCTGCATCAGGGCCACCGCCTTGGGGGTGGCGGTTGAGGACGGCAGACGCGGTGAGGTGATCAGGGTGGAAAACCTGAGCTCCCACAGGGAGGTCTTCGCCGAGGTCCTGGACCGCTCCACCGTTAGGGTATCGCTCTTCTGAGGGGGTTAGGATGAGGTCCTCTTTGCTCCTTTTGCTCTGTATAGCGGCCTTGATGGGGTGTGGGCCCCACAAGCAGGAGGTGGCTTGGGTCCCCAGCCCTCAGCCCTCCTACATACCGTCGCACCCTGAGCCCAAGGCGGAAGGGTCCCTCTGGACGGAGGAGGGGGGTCGTAATTACTTCTTCGTCGACCGCAAGGCCCGGTGGCTCAACGACGTGGTGACCGTCAAGATCGTCGAGATGAACGTCGCCACCAAGAAGGCCTCGACGGAGAGCTCTCGCAAGTCCGAGATCGACGCCGGCATCGACACCTTCTTCGGGGCGCCGCTTCACTTCGGCCTGAAGCACATCTGGCCGAGGGGTTTCAAGCCCGAAGTCAAGGCGGGGATCGAGAGCGACTTCGAGGGTTCGGGGACCACCTCCCGCAGCGTCAACTTCGTGGCCACCATCACCTGCAGGGTGGTCGAGGTCTTGCCCAACGGCAACCTGGTGATAGAGGGATACCGGGAGGTGAAGATCAACAGGGAGAAGGAGTACATCGCCTTAAGCGGCATAGTCCGTCCCGAGGACATAGGCCCGGGCAACACGGTCTTGTCCACCGCCGTGGCCGATGCGCGGATCGAGTACTCGGGAAGCGGTGTGCTGAGCGACCGTCAGGGCCCCGGTTTCCTGACGCGGGTCCTCGACCTCATCTGGCCCTTCTGAGGAGATGAAGAGGGTAGGGATCGTATTGTCGCTTCTGCTCCTCCTCTCCGAGGCCTTTGGGGCCACCAGGATCAAAGACCTGGCCTACATCCAGGGGGTGCGCCCCAACGAGCTCATCGGCTACGGCCTTGTGGTGGGGCTCAACGGCACAGGGGACAAGAGGGGCACCAAGTTCACCGTCCAGTCCTTGGCCAACATGTTGGTCAGGATGGGGGTGACGGTGAAGCCCTCGGACATAAAGGTGAAGAACGTGGCCGCCGTGGTGGTCACGGCCAAGTTGCCCCCCTTCGCCAAGCGGGGCACCAGGATAGATGTGCTGGTGTCCTCCATCGGCGATGCCACCAGTCTCCAGGGGGGTACCCTGCTGCTCACCCCCCTAAGGGGCCCTGATGGCCAGGTCTACGCCGTGGCCCAGGGGCCCGTGTCGGTGGGGGGGTTCGCCGTAGGAGGGGCAGCGGGGGGCGGGGTGCAGAAGAACCATCCGACGGTCGGGAAAATCCCCGGTGGGGCCATCGTCGAGAGGGAGGTGCCCCTTGAGCTCGAGGGACGGAGGACTCTGAGGGTCTACCTCTTTAGACCCGACTTCACCACCGCCTTGCGGGTGGCCGAGGCCATAAACCGCCACATGGGTTCAGAGGTGGCCTCGGCAGAGGATGCAGCCACCGTCACGGTCCGGGTGCCTGAGGGGTTCAGGGGACGGGTGGTCCCCTTGATCGCAGCCCTGGAGCAACTGGAGGTCGCACCGGATGCTGTGGCCAAGGTGGTGATAGACGAGCGGACCGGGACCATAGTGATGGGTGAAAGGGTCAGGATAAGGACAGTGGCCGTCTCCCACGGCAACCTCACCGTGCAGATCAGGGAACGCACACGTGTCTCCCAGCCCTATCCCTTTGCCCCTCCACCCCCTTCCACGAGCACCCCCACGGTGACCGCACCGGGGGAGGGGGTGGTGACGGTCCCGGGTGGTCAGACGGTGGTGGTCCCGGAGAGCGAGGTTAAGGTGGAGGAGGAGAAGGGCCATATGGCCCTGATCGAAGAAGGGGTCACCATCGGGGAGGTGGTCAGGGCCCTCAACGCCCTGGGCGTCAGCACCCGTGACCTGATCTCGATCCTTCAGGCCATCAAGGCCGCGGGGGCCCTGGAGGGGGATCTGGAGGTTATGTGATGGAGTTGGTGTTGCTGCCTGCTCAGATCCCCTTCGGCGGTGACCGGCCACGGGCCTTAAAGGAGGCCTGTCAGCAGTTCGAGGCTTTCTTCCTGCAGAAGCTCCTCGAGGCCATGGACAGGACGGTGGAGCGGTCGGGGCTTTGGCACCGCAGGAGGGCCGAGGAGTTCTACAGGGGGATGTGGTATCAGGCCCTGGCCCTCGAGATGGCCCAAGTCGGTGGGTTGGGCCTCGGCGAGAAGCTCCTCGAGGAGCTCCAAGGGAGGACTAAAGTTTTCGAGGAGGTTGCCGATAAGGGAAGAAACCCGGGAGAGGGCCGGTCTATCCAGGGAAGGGAGGGTTTGAAGAGATGAGAATAGAGGACAAGGCGAAGGTAGGGGTTGAGGCCTACATCCACGAGATCAAGGACCGGGTAAAGGTCGAGAGGACCTCCCCGAAGAAGGGGCCTCAACGGGGTGAGGGGAAGGAGAAGGTAGAGCTCTCCTCACGAGCCCGCGAGATCCACAAGGCGCGGCGGCTCTTGGAGAAGGTGCCGGAGGTGCGGGCCGACAAAGTGGCCCGCGTCAAGAAGGCCATAGAGGAGGGCACCTATGAGGTCTCCTCCCGTGAGGTCGCCTCGAGCATGCTTCGGGAGGCCCTATTGGATCAGATTGTGGGATGAACTGCTTGGTGGAACTCCTCAAAGAGGAGATCAAGCTGCTCGAGGAGCTGCTCGGGTTATTGCATAGGGACAGGGAGGCCGTAGTGAAGGCCTCCCCGGAGGCCCTGGAGGAACTCCTGGAGAGCAACAAGCGGAAGGAAACGCTGCTGCTGAAGATCAGGATGATCGAGGAGGGCAAGAGGAGGCTCTCGGGCGGGGGTCCTGAGGTGGAGGAGCTCCAGGCGAGGATGAAGGAGCTCTTGGAGGAGATCGGGGAGCAGGGTGGCAGGAACCGACTGCTCTTTGAGGGATCGCTGCAGTTGATCAGGTCCATGCTGGGGATGCTCCTGCCTCCCCAGGCCTACGACGCCCAAGGCCGTCCCTCCACCGAGGGCCCCAGACAATTGAGGGGTAGGGTCTGATGGCCTTTTGGGCCCTGGACATCGCCAAGACGGCCCTTTTCGCCCAACAGACTGGGCTCCAGGTCACGTCCCACAACATAGCCAACGTCAACACCCCGGGTTACAGCAAACAGGGGATCACCTTGGCCCCCTATACCCCCATCCCCTTCCCCTTCGGTTCCGTAGGCAGGGGGGTGAAGGTGGAGGGGATCAGGAGGTTTTACGATCGGTTCCTGACCCTTCAGCTCGACCGCCAGCAGAGCACAAAGAGTTACTGGGAGGCCCGAAACGAGATCCTCAGGCAGCTGGAGGACGTCTTCAACGAGACGGACGACCGGGGGCTGAGTCGGGCGATGGACCAGTTCTGGCGGGCCTGGCACGATCTGGCTTTGAACCCCCAGGGCTATGCGGAGAGGGTCAGCCTCATCGGGGTGGCCAAGGGCCTGGCTGAGAACATCAACTACAAGGTCAGGCAGCTCATAGATGTGGAGGAGGACCTGGAGGGCCAGATAGCCCTGGTGGTCCAGGAGGTGAACCGTCTGGCCGCTGAGGTAGCGAGGCTCAACGTCCAGATCGTGCAGTCGGAGGCCAGAGGACAAGGGGCCAACGACCTGCGGGACGAACGGGATCGGCTCATAAGGCAGCTCTCCGAGTATGTCAACTGCTCGGTCTTCGAGGACGAGTACGGGAGGGTCTCGGTCCTCATCGGCGGCAGTCCCCTGGTGGAAGGGGCAAGCAGCTCTTGGAGGATGGAGGCCCAGGAGGTGCCCGCAGAGCGCAGGTTACACATCTACCTGGTCAGCGGCTCCGGGACCAGGGTGGAGGTCACCTCACAAGTCACGGGCGGTAAGCTCGGGGGGTTGTTAGGCGTGAGGAACGGCGATCTGGTCGGGATTCGCCAGCAGCTGGACAACTTTGCCAGGGCCCTGATCTATCAGGTCAACAGGCTACACAGTCAGGGGGAAGGGCTCCAGAGGTACACCCAGGTGACAGGGACCATCAAGGTCGACGACCCTACGGTCCCCCTTGCCACAGCGGGCCTGCCCTTCGAGGTCCAGAGCGGAAGTTTCTGGATCAGGGTCTTTGGCACCCACGGCACCGAAGAAGAGAAGGAAGAAGAGGAGATAGCTGTGGACCCGGCCAGCCAGAGCCTCGAGGACCTGGCATTGGCCATAAACGCCGCCTTCAACGGGGAGGTCACCGCTAGGGTGACAGATGGTAGGCTCCAGCTCGAGGCGGGCTCGGGCTATGAGCTCTCCTTCGCCAGGGAGGGCGACAGCAGGCCCGACAGGAGTGGAGCCCTGGCGGCCTTGGGGGTAAATGCCTTCTTCACGGGCTATGACGCCCTCACCATAGGGGTCAATTCGGCCCTTGAGGCCTCACCCAACCTGATCGCTGCAGCCACCTACAGCGACACGGCAGGGGACAACACCAACGCCTTGGCCATAGCCGAGCTCGAGGGCCAGGCGGTCCTCGAGGGGACCACCCTGAGGGACTATTACGCCTCCCTGGTAGGGGGCATCGCCGTGGGGTGTCAGGACTCGGAGCGACGGCTGGAGTTGGAGGAGGCGATGCTTCAGAGCCTCGAGAACCGCCGTTCCGAGATCTCAGGGGTATCCCTGGACGAGGAGATGATCAACCTGATGAAGTTCCAGCGGGCCTATGAGGCGGCCGCGAAGGTGATAGGCGTGGTAGACGAGATGCTCGCTACCTTGATCTCCTTGAGGTGAAGGGATGCTCAGGGTCACCGATGAGATGATGCTGTCTGCAGCCCTCTACAACCTCAGGCGGAACAGCCGCAAGCTCTTTCGCCTGCAGGTGATGGCGGCCTCGGGCAAGAGGATCCTCGCCCCCTCCGACGACCCCCTGGGGGCCATCAAGGTCATCGACTACAACAGCCAGCTCTCCCGCTTCGAACAATACCAGAGGAACATAGCCTTTGGCCTGTCGTGGCTCCAGCGAACCGAGGGGGTCCTTCAGGATCTGGAGGAGCTGGTCTCCAGGGCTCACGAGATCGCCGTTTCCCAGTCCTCGGGCACGGCCGACGCTCAAAGCCGTGCCAGTTGTGCGGGCATCGTGAGGGAGATCAAGGCGCAGGTCTGGCAGCTTTCCAACGCCTCCTTGGGGGGCCGTTACCTCTTCGCCGGCCTGAAGAACGATCAGCCCCCCTACGCCGAAGATGGGAGCTACCAGGAAGAAGAAGATGCGAGCTACCAGGAATTCCAAATCAGCGTGGGGCAAGGAGTGAGGGTGGCTGTGAGCTTGGTGGGTCCCGAGGTCTTCTCCTTCGGCAGCACGGACCTCTTTCAGGAATTGGAGGAGTTGGCCCAGGCCTTGGAGAACGATCAACCCGACCTCATCGCCCAGAAGCTCGACACCTTGGACCAGGCCCTGAGGCAACTCATCAACGCCAGGGCGAAGGTGGGGGCCCGGGTGGAACGCCTCGAGTCCTATAAAGGGATCCTGGAGGGGTCCGCCCTCAAGGTGAAGGAGCGCCTCTCCGAGATAGAGGACGCGGACATCGCCGAGGTGATCACGGAGCTGGCCACCCGAGAGGCGGTCTACCAGGCCTCGCTGTTGGCCACAAGGCGTCTCCTCGAGGAGAACCTGGTGAGTCTCATGGGATGAAGTCGAAGGGAGGCATCCTGGCCTTTTTCCTCCTCCTTTTCGTCCTCCCGCCTCCCTTCCCCTCCCTTTCTTTTTCCTCCTTCGCTGAGGAGACCCCTGAGCTCGCACCGCAAATCATCCGGGCCCTGAGGGCCCAAAGGCAGCCCTTTCTGTTGACCTTAGAGGACGTCATCAAGTTAAAGGAGCGCGGCGTATCTGACGATCTAATACTTAGGATGCTACAACGGGCCGAGCGAGAACGATCCAGGTTTGCGGGGGTGACCAGGGTCATCAGGCGAGGGGACGGCCAGGAGATCATCGTCTACGGCGCCCCTTCTGAACCCCCGTGGCCGGAGGTCGGCTACTACTACGTGGGCCCCGATGGGAAGGTTTTCCTCTTCTCAGAGCCCCCCGAAGGGGAGGAGCGGAGGGCCTGGGACTTCCTGAAGAGCCTCCATCTGGAGATACAGGTATGGGAGGAGAGGCCATGAAGATCTTGATCGTCGACGACTTCGCCACCATGCGCAAGATCCTGAAGAACATCCTGAAGGAGTTGGGCTATACGGACCTCCTTGAGGCTGAGGACGGTCAGGCTGCCCTGGAGATCCTGCGGAGGGAGAAGGTCGATCTGGTGATCTCGGACTGGAACATGCCCAACATGGATGGGTTGAGCCTGCTGAAGGCCATCCGCTCTGACGAGGCCCTCAAGGACACCCCCGTGTTGATGGTCACCGCTGAGGCCCAGAAGCAGAACGTATTGGAGGCCGTCAAGGCAGGGGTGAACAACTACGTGGTCAAGCCCTTTACTCCGGAGGTAATTCAAGAAAAGATCTCAAAGATCTTCGCATCCCGCTAAAGACCTCAAGGACCCTTGACGATAAGGACCTTGGAGAGGGCCTATGGCAGAGGATGGGATTGCCCAGATAGCGGACGAGATAGCCCTTCAGGTTCTGACGGTCGACCCCGGCGATCTGCCCGCCTTCGGCAAAGTCCTGGAGAAGGCGGAGGAGCTGGCCAAGGCCTCCGAGGGGCGAAAGGAGCTGGAGGGGCTGGCCTTTGCCATAAAGAGGGCCTTGGAGAAGGTGGTGCTTGAGGAGCTCGAGCCCGGGAGGGGCTTCCGGTTCCTCACCGAGGGGATCAAGGCCTTGCAAGCCATCCTGCGGGGCCAGGGGCCTCGAGAGGATCTACTGGCGGAGGCCCAAGCCTTAGGGCTCCTCCCCGGGGATCGGGAGGAGGCGCCCCAACCTCAGGGGGAAGGGGAGGTCCTCTCCCTAGGGGAGGACCTCGAGCTCTACCAGAGCTTCATAGCCGAGGCCCGGGAGCACCTGGCCTCCGTGGAGGTCAAGGTGGTGGAGCTTGAGTCAAGGCCCGATGATCAGGAGGTGATCAACGCCATCTTCCGCCCCTTCCACACCATAAAGGGGGTGGCGGGTTTCCTCAACCTCACCGCCATAAACCGCTTGGCCCACGCCCTGGAGGACATGCTGGAGGCCGCCAGGGGCGGCAGGCTCACCGTGACGCCCGCCACCATAGACCTGATCCTCGAGGGGGTGGATGCCCTCAAGGCCATGATAGACGACCTCGAGGAGGTGATCCGGGGGGAGAGGAAGGCCCTTCGGGCCTTTCCCGTGGAGGAGCTGATCGCCAAGGTTCGGGGCGAGATGGAGGGCGGTGGAGGCAAGCTCCTCGGGGAGGTCTTGGTGGAGAGGGGGGCTGTGAAGGAGGAGGACGTAAAGGAGGCCCTGGAGCTTCAGAAGAGGCAACCCCATAAGAAGGTGGGGGAGATCTTGGTGGAGAGGGGCAAGGTAAAGGCCAAGGACGTGGTTCAGGCCTTGAGGGAACAGAGGGTGGCCGAAGCCACCGTCAAGATAGAGGCCCGGAAGTTGGACAGCCTCATGGACATGGTGGGCGAGCTCGTCATCGCTCAATCCATGATCAGACAGAACCCGGCCCTGCTCTCCCTGCCCGATCCCAAGCTCCACCAGGACATAGGCCAATTGGCCAGGATCACCTCGGAGCTGCAGAAGACGGCCATGGCCCTGCGGATGGTGCCCATTAGGCAGGCCTTCCAGAAGATGATCCGCCTGGTCCGCGACTTGGCGAAGAAGTCGGGCAAGAGGGTTCAACTGCAGATGGAGGGGGAGGAGACCGAGATAGACCGCAACATGGTGGAGGAGATCTACGAACCCTTGGTGCACATGGTGCGAAACGCCATAGACCACGGCATCGAACCCCCTGAAGAGAGGCGGGCTCGGGGGAAGCCAGAGGAGGGGACCGTCCTCTTAAGGGCCTACCACAAGGGGGGCAACATCGTCATCGAGATCTCCGATGACGGCCGAGGGCTTGACCCGGAGAAGATCCTCAAGAGGGCGAGGGAGCAGGGCCTGGTGGCCGAAGGGGAGGAGCTGTCGGACAAGGAGGTCCTCCACCTCATCTTCCGTCCGGGCTTCTCCACCGCCGAGGAGGTCACCGATGTCTCGGGCCGCGGGGTGGGGATGGACGTGGTCAAGAAGGCGGTGGAGAAGCTGAGGGGGAGGATAGAGGTGGAGTCGACGTCGGGAGAGGGTTCCACCTTCACCCTCAGGTTGCCCCTGACCTTGGCCATCATCGACGGCATGGTCCTGAGGGTGGGGGAAGAGCGCTGTATCTTGCCCACCCTCTCCATCCAGGAGGCCTTGAAGCCCTCAAAGGAGCAGTGCTTCACCGTCACGGGTAAGGGGGAGATGATCAAGGTGAGGGATGAACTCCTGCCCTTAGTTAGGCTCCATGCGCTCTTCGGCCTCCCGGACGGTCGCCCACCGTGGGAGGCCTTGGTCATCGTGGCCGAGAGCGAGGGCAGGAAGAAGTGCCTCTTGGCCGATGAGGTCCTCGGGAAGCAGGAGGTGGTGATCAAGAGCTTGGGGGAGGCCTTTGGGGCCGTCAAGGGGGTGGCTGGTGGGGCCATTATGGGCGACGGCAGGGTAGGTCTGATCCTCGATGTGGCGGGGATCTTCAAGCTCAGCGAAGAGGGGGAGTTGGCATGAAGTTCATCCCTTTGGGGACGAGGAGGAAGTTCTTCCTCTGCGAGATGGCCTTGGGAGGGGTCCTCCTTCTGGGAGTTTTAGGTCTTATCCTTCCCGGGCTGAGGAATGAGGTAGTCATAGGGTCCATGCTCTCCTTGGCCGCCGTTGGGGTCCTTCTGCTCCTGCAGGCCTATAGGAGTTTGCTCAGGGGCAGCAGGGAGGTGGTCGACGCCTTGAGGGGCCTCAGGGAGGGCGATCGCCCTGTGTCCCTGGTTCCCGGGGACGGCCTCTTCGGTTCCCTGATCCAGGCGGTGGCGGGGCTTCGGGAGGAGCTCGAGGGGATGAGGGATGGGATGAGATCCGCACGGAGGGCCCTTGAGGCAAAGCAGCAAGAGCTCGATCAGCAGGGGCTATGGTTCGATTGCTTCAGGAGGCAGATACAGAGGAGGTATCAACTGCTGCAGGAGAAGGTGGCCAGCCTTGAGGCCTACCTCGGCAGGCTCGCTGAGGGCGACTACCAAGGGAAGGGCCCAGGCCTGGAGGATAGGTCGAGGTCCGAGGGAAGGGGGGAAGAGGTGAAGGAGGTGGTGGAGGTCGCCTACGGATTCCTGGAGTTGTACCACCGGCAGGAAGAAGAGGGTATCTTGAGTCCAGAGGAGGCCCAGGAGCGGGCGAAGGAGGCCCTCAGGAGGCTGCGTTTCGGCCCCCAGGGGGAGGACTACCTTTGGATCCAGGATTTTGACGCCTTGGTCCTCATGCATCCCCTTCGGAGGGACCTCGAGGGAAAGGACGGGAAGGACCTTCGCGACCCCAAGGGGAAGGCCTTCCTCTTGGAGGCCTCCCAGCTCTGCCGTCAACGTGGGGAGGGCTTCATCCATTACCATTGGCATCACCCCGATGATCGGACGAAGGTCAGCCCCAAGGTCGCCTACGTAAGGGCCTTTAAGCCCTGGAATTGGATCATCGGAGCCGGCATATACGAGGTGGAGGAGGAGATTGGACAGCTGAGGGGCCTGCAGGAGGCCTTGGAGGGGATGGCATCCCGCCAGAGGGAGCTCCTGATCCACGTATCGACCTCCGCCGGTCAAGTCGCCACGGCGGCTTCGCAGGTGGCCGAGGCGAGTCAACAGCTGGCCGAGGGGGCTTCGGAACAGGCCTCCTCCCTTGAGGAGACCTCCAGTTCCATGGAGGAGGTGGCCTCCATGGCCAGGAGCAACGCCCAAGGGGTCCAAGAGGCCAAGGGCCTTATGGAGGAGAACAGGGCCGTGAGGGCCAAGACCAAGGCCTCCTTGGAGCGCCTGATCGGGGCGATGGAGGAGATAGCCTCTGCCAGCGAGAGGACCCAGAGGATAGTGAAGACGATAGACGAGATCGCCTTCCAGACCAATCTCCTGGCCCTGAACGCCGCCGTGGAGGCCGCCCGGGCCGGTGAGGCGGGTGCCGGCTTCGCGGTTGTGGCCGATGAGGTGAGGGCCTTGGCCCAGCGCAGCGCCGAGGCCGCCCGTCAGACGGCGGAGCTGATAGAGGACATGAGGCAAAAGGTCGACGAAGGGAAGGGCTTGCTCAACACCACCGCCGAAGAGTTTTCGTCCTTGGACGAGAGGTCGGCCAAACTCGGCGAGATCATGGCGGAGATCGCCGCCGCCAGCCACGAACAGGCAGAAGGGGCGGAACAGGTGAGGGAGGCCCTCGAGAGGATGGATCGGGTGACCCAACAGGTGGCCGCCAACGCCGAGCAGAGCGCCTCTGCCGCTGAGGAGATGAAGGCACAGGCCGAAGAGCTGAGGCGGTTGGTGGCCTACTTCAAGGTGGACGAAGGATCGGAAGAGGAGACGCCCCTCGAAGGGCAGAGGGTGGGCTACGGGGTCTGAGATGGAGGAACGGCGCAAGAGGACTCGGGTCGCCTTCAGGGGCAGGGTTGGCCTCAAGATGCCCGGGGGTTCCTTTCGGGAACTGCCCCTGCGGGACATAAGCCTGAAGGGGCTCTACGCCTTCTCGGAGGACGAGGTACCCGTAGGTCTTGAGTGCGAGGCGAGGATAAAGCTGTCAGGGGACGATGACCTGAGGATAAAGGCCAAGGTGGTGAGATCGGACGGCAGAGGTATAGGTATGGTCTTCGAGGAGATGGAGCCGGAGGTCTTCCAGAGGCTCAAGAGGTTGGTGGAGCTCAACGCGGAGGACCCTGACAGGATACAGGACGAGCTCGGGAAGTCGATGGCCTGAGGATGAACGCGGGAGCCATCGCCATACCAGAGATCTCAGAGAGCGAGTTCCGGAAGTTGAGCGCCTTGATATATGAGCGCTGCGGCATCAAGCTGGGGCCGGAGAAGAAGGCCCTCTTGCAGTCGCGTTTGAGCAAGGTCCTGAGGAAGGAGGGCATCCCCTCCTACGAGGACTATTACCGGCGGGTCATATCCGATCGTTCCGGGCGGGAGCTCATCAGGCTCATAGACTTGATCACCACCAATTTCACCCATTTCTTTCGCGAGCATCAGCATTTTCAATACCTGCGGGAGCATATCCTGCCGGAGATGAGGGAGTTGGGGGCCAAGGGCATCTACATATGGTCGGCGGGCTGTGCCACGGGGGAGGAGCCTTACAGCATCGCCATCACCCTCCTGGAGAGCCCAGGGGCGATGGATTGGCGAAAGGAGATCTTGGCCAGCGACGTTTCTGCTCAGGCCCTGGAGTTCGCCAGGGAGGGGATCTATCCAGAGGAGAGGCTCAAGGGGGTGCCCCCCGAGTGGAGGCGTAAGTACTTCCTCAAAGAGGGCGACCGTTACCGGTTGAAGGATCGAGTGAGGAGGATGGTGGAGTTCAGGCGGCTCAACCTCCTGTCGCCGCCTCCCTGGAGGGCCTGTTTCGACGTGATCTTCTGCCGCAACGTGATGATCTACTTCGACCAGCCCACCAAGAGGAGGGTCCTCGGTTCGCTCCTTCAGGCCTTGAAGCCCGGAGGCTACCTCTTCGTGGGCCATGCCGAGAGCCTTCTCAGGCTTGGCGACGGGTTCCGTTACGTCAAACCGTCCATCTACCGGAGAGAGACATGAACATCGTGGTCGGCATCGGCGATTACAAGGTGACCAAGGAGCCATCGGTCACCCTCATCACCTACAGCCTCGGTTCCTGCATAGGCGTTACGGTCTACGATCCGGTGGCCAAGGTCGGGGGGATGCTCCACTTCATGTTGCCGGAGTCCCGCATCAACCCTGAGAGGGCCATAGAGCGGCCCGCCATCTTCGCCGATACAGGCCTTCCGCTCCTCTTGAAGGAGTGCGAGAAGCTCGGGGCGGACAGGAAGAGGATTCAGGTGAAGGTGGCGGGAGGGGCCCAGATCCTGGACGCCAGCGACTACTTCAAGATCGGTAAGCGCAACTACGTGGCTGTGCGGAAGATCCTCTGGCAGGAGGGGATCCTCATAAGCGGCGAGGAGATAGGAGGGGTCCTCAACAGGACCATGGCCCTGGAGATGCCCACGGGCAAGGTCTGGGTGAAGATCTCAGGCGATGGGGTAAAGGAGCTATGAGGGACGCGAGGAAGATAATCAGTTCCATAGAGCAACTGCCGCCCTTCCCTCAGGTGGCCCTGAAGGTCATGGAGATGGTCCAGGACGAGGACATCTCCTTCAGGGAATTGGCCAAGGTGATCCAACTGGATCAATCCATGACCGCCAACCTGCTCAAGATCTGCAACTCCCCCTTCTTCGGCCTGAGGCGCAAGGTCTCCTCTGTGCAGGAGGCCTTGGTCTACCTCGGACAGAAGTACTTCATGGAGGTGATCATGGAGATGGCCTCCGCCGGCTACTTCCGGGAGGGCCAAAGGGGCTACGATCTGGCCAAGGGCGAGCTCTGGCGCCATTCGGTGGCCTGCGCCTTGGCGAGCCAGCTCCTCGAGAAAGAGATCGGCCTTCAGGAGAGTTCCTTGCTCTTCACCACTGCGCTGCTGCACGACATAGGGAAGGTGGTCCTGAGCGAGTTCGTGGCTGAGGCCCTCGAGGACATAAGGAGGAGGGTGGACGGAGGGGCCTCCTTCCTCGAGGCCGAAGAGGAGGTCCTGGGGGTGGATCACGCGGCCCTGGGGGGCATGATCGCCGAGCGCTGGTCCTTCCCGGAGGAGATGGTTCGGGCCATCCGCCTCCACCACCGCCCCGAGGAGGACTGGGAGGGTCTCACCCCCCTCGTCTACCTGGCTGACATCCTTTGCCTCCAGATGGGGATAGGCACAGGGGTGGATGGACTCCAGTACAGGGCGAAGGATGAGGTCCTGCGGCGCTTCGGGTTGGGGGACCGCGACCTCATGGGGGTTATGGTGGAGCTGGAGGCGAGGCTCGAGCAGGCAGAGGCCGTGATAAACCTGAACTGAAGGAGATGGCCATGGGGTTCAGCGTCTTGATAGTAGATGACTCCCTTTCCATGAGGAAGCTGATAAAGAAGGTGATCGAGCTCTCCGGCTTCGACGTAGAGGAGTTCCTCGAGGCGGCCAACGGTCGGGAGGCCTTGCAGTTGCTCGAGGATCACTGGGTCGACCTTGTGCTGTGCGACATCCACATGCCGGAGATGGACGGCTTGGAGCTCCTTCGGCAGATGAGGCAGGAGGAGGTCCTCGGGCGCATCCCCGTCATCATGATCAGCACGGACGGAAGGAAGGAGGTCTTGAAGGAGGCCCAGGAGCTCGGGGCGAAGGGCTACGTCAAGAAGCCCTTCAGCCCTGAGAAGATAAGGGAAACCATGGACAGGGTGATGGGGGAGGAGTATGCAAGAGGCGCTGATAGGTAGACTCAAAGAGGTCCTCTCAGACGTGATGGAGAAGATGTTCTACATGGTCCCAGACGACCTGGAGGGAGAATCGCCCTCCAGGGATGGAGAGTACCTGGCCGAGATCTCCATTGAGGGCAAGAGGCGCATCACCCTTCAGTTCCTCTTGCCCGAGTCCCTGGCCAAGCAGATGGCCTCCAACTTCCTGCCAGGCAGGGAACCCTCGGAGGAGATGGTCCAGGACGCCCTCCGAGAGATGGCCAATATGGTGGGCGGCAACCTCATAAGCGGCATGGGAGGGGATTGGCGACTGGGGCTGCCTCGGGTCCACCAGGGGATCGAGGCCTACGGGGCGGTGCTCGGCCGGGAACCCGTCTGCGAGTTCGACGTCGAGGGGGACCCCCTCTACGTCTACCTGCAGGTGGGCTGAGGATGGGCTTGAGGAAGGTGAAGGTCTTGGTGGTAGATGACTCCGCCTTGGTCCGCCAGATCGTCCGAGAGGAGCTCTCCAAGGAGCCCGATATAGAGGTGGTGGGCACGGCCCCCGACCCCTACATCGCCAGGGACAAGATCGTGAAGCTCAAGCCCGATGTCTTAATCCTGGACGTGGAGATGCCTCGCATGGACGGCATAACCTTCCTCCGGAAGCTGATGCGCTATCATCCCATGCCGGTGGTGATCTTCAGCTCCCTCACCCCTGAAGGGAGTGAGTTGGCCATGGAGGCCTTCAAGGCGGGGGCCGTGGAGGTGATGGCAAAGCCGGGTGGTCCCCTGACGGTGGGGGAGGCGGCCCTGCAGCTCGCCGACAAGGTCCGGGCAGCGGCCCAGGTGAAGGCCTTGAAGCCCAAGGATCCCCCTCCTTCCCCTCCTGTAGATCTTCCCCTCCCCTTCAAGACCACCAGGAAGGTCATAGCCATGGGGGCCTCAACCGGCGGGACGGAGGCCCTGAGGGTGGTGCTGGAGAGGATGCCCCTCGGGTGTCCGGGGATCGTGCTCGTGCAGCACATGCCCCCTGGTTTCACCTCGGCCTTCGCCAAGAGGCTCGACGAGCTGTGCAAGATCGAGGTGAAGGAGGCCGCAGACGGTGACCCCGTGCTGCCCGGTTCAGCCCTCATCGCCCCCGGGGGGTTCCACCTGGTGCTCTCCCGAAGTGGCACCCGTTACTACGTCCACGTCAAGGACGGTCCCATGGTCTGCTATCAGCGTCCCTCGGTGGACGTGCTCTTCAGCTCTGTGGCCAAGGCGGCCGGCCCCAACGCCATAGGGGTGATCATGACGGGTATGGGGTCTGACGGCGCCCGGGGCCTCCTGGAGATGAGGAGGGCTGGTGCCAGGACCATAGCCCAGGACGAGGCGACCTGCGTCATCTTCGGGATGCCCAAGGAGGCCATAAGGCTCGGGGCCGTGGAGGCGGTGGTCCCCCTGGAGGAGATTCCCAAGAGGCTCATGGAGATGTTGAGGGAGGAGGACGAAGGGACGCGGGAGCCTCTGCCTCGATGCGAAGGCACCTCCCATTTCGCCCGGGGTTGAATCGGCCGCGTTCCCTGTCACAGCCGGGATGAAACAAACCCTGTAAGAGCGGGGTTTGCTTCAATGGCTGAAAGGCTGCGATTGTATTGGCCGATGAATCGAGGTATTTTGTCCTTGTGGACAGGAGCAAAGATTGGTTCGACCAGGCAGTGGGGGATTTGGAGCACGCCAAGGCTGACCTCGAAAGGGGTTTTTATGACTGGGCATGCTTTTCATCTCAGCAGGCCGCCGAGAAGGCCTTGAAGGCGGTGTTCCAAAGGATGGGGGCTGAGGCGTGGGGGCATTCGGTGGCCGACCTGCTTGAGGAATTGGCCAAGGTCCACCAGGTGCCCGTCGACTTAATCGACAAGGCCTTTGAGCTCGACAAGGTTTACATCTCAGCCAGATATCCCAACGCCCACCCAAGCGGCTCCCCAAGGCGTCGCTACAGGGAGGGGGAGGCCAGGAGGCTTGTTGCCTATGGCGAGAAGATCCTCAAATTCTGTGAAGGTCTTTTATCCTCAGATCTCAAGAGAGGAGGTCCTTAGGCGCCTCGCCGATGGGCTGCCGAGCCTGCAGAGGAAGGTTCCCCTCCTGAAGGTGGTCCTCTTCGGTTCTTACGCCAGGGGGGATTACACGGTCAGTAGCGACGTGGACCTCTTGATAATCTACAAAGGAGAGCCTCGGGAGGACCTTTACGCCTTAGTGAAGAGACTCCTTAGGATCCCAGGCCTTGAGCCCCACCTCTATAGCGACAAGGAATACGAAGCCCTCCGTCCAAGCCTTGAGCGGGCCATCTCCGAAGGGGTCGTCCTCTTCAACGATGTCTAATGCCTGAAGGCCCTTTGCCCTGTGAAGGCCATGGCCACAGGGGGTGAGGCCTCGTTGCAGGCGAGGATCGATTCGTGGTCTCGTTCTGAGCCCCCTGGCTGAAGGATGGCGGTGATCCCCTCCCTGATGGCCACGTCCACCCCATCCCTGAAGGGGAAGAAGCCGTCCGAGACCATCACCGTTCCCTTGAGGCCACCGCGGTCCTCCTTCACCTTTTCGTCTATCTCCTCCTTCTGGGAGGCAGGCCTTCGGCCCTCCCTCACCTCCTCCTCGAGGGCCTTGTAGGGGACCCCGTAGCTGGTGAAGGCCAGCCGATCGGCGTACTTGGTGTAGGCCTTGAAGATAGCGATCTCCACCACCCCTACCCGATCCTGCTCTCCGGTACCTATGGCCACGGTGCAGTGGTCCTTTACGAAGATGACCGAATTGGAGGTGACCCCCTGCTCTACCGCCCATCCAAAGATCATGTCCTCGATCTCTCGCTCGGTCGGCTCTCGGGCGATGCGGTACTCCACCCCCTTGTGGTAGGCCACCGCAGGCTTAAGGTCCTCCTTGGAGCGGACGCGGTTCAGGAAGGACTGCTGAAGGATCAAACCGCCGTCCATCAGGGCCTTGAAGTCCACGAACCTCCGATCGGCGTACTCGGCCAGGCGGTCGATCCGGTCTATCCTGATGATCCTGAGGTTCTTCCACCGTCCGAGGACCTCGAGGCTCCCCTCTTCATACTCAGGGGCCGCCACCACCTCGAGGTAGCTCCTGGCCAAAAGCTCCGCCGTGGTCCTGTCCACCGGCCTGTTCAAGGCCACGCAGCCCCCGAAGGCGGCGATCCTATCGGCCATAAAGGCCCGCTCGTAGGCCTCGGGGAGGTTCTCGGCCTGGGCCACGCCACAGGGGTTGTTGTGTTTGATGATGCAGGCGGCGGGTTTGTCCATTAGGTACTTCAAGATGTTCAAGGCGCTGTCCACGTCGGTGAGGTTGATCTTGCCGGGGTGCTTTCCGAATTGCAGGAGGTCTTCCTCCTTGAGGGAGCTCACCAGCCCCTTGCCCAGTTCGATGAACTTGCAATCGCCGAGCACCAGGTTGCCCTCCACCAACTCGTAAAGCGCTGCCTCCTGATCGGGGTTCTCCCCGTAGCGGAGCCCCCTCTCTACCCACTGGTCCCTTTCGGCATCGTGGATCCTCCAGGTTCGCTTGCGGTAACGCAGCACCTGGTCGCCGAATTGGATGGTCAGCTCCTCTGGGAAGTGATCATGAAGGATCCTTCGGTAGATCTTCTTGTATTGGTCCTGCATCTCCTAACCTCCTCCTTTACAATCTCGGCCAGCGTCTCCTCGTCGAGCCCTTGACCCCTATAGAGCTCATCGGGGGTGCCCGAGAGGCCGTAGGAGGAGATGCCCAGCCTCCTCAAGCGGACCCTCCAACCCTCCCCAGCCACCAGCTTGGCGATCTCGGCCCCCAGGCCCGTCTCCACATGGTGGTCCTCATAGGAGACGATGAGTCCCGTAGAGGCGGCCTGGGCCAGGAGCTCCCCGTCCAGGGCGAAGGGGCACGAGATGTTTATCACCATGACCTCGATCCCCTCCCGCCTCAGGGCATCGCGGACGCGGAGGGCCTTCTTGAGCATCGCCCCCATGGTGACGATGGCTCCGTCCCTCCCCGGCCTGAGGAGGTCCCCCTTGCCGTAGCGGAAGGTGTAGCCGGGGCCGAAGAAGGGCCTTCCCTCCTCGTCGGCTATCACGGGTTCCTTCTCCCTTCCCATGGTCACCACGAAGTTGCCCTCTTCGCGGGCGACGAAACGGATGGCGTGGTCGGTCTGGTTGGGATCGGCTGGCACTATCACCTTGAAGCCGAAGAGGTTCCGCATGAGGCCGAGGTAATCGATGCAGTGGTGGGTGTTCCCGTCCTGTCCCACGTCCAGCCCCGTATGGGTGCAGATCACCTTGAGGTTGGTCCCGTTTATGTCGTTCAAGCGCTGCTGGTTGTACACCTCGTCTATCCCGAAGACGCCGAAGTCGGCGAAGAAAGTCAGGACCCCCTCTCGCGATAGCACCCCGGCGACCGTGGCGGTGTTGTGTTCCTGGATCCCTCCCTCGAAGAAGTGATCGGGGAAGCGCTGGGCGAAGGCCTCCAACCGGACGGAGGAGGCCAGGTCGCAGTCGAAGGCCACCACAGGTACCCCCCGAGGGATGTTGAGCTCGGCCAAGTCAAGGAGCGCTTGGCCCCAGGCCTTGCGGTTTCCGACCTCTTCTCCGACCTGGTATAGCCTGGCCTTGCCCCTTTCCACCTCCGGCCTCTGCGGCCGCCGTCCAAGGGGCTGGGGGTGATCCCTCAGGGCACGCCTCCTGCGGAGCCTCTCCACGTCCACCCGGAGGCCGAGCTCCTCCATGGCCCTCTGGAATTCGGAGTCCTTGAGGGCGCGCCCATGGTACTGGTTATCGTCCTCCATGAAGCTCACGCCCTTCCCCATGACCGTGTGGGCGATGATGGCCACAGGCAGCGGTACCCTCTGAGCCTCCCTCAGGGCCCGGTATATCTCCTGGTAGTCATGGCCGTCTATCTCCATAACCTCCCATCCGTCGGCCTCGTAACTTGCCCTGATCCTCTGGGGCATCACCTCCTCGATCCTTCCGCTGATCTGGAGGCGGTTGTAGTCGATGATGACCGTGAGGTCCTTGAGGCCGTACTTTATGGCGAAGCGGCGCGCCTCGGCCACCTGTCCCTTGGTCTGTTCCCCATCGCTCATCACCACGAAGGTGTGATAGTTGAGGCCCTTTAGCCTCGCTGCCAGCGCGAAGCCGCAGCCGGCCGACAGGCCCTGCCCCAGGTTCCCCGTGTCCCACTCCACCCCTGGGACCTTGGTGGAGACGTGGCCTTCAAAGGGGCTGCCGGCCAGTCGGAAGGTGGCCACCGCCTGCTCCACGTCGAAGAACCCAAGGCGTCCCAAGGCTGCATAGACCCCAGCGGAGATGTGGCCGTGGCTGATGACGATGCGATCCCTGTCAGGCATCAAGGGCCGTTCAGGGTCCAGGTGGGCCTTGCTGTAGAGCACCAGCAGGATGTCGAGCGACGACATGGCCCCGCCCGGATGTCCCGAGCCGGCCAGGTATGTCATGGTGAGGACGTCCCCCCGAGCTATGGTGGCGATCCTCGAGAGCTCCTCCACCTCCTCCTCGGCCATCCTCTCCGGTCCGAACCCCCTTTCAGGCATCACCCCACCCCTCAAAAAAACTTGGCCCTCGAGGAGGGCCTCCTTTATATGGCACATATCCTACAAAAAGACAAGCAAGGCTATCGGTCCTTCAGCACCTCCTTCACGACCTTGAGGAGTTCGAGCAGCGAATAGGGCTTCTGCAACAACGGGAAGCCCATCTGACGGACCGACTCCCCCTTGACCCTGTCCCCTATGTAGCCGCTGGTCAAGATGACCTTAAGCCCTCGCCTCCGTTGCTGAAGCTCCTCGGCCAGCCTCAGGCCGCTGCCGTCGGGCAACACCACGTCGCTGAAGAGGACGTGGAATTCGCCCCCCTCCCTCTCGAAGAGGGCGAGGGCCTCCTCGGCCCCAGGGGCCGCAAAGACCTGATAGCCATGCCCCCTCAGGGCCTCCGAGGCGAACTCCCGGACCCCCTCCTCGTCTTCGACCAACAGGACCTTCTCCCCCCGGCCCTCCAGTTCCACGAGGGTCTTCCCCTCCTCCTGTCGTGCTGCTGCCGATGGGGTGGCGGGCAGATAGACCTTAAAGAGGCTTCCCCTCTTCGGCGCGCTACGGACGTTTATCCAACCTCCGTGTTCCTTTACGACGCCGTAGACCACCGAGAGCCTCAGCCCACTTCCCCGGCCCGCCTCCTTGGTGGTGAAGAAGGGCTCGAAGACGCGATCCATCACCTCCTTGTCCATCCCCAACCCCGTATCCTTCACCGAGAGGCGGACGAAGTCCCCGGGCTGGGCTTTCTTGTGGGCCTTGCAGTACTCGGCCTTCACCCTCACGTTCTCCGTCGTTATGACGATCTCTCCGCCCTCGGGCATGGCGTCCCGGGCGTTCAGCAGGAGGTTGGTGAGGAGCTGTTTCAGGGTCCCTGGGTCCCCCTCGATCGGCCAGAGGCGCGGCTCCAATCGCAAGATTACCGAGATGTCCTCGCCGAGGAGGCGATCCAGCACCTCTACCGTCTCCTCCACCAGGGGATTCAGATCAAGGAGGACCCGTTGGAAGGGCTGCTGCCTGCCGAAGAGGAGGAGCTTGCGGACCAACTGGGCAGCGCCGAGGGAGGACTTCCGTATGGGCTCCAGATATCGCCGTAGGGGGTCCCCCTTGGGCACCTTCCTCAGGACCATCTCCACGAAGCCGCTGATGGAGGTCAGGACGTTGCCGAAGTCATGGGCAATGCCACCGGCCAGCTGCCCCAGGGCCCCCAGGGTCTGTATGCGATGGAGCTGGTCCTCCAGCCGTTTCCTCTCGCTGATGTCCCTTATGATGGCCACATACCCCCTCACCGTCCCGTCCCCTCCCCTTATCGCCGAGGTGACCGTCTCAGCGGGGAAGGTGCTGCCGTCCCTCTTCCGAAGATGCCATTCCGCCCTGAAGGCACCTGAACGCTCGATCTCCGGATAGGCAGCCTCTCCAAAGGAACGAGACTCTCCTCGGAAGGGTGGAGTACCCTCACGGATTTGCCCTTGAGCTCCCCCTTCTCGTAGCCGAAGAGTTCTTCGAAGGCGCTGTTGTAAGTGACGATCCCCCTCTGGGAGTCGAGCATCAGGATGGCGTCCCTTGAGGACTCCACGAGGTCCGGTACCGTTCCTCCGATTCCTTCAAGGCCTCCTGGGCACGTCTAAGGTCCGTGATGTCGAGGCAGGAGGCGATGCTCCTGCCCGTCCCGGGGATCATCGCGACGGTGACCAGAGCGTGCCTCAGTTGCCCCTCCCTGTCGACGATGCGGAACTCGTACTGCCTAGGGGCTGAAGAGGGGTCGATCTTCCTTGAGCGATGGTACTGCTTCATCCTCTCCACGTCTCCCGGATGGACCAAGCCCGTCCAGCTCTTGCCCCTGACATCCGCCTCGCTGTAACCCGTCACCCTCTCGAACTCCCGGTTGACCATGGAGATGGTGGTGTCCTCCTCCACGATCACCATGGCGGTGCCGGTGTTCTCGAAGATGACCTTGTAAATCTCAGAGGGTTTGTCCATCTGTTATCCTTTTACTTCCCTAATAAAAATACAACTTATCATCTTGTGAACACTTTCGCAAGCCCCCTTGCATCCCCCCTTGGCGATGATTAATTTGCTCTGCCGTGCAGAGGGGTCTTCAGAGGAGCTTGCAGGAGGCTGTGGTCACCCTCGGGGATGTGGCCGAAAGGGCGCCCGAGCCCAGAGGGGTCCCCTCGGGGGTGGAGGGGCTGGATGGCCTCTTCTTCACCGCGAGGCCGACCTCCAAAGGGCCCGAGAAGGTCCCTTTAGGGGGCATCCCGGAGTACGCCGTTTTGAACCTCACGGGGATCTCCGATACAGGCAAGAGCTTGATGGTCGAACAGTTCGCCCTCAAACGGGCCTCTGAGGGCCATCCGGTGGCCTTCGTCACGGTGGAGACCCCTGCTGTCTTCTTGGCGGCGGCCCTGAAGGGTAGGGCCCAAGCCATGGGGATAGATTACGATGCGGTCGAGGACCGGATCGTGATAGTGGATGCCGCCAGTTACCACACCTTGAGGGAGGAGATACCGGCCCTGCTGGACACCTTGGCCCACGTCATAAAGACCTACAGGGTGCGCGCCACGGTCGTCGATTCCGTCACCGGCCTCTACGAGGCCCGGGAGATGATGGCGCGGCAGGTGGTGAGGGCCCTCTACAATTTCCTCAAGAAGTGGCATCAGACGGCCCTTCTGGTCTCCCAGAAGCGCTCAGGCCACGAGGAGCTCTCCGCTGAGGCCGCAGGCGGTTACGCCGTGAGCCACATCGTGGACGGCACCATGGTGACCTCCAAGAAGCTCATCTCCAGCACCTACGACGAACGCCTCTACGGCCTCCCCATAGGGGGGTGGTGAGGCTCTTCCGGATCGACGGCTGCAGGCTTTGCGGCCACGACACCAGCACCCACCTGATGAAGATAAGCGATGGGGGGCTGGTCCGGATAGCGCCGAGCCTCAGCGAGTTGATGAAGAGGAGGTGAGGCGGATGGTGCTCTTGAGGCCTGAGGAGTCCAAGGGAAGGGATCCAGATGAGATGGCCATGGGGGTCTTCCTCAAGGCCCTCGAGATCGCGGGAGGTCCCCGCAAGCTCATAGAGTACAGGAACCTCACCTGGCTGCCGAGCCTTCTGGAGGCTGCCTATGCGGTGGTCCTGAGGGAGGAGTTCATGAAGACCGAGGATGAGATCGCCCAGTTCCTCGGCCTGACGCGTCAAACCGTCAGGAACATCCTGCGGGCCGACCCCGAGGCGCTGATGGAGAGGCTCTCCGGGGAGCTCCGACAGAGGGGCCCCAGGGCCCACATCGCGGGGGGGCTGGCCAAGAGGGCCTTCAGGGAGATAAGGGGGAGGCCCCAGGGGCCTTGTCCCATGCCATAGGGGGTCCGGACCAAGCTTGAAAAGGGTCAAGCAGTGGTTAACTTCTCTTCAGAACGAGCTTCAAGGAGGTGAAGGGAATGGCTAAAAAGGCGATAGGCATCGACCTGGGTACCACCAACTCGGTCATCGCCGTGATGGAAGGCGACAAGGTCAACGTGATCCCCAACGTTGAGGGGTCGCGGTTGACGCCCTCTGTGGTCGCCTTCACCAAGGACGGTCAACGCTTAGTGGGGCAGATCGCCAAGAGACAGGCGATCCTCAACCCCGAAAACACCATCTTCTCCATCAAACGCTTCATGGGCCGTCGTTACGACGAGGTCCAGGAGGAGATAAAGCGCGTACCCTACAAGGTGGTACCCGGTCCCAATAATGCGGTGCGGGTCGAGGTGATGGGCAAGCTCTACGCCCCCGAGGAGATCTCCGCCATGATCCTCAGGAAGTTGGTGGAGGACGCCTCCAAGTACCTCGGGGAGAAGATAACCGACGTGGTGATCACGGTGCCCGCTTACTTCAACGACGCCCAGCGTCAGGCCACGAAGGACGCCGGGACCATCGCTGGGCTCAACGTATTGCGGATCATCAACGAGCCCACAGCGGCCTCCCTGGCCTACGGGCTGGACAAGAAGGTCAATGAGACCATCTTGGTCTTCGACTTCGGAGGTGGGACCTTTGACGTCTCCATCCTCGAGGTGGGGGAGGGGGTCTTCGAGGTGAGGTCCACCAGCGGTGACACCCACCTTGGGGGCGATGACCTGGACAAGAGGATAGTGGACTGGATGGCCGATGAGTTCATGAAAGAGCACGGCATCGACCTGAGGAAGGACCCCCAGGCGCTACAGCGCCTCTACGAGGCCGCTGAGAAGGCCAAGTGCGAGCTGTCCACCCTCTTGGAGACCCAGATCAACCTGCCCTTCATCACGGCCGATGCCTCCGGGCCCAAACACCTCAACATGACCCTCACCCGTGCTAAGTTCGAGAGCCTCGTGAAGGACCTGATCGACAGGCTCGAGGGTCCGGTCTTCCAGGCCCTGGAGGACGCCAAGCTCACCCCCAAGGACATCAACGAGGTGGTCTTGGTGGGCGGCTCCACCAGGATCCCCGCCGTGCAGGAACTGGTCAAGAGGATCATCGGCAAGGCCCCCTGCCAGGGGGTCAACCCCGATGAGGTGGTGGCCGTGGGGGCGGCCATCCAGGCCGCGGTCTTGAGCGGACAGTACAAGGACATCCTGCTGCTCGACGTGGTGCCGCTCAGCTTGGGCGTTGAGACCTTGGGCGGGGTGATGACCAAGATCATCGAGCGCAACACCACCATCCCGGTGCGTAGGACCGAGGTCTTCACCACCGCCGAGGATAACCAGACCGCGGTGGACATCCACGTGCTGCAGGGCGAGCGGCCCATGGCCCGAGACAACAGGACCTTGGGGCGCTTCCGCCTGGAGGGCATACCGCCTGCCCCCAGGGGTGTACCCCAGATCGAGGTGACCTTTGACATCGACGCCAATGGGATCCTGCACGTCACCGCCAAGGACAAGGCCACGGGCAAGGAGCAGAAGGTGACCATCACCGGTTCCACCAGCCTCGCCAAGGAGGAGATCGAGCGGATGGTGAAGGAGGCCGAGGCCCATGCCGAGGAGGACCGCAAGCGCCGCGAACTGGTGGAGCTGAAGAACCAGGCCGACACCCTAGCCTATCAGGTGGAGCGTCAGATCAAGGAGTTGGGGGACAAGGTCCCGGTCCAGGACAAGGCCCGCTGCGAGCAACTGATCGAGGAGATCCGCAAGCTCTGCAAGGAGGAGTCCCCCGACGCCCAGAGGCTCCGCAGCCTGATGAACGATCTGCAACAGGCCGCCTATTCCATCTCGACCGCCGCCTACCAGCAGGCCACCGGTACCTACGGCGGTCAGACCTCAGGGGGCCAGCAGGCCTCATCCGGCGGCGGTTCTGGCTCAGGCGGCGATGAGGTGATAGACGCCGAATACGAGGAGAAGTAAGCCGAAGGGGCGGCCCTTGGGCCGCCCCAAATGATCTTGGGAGGAAGGAACCATGACGGTTGACAAATATACCCAGAGGGTCCAAGAGGCCCTCCACAACTGCCAGACCATGGCCGCCAGGTACCACCACCAGACGGTGGAGCCCGAGCACCTGCTGGAGGCGCTCCTTGAGCAGCCGGAGGGCCTCGCCCCGCGGTTGCTCGAGAGCCTGGGGGTGGACCTGCGGATCCTGAAGCAGAGGCTTGAGGCCTATCTCAAGTCCATGCCGAGCGTCAAGGGGGCCGCAGGAGGGCAGCTCTACGTCTCTCAGCGCTTCCATCGTGTGCTGGCCAAGGCCGAAGAGGAGGCCCGTAACTTCAAGGACGAGTACATAAGCGTCGAGCACCTCCTCCTGGCCATGCTCGATGACGAAGGGGCCTGCGGGAGGCTCCTCCGGGAGATGGGGGTGAGCCGCGAGGCCTTGATGGCCGCCCTCAAGGAGATCCGCGGCACCCAGAGGGTTACCAGTCCTACGCCCGAGGACACCTACCAGGCCTTGGAGCGCTTCGGCCGTGACCTCACGGCCTTGGCGCGGCAGGGGAAGCTCGACCCCGTGATCGGCCGCGACGAGGAGATAAGGCGGGTCATCCAGATCCTGTCCCGCCGCACCAAGAACAACCCCGTGCTGATCGGTGATCCCGGCGTGGGCAAGACCGCCATCGTCGAGGGCCTTGCCCAGAGGATCGTCAGGGGCGATGTGCCTGAAGGGCTCAAGGACAAGAGGATCGTGGCCCTGGATATGGGGGCCCTGATCGCCGGGGCCAAGTACCGCGGCGAGTTCGAGGAGAGGCTCAAGGCCGTGCTCAAGGAGATCCAGTCCTCAGAGGGCCAGATCATCCTCTTCATCGACGAGCTCCACACCGTGGTGGGGGCAGGGGCCGCTGAAGGGGCGGTGGATGCCAGCAACCTGCTCAAGCCCATGCTGGCCCGAGGGGAGCTCCACTGTATTGGCGCGACGACCCTTGACGAGTACCGCAAGTACATCGAGAAGGACGCGGCCCTTGAGCGGCGGTTCCAGCCCGTGTATGTGGACGAGCCCACGGTGGAGGAGACCATCTCCATCCTCAGGGGGCTCAAGGAGCGCTACGAGGTCCACCACGGCGTCAGGATCAAGGACTCCGCCCTGGTGGCTGCGGCCGTGCTCAGCCATCGCTACATCACCGACCGGTACCTGCCCGACAAGGCCATAGACCTTGTGGATGAGGCTGCGGCAAGGCTGCGTACCGAGATAGACTCGATGCCCTCCGAGCTCGATGAGATCATGCGCAAGGTGATGCAGCTCGAGATCGAGAGGGAGGCCCTGAAGAAGGAGACCGACTCGGCCAGCCGCAGGCGCCTGGAGCGCTTGGAGCGTGAGTTGGCCGATCTGAAGGCTCAAGGCGAGGCCCTGAAGGCCCAGTGGGAGGTGGAGAAGGAGGCCATCTCGAGGATCCGGGCCCTGAGGAGGGAGATCGAGGAGGTCAAGCGTGACATCGAGATCGCCGAGCGCAACTACGACCTGAACCGCGCTGCGGAGCTGAAGTACGGCCGGCTGGTGGAGCTCGAGCGCAAACTCAAGGAGGAAGAGGAGAAGCTCGAGGCCCGCGGCCAGAGGTTGCTCAAGGAGGAGGTGGACGAGGAGGACATCGCCAAGGTGGTGAGCCAATGGACGGGGATCCCGGTGGCTAAGCTCCTGGAGGGCGAGAGGGAGAAGCTCCTGAGGCTCGAAGAGCAACTGCACAAGCGGGTGGTGGGCCAGGATGAAGCGGTCAGGGCCGTGGCCCAGGCGGTGCTGAGGGCCCGAGCCGGCATCAAGGACCCCAACCGCCCCATAGGGAGCTTCATCTTCATGGGGCCTACAGGCGTGGGCAAGACGGAGCTGGCCAGGGCGCTTGCGGAGGCGCTCTTCGACGACGAGAACAACATGGTCCGCATCGACATGTCCGAGTACATGGAGAAGCACACCGTCAGCCGCCTGATCGGCGCCCCCCCGGGCTATGTCGGCTATGAGGAGGGGGGGCAGCTCACCGAGGCCGTAAGGCGCAGGCCCTACTCAGTGGTGCTCTTCGACGAGATAGAGAAGGCCCATCAGGACGTGTTCAACATACTGCTGCAGATCCTCGATGACGGACGGCTCACGGACTCTCACGGCCGTACCGTGGACTTCAAGAACACGGTGATCATCATGACCTCCAACATCGGCAGCCACTACATCCTCGAGTACCAAGGCACCGACGAGGAGAGCTACCAGCGGATGAAGGAGATGGTGCTGGAGGCCCTGAGGATGCACTTCAGGCCGGAGTTCCTGAACCGGGTGGACGAGATCGTGGTCTTCCGCTCCCTCACCAAGGAGCAGCTCAAGGAGATCGTAGACCTTCAGGTGGCCAGGCTTAAGGCGAGGCTCGAGGACAAGAGGATCACCCTCGAGCTCACCGACAGGGCAAAGGAACACTTGGCCGAGATCGGCTATGACCCCAACTTCGGGGCCAGGCCCCTGAGGAGGGCCATCCAGAGGGAGCTGGAGACGCCCTTGGCCTACAAGATCGTGGCCGACGAGGTGAAGGAGGGCGACCGCGTGGTGGTGGACCTGGAGGACGGACGCTTAGTCCTCCAGGTCCTGGAGCCTGAGGCGGTAGCGGAGGCGGCGAGTTAGGACATGGGCCAAAGGGCTGGAGGGCAAAAGCCCCCCTCTTTTTTTTGGGTCGCCCCTCAGAGGAAGGCCCAGAGGCCCACTGCCAACAACACCAGGAATATCACCCCGTATATCCAAGCAGCCCTGGGTTCGTACTCCTTTACGCTGCCCCAGATGGCCGAGAGGAAGGCCACGGTGAAGGTCAGCCAGATGAACCACAGGCCTCCTTTAAACCAGCCTGCCCCCTTGAGCTGGTAACCGATGGCGCGGAAGAGGGCCAGGATTGCCTCCGATACGCTCAAGTGCTGGGCCATCTCCTAACCTCCCTCGGGGTTCACAGCTCCTTGGTCACATCGATCCCAAAGGGCGCCATCTTCATCCCCCATGCGATGGACGGGTCCCTCACCCTCCCGTAGCCGAATAGATCGTCAAGGGGCGTCCACAGGGGGTTGAGAGCTGGGGCGTACTTGATGAAGGCACGGATGACCTTGTGCCCCCCGAAACTTCCCTTTGTGAAGGGGCATACAGCTTGACAGGAGGCGCAGGAGGCGCCTGCAGCGATCCAGTAGCGCAGACATTTCTTGCCGTTTACGTACCACTTCAACGCCCCTGGGTTTCCCGTTTCGGCGGGTGGTTCATAGGTCCTGTCATCGAAGGGGATGGCCCCGGCGGGGCAATGCTCTGCGCATTTCTTGCAGCTTTGGCAGAATTCGGTGACCCCAAAGTCTATGGGCCTGTCAGGCACAAGGGGCATGTCCGTCAGCACCTTTCCGATGCGGACCGCTGGGCCGTATTCAGGGGTGATCAAGAGGCCGTTTCTGCCCAACTGGCCGAGCCCAGCGTCGATGGCCAGGGGTATGCTCATGGCGGTGCCGTTCTTGCAGGGTATGGCGTTGTACCCCATCATGCGGATGGCCTCCGCAAGGGCTATGTCCGTTATCCCCATCCTCGAATAGGCCATATTTGTGGCTATGCTTGTCGCGAGGGAGGCCGGCCCGACCTGGGTCAGGATCCGGTTCAGGTCTATGATGGTAACGACGGCGTATTGGACGCCCTCGGGTATGATCAGTTCTGTCTCCGTCTCCTCGGGCTCCTGCACGTCCTTGAAGACTATCTTCTTCGTCTGGGGTGGGTCTGCGTCGTACATATTCCTGCAGGTCTCCTCATAGACCCACTTTCTCTTCAGCTTGGCGATCCCCACCCTGTTGGCCCCTAAGAAGATCGCCATCTGCTTGACCTTCTTCGTCAGCTCCGCCGGATCGGGGTCTGGCTCGGGGTTGCCCCTCAGCATCGGGGGGACGTTGATCGGCTTCCAGCTCAGGAGGCCCTGGTTTTCGTGGCCTTCGCCATAGGGTACGGAGAGCCTGTTCCAGGTGGAGGCACCGTTCCACAGGCCCAGGTAGGCACGGGCCTCCTTTACGTCCTTGACTGCTGTCCTTATCCCTATCTTCGCCTCTTTATAGTTGGCGAAGAGCCTCTCGAACCAGACCTCAAACCACGACCGCCCCAACTCCTCGGAGACCCTCTTGAAGGCCATGTTCCTCTCGGGAAATCTCTTCAGGTCCCCTTTACATTCGTAAAGCTCCTCAGCTCCCCCTATAGGCCGCCTCTTCGCCATCGCAAACCCCCTAAACGATCAAAGCGTTCTGCGAACGGACCTATGTGTCACAGGTGGCTGAGTAACATGGGCCAAAAAGGGCTGTCAAGGCTCCCCAAGGCGTGAAGTTTGGGGGTCTCCTCATCCCCTAATTGCCTCATGAGAAAATCTATTCGAAATGGGATTCATTGCCTCACGAGAAAATCTACTCATAGGTGATTCCCCTAAGGGGTGTGGCTAAGCGGAAGAGCTCCTGCTGAAGTCGGAGGATCTTGCGCCTGAGATCCGCAGGGTTGAGCCCCTCGTACCTCCTTTGAAGCTCCGCTTTCAGCACCT
>Ga0190360_1000163_pt1 | contig 37748 bp, 39 predicted proteins | sample 48721834_MG_FD_161271 | JGI IMG/M metagenome (GOLD analysis project Ga0190360, IMG submission 161271) | Hydrothermal vent microbial mat bacterial communities from Southern Trench, Guaymas Basin, Mexico - 4872-18-3-4_MG | ecosystem: Environmental > Aquatic > Marine > Hydrothermal vents >...
GGTTTGGCACCGGGAGGTTGGCTAATAATCAATACTGTAAAAAATATTGATACATTAAAAAAGTTTATTGGTAGGTCAGACGTTAATTATGCACTCATTGATGCTACAGGGCTTGCTATTGAAATGTTAGGTAGGCCGATTACCAATACTGCAATTTTAGGTGCTTTATCTAAAGTATCTGGTTTATTCTCTATTAAAGATTTAGAAAAAGCTATTGAATTTCAATTTAGAGGTGATTTGGTCAAAAAAAATATTGATCTAGTAAAAGCAGTTTATGACAAAGTTCAAATTTATAAAGTAGATATTCCTTATGATTCTAAGAAAGCAGAGAAACCTAAATGGAATCACGTTGAAGTTGAATATCAAGGTGCTAAAGATTATGAAATTGGTGCTGTTTGGTATACTCAAGGAGCTTCTTTACAAGTAAATACCGGGTCATGGGGTGCTTATAAAATTCTCTATGACCCAGACCATTGTATTCAATGCCAAAAATGTTTTTATGTATGTCCTGATATGGCAATTTTACGAGAAAAGCAATCTAATGGAGAGTGGCATATTGTAGGCACGGACGCAAAACATTGTAAAGGATGTAGGTTATGTGTCGAAGTTTGTCCTGGAAAAGACGGGGTAAAAGCTAGATCTGCTAAATTAAAAGAGGAGGTAGAGTTTTAAATGAGTGTTCAACCAATGGAACCATTTTTTAAAGAGATAAAAGAACCTATTGAATTAGCAATGACTGGAAATTATGCTGTTGCAGGTGGAGTCACCCAGACTGACCCTGATGTTATATGTGCATTTCCAATTACACCCCAAACACAATCAGTAGAAGGGTTATCAGATGTAATTTATAATGGACGTTTAAAAGCAGCATTTGTTAATGTTGAATCTGAGTTAGCAGCAATGAGTTTTAGTACAGCAGCTTGCGCTTCAGGAGCAAGGACATTTACCGCCACAGCAAGTCAAGGGTATATGTTAATGATGGAAGCACTACCAATGGCAGTGGGCTGGCGAGTTCCATTAACTATGCTAATCTCAGCTAGGGCATTTAACGCACCCAATCTAAGCATCTGGAATGCTTGGGAATTCACATTGGCAGATTTGGGTTGGAATACAATTGTCGCAGAAAACGTTCAAGAAACTTATGATAATTCGATAATTTCTGTAATGATTGCTGAAAAAACACTTTTTCCTACTATGTTTGTCCACGATGGATTCATTATCTCGCATGCAGTCCATAAATTTATTACATTAGCTGATGAACAAGTACGAAAATTAACACCTCAATTAAAAAGACATGTAATTACCCCTGAAAAACCTGGCTTATGGGGCTCTCTTGTTACTCCTGAGCAATTAATGGAACAAAGATTAGCAATCGACCTTGCAAAAAAAGAAGTACCCCCTAAAATTGATGAAGCTTTTAAGGAATTTGGTAAAGAAACTGGAAGATATTATAATCAAATCGAGACAAATAAATGTGATGGCGCAAAAGTCGCAATTATTTCTATGGGGTCAGTTTGCGGTAATATCGCATCATGGCAAGACAAAAACCCAGGAATTGGATTAATTAAAATCAGAACATACCGTCCGTTCCCGACATTTCAACTTCGTAAAATTATTGAAGATTGTGGTATAGAAAAAGTCGCAATTATAGAGAAATTTGATGCTCCGGGTGCACCACTTGCTCAAGTAGGATCTAGCGTTATACCTGCCTTATACCCATTAGGAATACCCATAAAAGATTTTATAGCTGGATACGGTGGCAGAGATATAACAAAAGACGAATTTGACTTGATTAAAAGAAAAATGGACAAAGTGACTGGTATTCCATCTCAATTTTACGAATATATTGGTGTTAGAGAGTCTAAAGGAAAATTATGGGATCCAAACCCGATGGAGGTTTCAAAATGAGCGAAAGTAAAAAATCTGAAGTTGTAAAAATAGATGACCTATTAAAAAAAGACTCACATAATTATTTTCTCTATATTAACTATGACAATGAAGCGTTTATGAATACGGGAATTCAAGAATCTGGTTCCACACCCCCATTCGCATCAACGACAACAGGACCTGGTGGCAAAAAAATTAAGGGAAAAATCGGAATTAAACAAGATATCATCAATTCGCTCGTTTTCTTAGGGTATAAAAGTGGGTTTTTTGCGACTGCAAATCCAGCATACCCTGTTGATTTAATAGGAAAAGTCGTAGAAGCAATGAAAACTCCGGGCTGTGGCTTTATTCATATAATTTCTCCATGTATGCGTGGATGGCGATACCCAGAAAACCAAACTTATACAATATCAAAACTTGCAACAGAATCTGGCTATTTTCCTTTATTTTCTATTCATGTTAAAGATGGAAGACCTACATATGCTCTTAATAGGAAAATAAATACCGATAAAGAAAAATTATTCAAATTTATTTCAATGATGGGTAAATATAGACATTTATTTAAACCTGACAAACTTGATTTCAACCTCGATTCTATTTATAACAGTGTCTTACGACGGAACCAAAACATTCTCGATCTAGTCGATAAATTTAAAGGCAAATCGGAAATTCGGGTATATTCAGGAAAATTATCTAGATTTCCAAACCAAGAACATATTTGTGGTGGACATGGATTATGCCTTGGGTGCGGTGAAGGTGAAATTATAAATCAAGTAGCAATTGCTGCTCAAATGGTCGCTGGAAAAAATGTAATTTATACAAACGCTACTAGTTGTCTAGAAGTTTCAACATCAAAAGACAATTTAGGTTCATGGAAAGTTCCATGGGTACACCATCTATTTGAAACAGCTGCTACTGTAGCTGATGGGATATCAACTGCTTATAGAATTTTAAAATCAAAAAATAAATATAAAGGAGACCTTCCATATATAATTGCATTAGGCGGAGACGGTGGCACCTTCGACATCGGTTTTCAATTCTTAAAAAGTGCTCTCGTACGATCTGGAACTTGGGGTATAATGAATGATCTTCTTGCTGAAAAATAAAATAATTAATAATATACCATTTTTTTTATGTTAAATTGTTTATTATATCATTATATGACATAGTTTTATTACAATACATGCATTCTATTTCTAATGGATTTTTTCTCTTTAATTTATAATGTGTTTTTACTGGTTCATTACTGTTTGTGATACAATTTGGGTTTATACATTTAATATTAACATCAGTTATTTCATCAGGTAGTTCAACTCTTTTTTTACTTACTACATTCATATTTCTTATAATGCTAATAGTGGCTTCAGGTGATATTAAAGCAATAACATTAATTTCATTCGGGTCTAATTCTCTGTTTTCAATTTTCACAACATCTTTATATCCAGTTTCTAATTTTCCAGAGGGGACATTCATTGCAACAGAGATTATATTGCCTTCTTTTCCAGTTATTTTCAATATCCTCAATACATATAGCGCATTTCCCGGATTAATGTGGTCAATAACAGTACCTTCCTTAATCTTTCTAATTCTTAAAGATTCCTCTAAATCATTTTGTACCATTTTCAAACTTCCTTTCATGAGTATAAATTAAAGTTAAAATTAAAATTATAAATAATTATCTTATTATTAAAAATGATTAAATTGAATAAAGAATTTTTTATGAAAATAGGTATAATTGGGTTTATTGGATCAATTATATTATATGTTATCACATTTTTTATACCTTATTTAAGTGATTTAGAGATCATCATATATGATATTTTAATACTAATATTTGGACTAAGTGTTTCTATTTCATTATACCTATTAAGTGAAAAATTTGGAAGGAATGGAATCAAAATCGCTTCTATTTGTATTATAGATACGATAATTATTAGTGTAATTAGTGAATTAACATATAATATAAATAAACCGCCTTTTTACTCACTTGAATATTATAATGCTTTAAGCTTTATTTATGGGCTTGGAGTTGTAAACTTTTTTCTATACATTATTACTTCTATGAGTTTTGGGTTCTCTGTACTATCTATTGGGCGTGATTATTCAAGTAAATTTTTACAAATATCTGCTATTCTCTGGTTTATTGAAATGATCGTTTCATTTTTCATTTCATTTTTTTCATACCTAATAATTTTTAGATGGGTCGTCTATGGTATTACAAGTTTTTGCATTTTGATTATGATTAAAATTAACCCATTATCTAAAGAAAAAAGTTCTGATAAAATAAAAATTAAAATAGGATTCGAGAAAAATAAGTGAAAATTATGCTAATTGGAATTGTAGGAAAACCTAATTGTGGAAAAACAACATTTCTTAATGCTGCTTGTCTAACCTCTGCGAAAGTAGCAAATTATCCATTCACTACTATTGAACCAAATCTTGGAAAAGCTTATGTTAGAAAAAATTGTGTTTGTAAAGAATTAAATATTAAAGATAACCCTAAAAATTCTTTATGTATTGATGGTATTCGATTAATACCAATCGATCTGTTGGATGTTGCGGGGCTTGTCCCAGACGCTTGGAAAGGAAGAGGTCTTGGTAATAAATTCCTCGATGATTTAAGAAGAGCTGATGCACTTATTCATGTAATCGATGCCTCTGGCTCTACAGATTCAGAAGGAAAACCAGTTGAACCAGGTAGTTGGGATCCTCTAAATGATGTTATATTCTTAGAAAAAGAAATTACTTATTGGTTTAATAATATTGTAAACAGAGATTGGCAGAAATTTGTTAGGACGCTAAAAGCTGAAAAAATATCTTTCGTCGATAAAATGTGTGACCGCCTCTCTGGACTGTCTATTAAACGAAAACATGTAGTCCAAGCATTAAAAGAGGCTAATTTGAACCCGGACAAACTTTCTGAATGGACTGAAGACGATATTTTTTCATTTTCGGACGCATTAAGAAAAATTTCAAAGCCCATGTTAATATTAGCAAATAAAGGTGATCAAAATACAGCTAAAAAAAATATTAAACGATTGCAAGAGTCGACAAATTATATTGTTATTCCTGGATGCGCTTTAGGCGAATATTGGCTACGAAAATATGCTGAAAAAGGACAAATTAAATATATTCCGGGCGATCCTGAATTTGAAATTTTGAACCCAAATTCGTTTTCAAAACAAGAACTTGAAATATTAAATAATCTTAAAGCTTATATGAAGGAAAACGGGTCAACCGGAGTCCAGAAAGCTTTAGACACTGCTGTTTTTGAATTATTAGATATGATAACTGTATTCCCTGTTCATAACCCATCAAATTTTACAGATAAAGATAATAATGTCTTACCAGATGTCTATCTTGTTAAAAATGGGACAAATATTAAAGAATTCGCAGGAAAAATTCATACTGACCTTCAACAATCTTTTTTACATGGAATTAACGCTCGGACTAAACAACGATTAGGCGAAGGATATATCCTTCACGACCGAGATATCGTTAAAATCGTTTCAATAAAAGGGACATGACTATATTGTCTTATCTATAATTAGTTAAAGTTTGATCTTATAATATTTTTTTAAAAAATCTAAAATTACTTTATCATAAATAACAAAGACTATCATTTTTCACTTATTTCTGTATTTTTTTTCATAATATCCCGGTTCTTTCTTAGTACCGAATGACCTCACACCATATAATAATAATTGGGTTTTAAGTTCATTTGCATAATTTTGGTCTATTTCGCCTCGTTTTAGACAATAATTTATAATTTCTATAGCTTGGCCATCAGTATCTGCCCGCCTAATAAACGATATCACATCAGGATTTTGTAATTCATCAGGTATTTTGTTATCTTCTGAATTATCTGAAGTTTCTTTTGACCTAATACTTCTTATTGTTAAATTACTTTTATTTTCTAAAATTTCCTTCAATAAATTTGGAAATTCTTTTTTAAATTTCTCTTCATCGTCTGATATTCTGCTCACCTTGCTTTAATTTTTCTATTTCTTTCCCCACAGGCCAGTAAATTAAAAATAAAATAACTATTCCGCTTACTATAAACAAAATCATAGCTGGAATATACGGAAAAGTGAGAAATAACCCGACTATTATAATAATTATCAAAATATACACTGCATTTTTTACTCTGTTTAATATATGCAAAAATTCTTTTTCTATTTTCTGCTTTATTTCTAATTCTTTATTTTGTAGCTCTTCAATTGCTTTCTTTTTCTGTTTCCAAGATTTAGTCGATTTCTTTTGAGTTGCCATTATTGATCACTTTTTTACTTAAAATAATATTAGACTTCACAATATAAAAAATTGTAAAATCATGTTTAACCATTAAATTTGATTTTTACTTAATAATTCTATTTTAATTACAGAATAATAAATTTTTTAAACAATTAATTTCTCGAGATTTTAGAGAATTTATTTCTTAGATTTGTCAATTAAAAACCTAATTTTAATGAATTTTAATTTAATTCAATTTAATTTAATTTTTTTGATTTAAATTTCAAGAAAATTCGCTGGTTTAATTTATAAATTTGGAATAAACTGAAATGATGTGTTTTTAAATAATTAATGTTTCCACAAAATTTAATAATTTAAACAAAAAATAAAAATCGGGTAGCTCTTGCAAGAGCTGGTATCTATTGGCTTAGTTTTCATCCAATAGAATCATTCCAACCCGATAATATTTCTGTCAGGAACTTATTCGGTTCCAATCTTGATCTCACGCGAAATAATTTCATTGCCTTCAGAATCTAAAATAGCAAGATGTGCACTACATGAAAGTCAGTTATCGTAAGATCTTATTACCATCTCAAAGATATTAAGAAATTTTTCATCAATTGGCATAAATTATCACCTTAAATTTAGGTCGGGATAATAGGATCCGGGATTTTTATTTTTTCTAATATTTTTTCTTCAAATATTTGTTTTGCAAGGGTTTCCATTACTTTTTGTTCTCCGCCAACTGAATTATTCGTAGCAACTATCAAATTTGCTTTAGTTATTATTCCTTTTGAATCACTCCAATAATTATGAATGAGTAGTCCACGTGGCGCTTCTACACATCCAACACCCATGCCTTCTCTAGGCTCTACATCTGAAAGTTTTACATCTGTATCACAAATGTCTGGGTCTTCTAAAAGTTCTTTCATTCTTTCTACGGCTTCGACAAGTTCAACAATTCTTGCCCAATTATTTACAAGTGGCATATGGCAAGGATGACCCACTATCTCTCGTAATTCTTTTAATGCTTTATCAGCAATTGGTGTCTTCATTTTATCAGCAACATTAAGCATTGGTAAAGGCCCGCCATCCCAAATACCATCTGGATAGCCTACAGGTTTGTAAAATATATGAGTTGCCAAAGAATATGAAGTTACATATTCTCCTAAAAAGTTCATATATTCTTGAGGCTTTGTATCTTCCACAATTTTTCCTTTTGGATCCATTACACGAATTGTCCCATCGTAAATATCATGTACTCCATTATTAGCGATTCCTACATTATATAATTCAGTAACTCCTAACGTCTTGATGACATCAAGATAGTGATTTACGACCGTTTTAGCAAGGTCAACAGTCCAGAGAGTAAGTTCTACCAATCTATCCATCTTTTTAAGATATCTATCTCGGATTTCTTCTGGTAATGGACGAGCTACTCCACCTGGTAAAGAATTCATTGGATGAATAGCTTTACCTGCATAATCCTTAATAAAAAGCTGCGCAATCTTCATAATTTCAAGGGCATTCAAGCCCCATTCTGGTTTCTTTTTAATAATCCCAACGACATTTCTAATTGCAGGGTCTGCAGTTGGCCCAAATATTAAATCAGGCGCCGCAAGAGCAAAAAAGTGGAGCGCATGACTGGAAATTTGTTTGGCGTTAATCATAAGTCTCCTTAATTTTTCAGCAGTTTTTGGTATTTTAAGACCCCACGCATCATCTACAGCTTTACTTGAAGCTAAATGATGTGGAACGGGACAAATACCGCAAATTCTGGGTGTAATACGAGGGGCTTGTTCCATTGGACGTCCTTCAAGGAATTTTTCAAAAAATCTGGTGGAAGTAATACTAAACATTACTTTGTCGACTTTTTCATCGTCCGTAAGTTTAATTGTTAATTTCCCATGTCCTTCAAGGCGTGTTAGGGGTTCAATATCTATTACTTTACCCATAAAAAACCACCTTTTCCAAACTCTTTCATAAGAATGGTAAAAGATTTTATTAAATTATAAAAGACCTATATTATATCATTTATGTCTTTTTTGTTGTGAAATTCAATTATTTTTTTGAATATATTTCCAGCGAGACCGATATTGATTTTTTTTACTTTTAGGGAAATTCTGATTTCATTGTAAATTTTGAAATACTTGCATATCAATAATTTTAGATCTTCTATAATTTATTTAGTATTTATGTCTATAATTCAAAAAATCTATTTAAAATATTTTCTATTTTTTTTAAAAATGAGATAAAGCTCATTATTTTTTTACAAAAACATACTTTTTTGGAAATAGTACAATCTGAAATAATCATAATATTAAAATTAGTAAATTAAAGAATTAGAAATAATTTATAAATTCTTTAAATTAGTTTAAAATCATTTTATTTGGTCGTATTTTATTAAAAGATTTTATTTATAATAAGCGATTTGGAGATATATTAAGACATAAATAAAAATACCAGAAGTTTAGTTAATCTCAGTGAAATAATCATGGTAGAATTTGGACACTATTCAAATTCAAAATATAAAATATAAAATCATATGGAATATTTAAATTAAAAACAAAAAGATAATAATATATTGAAAATAGTAATTAATCATGGTTAATATTGAATAATCTAATATAGATTAAATAGATGAAATAAAAGGACATCTATAAATTAGAAATAAATTAATTTATAACTCATTTTTTTATTGAAATTTAAATGATAATTTTGTAAAAATTTATTCTATTCTGTATATGGTTTTTAAAATATAGTTAAGATCAAAAAATAGAATCAAATACTTAAAAAAGATATCGAATAAATTAAAAATATAAACAAATAAATATTGGTAATGAAATAATTTATAAAATAAAAATGGAAAATTCAAACAGAAAAAAATATTTGTGTAAAATATTATAAATTACTAAAAAATGTCGAGGTAAAATGAAAGGAATATTGGTAACTCGATGGGATGATAAAATAGGAATTGTTGTAGAGGGTAAGTATCCTGCTACATTAGAAATATCTGAAGATCATATGATGAGAATATTCACCACACATGCAATGGGCGGTGGAGAAGCTGGCTTTTTATCTATGATGGTCGAAGATATTAATATTGCATCATATTATACCGGATTACCAAAAGAAGGGTCGAGTCAATATTATATCGCATTGATTTTAGACAAGGACGAAGCAGATAATGCAGATCAGTTTGAAGAAGCTTTAATTGAGACTACAAATAATTTATTACCTGAAATAAAAAGTCCTGCTTTTTCTGAAATATTGAAACGAAATTTCTTTAAAATTCCACAATTGCTTGAAATGACTGAAGAAATGCGATATGCAAATATATTTAAAAATGAAAAAAGAGTAAAAGTTTTACAAAAGCTTGGCTATGGTGCAACCACACTTGATGAAGTCCAAAAATGGCTTAGTGACCAATTTGAGGAGGAAATTCTTGACTTAGAAAATGTTTTACTCCCATTTGAAAAAAATAAGATGATCCTTAAATTAAAAGTTGAGACTGGAGAAAATAATGAGGAATTAGACTGTATATTTTTAATAAAAGATGCATTTATTATGAGGTCTCCTGCTGAGAAACTATATAAAATGGCAAAAGAAGGGGCTATCCCTGAAATGGGGAAAATATTTAAAGAATATATTAAAGAAGTTGAAGATTATTTTAGAGAATATAAATTAGATGATAAAGACAATATTGAAATTGCAAAATTAATTTCTGATCCAGATTTGAACTATTTAATTTCAATTCTTCGAGATAAATATGTAAAAAAAGATGAACTACCAAATATATTAAATAAAACGGCAGAAGAAACTCAAGATATGCTTAATATTTTGAGGCAAAATAAGATAATACGTTCATATAAAGATAAAATGAATGATGAATACATTTTTCTTTTATGCGATATTCAATTTCCGACATTTTTCCCCGAATACTTAATTGATTCAATTAGAAGACGGTGGATGGAAAAAGATATTGAACAAGAATTGGCAATAACTCATTTGGAAATATTAAAAAGCGTTTTCAGAGGTGAAGAAGAATTTGCTCTAATGGAAGTTGAGGGTGAAATTGAGGGAAAAGAACCTGTAAAGGTCAAATTGAAAGCAGAAGTTACTTCTGTAGAAGAAGTTTCTATTCCAGCCGAATATAAAAAGGAAGAAGCACCTATAACTCCACCTCAAGCCGAACAAATAACAATGAGTGATGAAGAAATTTTTAGAATGACCTCGGAGGTAAATACACTTCGAGTAAAAGCGAAAACTCTATTGAGTAAGAAGGAATATGAAGAGGCACTGGAAGCTATTAATAAGGCAATTGAATTGTCAGAAAAACTTGTAGCCGCAGGAAATGTGGAATTTAAAAAGCGCATTAAAAAATTCAAAGAAGTTGTTGGAACTTTGAATAAATTAATCGCGAAAAAACATATTGAAAAAGAAAAGAAAATCGATAAAGCCGCTCTTAAGGATGAAAGAACAAAAGTATTGGAAGACGCAGATATTGCATTTACATCTAGTAGATATGAAGATGCTATCAAATTATTAGAAAGAGCAATAGAAATATCTAATCTACTAGGTGAAGACGCATCGGAAATTAAGTCAATGGTAGAAAATATAAAAACTCATTTAGGATCAATTTAATTTTTAACTGTTTTTTTATTCATCATTGTAAAATTCATTTGAATTAATATAATCATAAAGTATTTCTTCATAATTAAATTTTATCTCATTAATTAAAGATGACCTTGTTTTCATAATTTCCTTAGTTTGTATTAATTTGTCCATATACTCTCTTGAATTTTTTATTATTTTTATATTATTGTAAATAATGAATTCTTTTAACTTATTTATTCCCTCTGAACTAAAACGATAAATTTCCTTAGTTTTACGGCAGTGACCATATTTGGTAGTCTGTAAATAATCACATATCTTCTGTGATTCCCATTCTTTTAGAATTTCTTTTATAATCCTGTGCATAACAGGAAAGGTAATATTATCTGAAATTAATAATTTTAAAATGACCTTAGTTATCTGAGAACTAGGAAAATCATTACTATTCCATTTTGAATTATTTTTTACTATAAATTCTGCCATCAATATAGAAAGAATATCTTTATTATCTTTTAATTTGTTAAAAATTCCTTTTTCAAATGAACATAATTTGTCTGTGTCTTCTTGTTCTTTTAAAGTAGCCATTGAAATCAAACTCAAATAACTTAATTTTATCAATTAAATAATAAGAAATTATAATTTAAAATGTTTTAATAATTATATCATAAATATTATAAGTAGATTATGTAAAATTGAAATTTAATGATATAAGATATGATAATGCAAGTGATTTATTACAATTTGTAAATTTATAGAGAGCGTCTAAATCGTCTTTATAATCTATATCCAATCCAATTCTGAATGAATTAAAAATTTTTACTTTAAATTTGTTTTTAAATTCTGAAATATGTTTTCTGAAGCTATCATTACCGTAAAAAGTTTTAATTTTTAAATCTGCATCGAAAAGAAGTGAATTTGTGCCGTCATTTCGGTTTGATGGTACAATAATTATTTGGGCATTAGTCTTTTTTTTTGTTTCAAGCATGTTTTCGATATCTTGTTTATTAATGAGTGGAATATCTGAAGGTAAAATTAAAAAATAACTTGCATTAAATCGTTTACAATAATTTATTGCATTATCCAGAGCTATATTAATTGATGGAGCCGAATCAACTAAAATTTTTATTTTTTGGTCTTTAAATCTCAAAATGTTATCTGACGGAGTTGTTATAACTATTTTTATAATTGATGGTATTTGTTTTAAGGTAAATAGAACATCTTGGAGCATTAAATAAGCAAATTTTTGTCTCTCACTGTCGGATAAAATATGGGCAAGTCTCAATTTTGAGTAATGAAAATTTTTAACTGGAATAATTGCAATTATTCTATCAGACATTTTTATATCAACATATTATTTATCAAGGAGTTTATTTAATGCATATCTTGCCAAATTTACTTTTTTTTGGGTGGAATCCATAATTGTATCAAAATGATAGACATTAATTCCTAATTTTTTAATTTTTTCAAGATATTTTATATCTATATCATCAATTATAAGTGATTTTATAAAAGATTGATAAATCTTAGCTACTCCAAGTGCTGAAACTTCATATCCAAGTCCCAGCATTAATTTATCAGCAGGTCCTTTAATAGGTTTGTCTCCAACAATTGGGCTAATTGCAATGGAATTCTTTTTCTTAATAGTTTCTTTTATTCCTTTGATTTTTATTATGGGACCTATACTTACAATCGGATTACTTGGGCATATAATAATTCCATCTGCATTTTCTAATGATTCAATTACACGAGGAGCTGGTTCAGCTTTTTCAATATTCTTATAAATTACATCATCTACTTTATCCGATGCATGGTATTTTATAAGATATTCTTCAAAATGAAAAGTCCCTCTTGGTGTTTTTATAAATGTAGGTGTATATGTATTTGTCATAGGTATTATTTTTGCTTTAATTGATAATTTTCTACTTAAAGTCTCGGTAATTTTATCAAGATTATACCCCTGTCTATAAAGCCAAGTTCTATAAATATGAGTTGCCAGATCTTTATCCCCTAATTGAAACCAAGTTTCTAATCCATATACACCGAGCATTTCTAAGCAATTAAAAGTATCATTAGCGATACCCCAACCTTTACTAGTATCGACCATATTAGCTAATGTATACATGATTATATCTATATCTGGGCTAATGTATAACCCTTGAAAATCGATTCTATCATCTCCTGTATTTACTATAATTGTTAAATTTTCATTTGGCATTATATTTGCCAATCCCAATATTAATTTTGCAGCTCCGACACCACCTGCCAATACGGTTATCAAAATTTTTCACCCCACTTATTCAAGAAACAAATATCATTTAATTTTAACCTGGGAGGTGGACTTGGTATATTTTCTGTCAATGTATATCCAATTGTTATAAAGGCTTGTGGTTCAATATCTTCTGGAATGTTTAGCACCTTTTTTACGATTTCTTGAGCAAATAATGGCGCACAATACCAGCATGCTCCAAGACCTTCGTTATGAGTTGCTAATAACATATTTTGTATCGCAGCACTAACACTCTGAACTCCCATCTGGTGTTCGATAATCTGTCTTTTTTCATCTGGATATTTTTCCATTCGTTTCATATCAAGACAAGGTACTATCAATACTGGTGCAGTTGAAAATGTTATAATTGATTTGTTTATAATTTTCTGTATCTGTTCAGTTTTATATCCGTCTTTTTTTAGATCATTTTTATATTTGTTTGCCATTTTTATAGCAAGCTCTTTTTTTATAATTTTATCCTTCACGATTAAAAAATACCATGGGTTAGAATTGTGAGCTGAAGGCGCCATAATTGCTAATTGAAGTATATTTTTTATTTTATCATCTTCAACTTCTTTATTTTTATATTTTCTAATACTTCTTCGTGTTTTAAGTCCATCAATTAATTTCATTTTTGACCAATTTAAAAGATGAATTCAAACTTAATAATTTTATTAGAACAATTTAATATCAAAATAAAAATATCAAAAAATTTTCTAAATTAAAGCCTTAATAGATAAAAGCAAATGGAAATATCTCAATATAAGAAAATATCATATATATTTTAAGATAACTGGAAAAATTATTTATATCAAATCATAAATATCGTAAATTCATAATTAAGGGATCAGATCGTTGCGATTTCATCATTAATTCTAAGTTTCAGCCTGGGGCGATCGTGTCTTCATTTCCCAAATTTAAAATTAGATCTGTTTATGTTAATTGATATATTTGCATAATTCTTTAAATTGAAAAAGCTAAAAAAGTTTTCCATACACCTTAAGTTTTTGGATATCTTTGATTAAATAGATTTGTAATCGGTTAACATTAATATAAATATTCATAATACTTTTCCATTTTAGCATAATATATTAAAGAAGAATTGTAAATTAGTAAGAAAAATAATAAATATTTAGAATTTTTGTTGTTAATAAATTATATTTCTCATAAAAATAATGTTAGATAATTTTTTTTGCTTAATCAAACTTTTATATTACGACCATTATTTATTAATTTTCTTAAATGAGGATATTTTTTTATTATTTCTTCTTTGCTGGGAAGAAATGTTTTATAAGGTTGATATAATTCTCCAGCTTTTGTTTTTTCTATGACTTGTTCCAACATTTGTTTCATATTTTTATTAATTTCAAACCCCAAAAAGTGTCTGAACCTAGATTTAGCACAATATGCTGTTGTACCATTTCCCATAAATGGATCAAAAATCAAATCTCCTGGTTTAGAGCAAAAATCGATGCACTTCATAACTAATTTTTCTGGTAATTTAGTACTGTTCTTTTTTTGTCCAGGTCGATATGTCCTTGGAATTTCCCAAACGTCCAGTGGATAATGCTCAATCTTATTAAAAAAATATTTTTTTAGGTTTTTTACCACGAATAAAATATGATAATGACTTGTGACAAACTTTTTTTTGGTAAAAACTCCAAATTGATATTTCCATATAATATGATTGATTACTTTTAAATTAGCTCGTTCGATAGCTATTAATATATCCTTTAAATTATTCCACCCAGAAAAAATAAATGCACTCGCTGTTTCCTTCATAATTCGAGGGAGTCTTGAGATCCAATTCAATGTGAAATTATTATAATTTTTAAGAACTTCATTATATCCTTCAATTACAAATCCTGAATCTCTATTATATTGAGAACCTTTTCCATCAAAATTTATTCCGAATGGTGGGTCTGCAATAATTAAATCAACGAAATTTTCAGGTAATTTATCCATTCCTTTAATACAATCTTTAAAAATTATTCTATCAATTGGTATTTCAAAAATTGCATTCTCATATAAATTTTTCGCCTCTTTATATTCCCAGTCATACTGTACCTTAAATTCTAGAGCTGCTAATCCAGCTATATATGGTTTTTTCCTCTTTTTTTTATTTTTGGAATTATTCATAATTAAATCCTTATAATTTAGGTTTGTAATTAGTAATATCTTCCTTCCATAATAAAAAAATAACTACGATAAATACTTATCAATTTACATAAAATAGATTTAAAAATCATGAATACAAGGAAAATAATAAAACTTTACATATAAATTAACGATGATTCATCATTTGCTTCAAATTTAATAAAAAATTTTTGAAAATACACATAAAACATAATCATTTAAATTATTAAATTAATTCAAATATCACTCTATGGTTTAAATTAGGTAAATTCGGTGTAAATAGTGCTAAGATACTATGATTTAAATGTAGAAATAGATATTAACAACGATTTTAATTCTATTGCTAAAAACCTTTTGTTTTATAAAGATCTTGGATACTATGGATTAGGAATTGTATATCCTTTAAATAAAATAAAAGAATTTAATGATTTAAGAAGAAGTTTGGAAGATGATAAATTCAAATTATATTCCAGGATAAATATTAAAGCAAAAAATATACAAGGATTAAAGTCCATATTAAAAAACATTAGAACAAAATATGATTTAATAGCAATTGAATGTTTTGATATTAATACTGCTCATTGGGCTATTCAAGATTCTAGACCGGATATAATTGTCCTCAACGATTTTGGTATAAATAATTATGGTTATTCAACAGCAAAATTATTAAGTAATAATAATAAAGCTCTTGAGTTATCTTTAAAATCATTAATTCGAGACCCATATTGGAGAAAATCGAAATTTTTAAGGGTGAATTCAAAAATTATGCAACATATCATAAAGGCTAAATCTTATTTTATTATAACTACAAACTCGAAAGCAGGTCATATATATTATATAAGGGCTCCAAGGGACTTGATGACTTTACTATACTTATTAGATGTACCAGAAAACATTGCAAAAAAGTCCGTTTCAGAGTTTCCTGAAAAAATTATCCTGCAAGCTTTAGACAAAAAAAACCCTAATATAATTAGTAAAAATATACGCGTCATTAATAATAGAGGAAATAATGGAGAATGAAATTAGAAAAACATCGATTTGTGGTATTTAAATTCTATTCTGAGAACACTATTTTAAAAGATAATTTTATAAAAGGAATTTGGGGCTCTATTTATAAAATCTTTGGGTATAAAGGTGCATCTGAAACTGGTCTATGGCTAATAGAATTTGATAATGTTAATAAGAAAGGGATTATCAGGTGTTCTGTGAAATCTCTTAATTATATTAAAATTGCATTAATTTTAACAACATATATTCCCAAAGATAATCCAGTAATGTTTCAAATTGTAGGTGTTTCGGGGACAATTAAAAAAGCAAAAGAAAAATTTTATAATAAATGCTAAAAATATTAATTTCCTAAAAAATTTTTATGTACCACGACGTTGGTGCGCTCTAATACTTGGCCTTAATTTTTCAGCGCCAATTCCTTTATTATATAATCCACGAGATTTTTTACCAGCTCCTGTTAATCCTCTAAAAACTCTTCTTCTATGCTGTTTCTCACATATCCAATTTATTTTTGGATCATTTTTTATAACAGGATGGCTTGGGTCTACCATAATTATTTCATACCATTTATGTTTTCCGTCTTCAGCTACCCAATAGGAGTTTAATACTTCCATATTTGGGTATTTTTTTGCTGCTCGTTCTTCTGCTATTCTTCTTAAATTTTTACGCATAGTTATTTTAGTTACACCTTGTTTTTTCGGCTTTCTACCTCTTGAAGGTCGTGATTTTCTCCTTCCGCCCCTTCTGACTTTAGAACGTACAATAATATAACCTTGCTTAGCTTTGTAACCTAATTCTCTTGCTCTAGATATCTTTGTTGGTTTGTCTACTCTAACTACCGAACCCTCTCGGCGATATTTAATTAATCGCTCTCTCTGTAAATCTTTAATTGGGCTATTCTTAGCTTTTGCCCTATACCAAGTCTCAGAGATATATCTATAAGCTGATTTGACCAATGATATCACTCTAATTTATATTAAAATAGTTAAATATTTTCAAATTGGAAATTCTTATAAAAACTTTTTCAATTAAATATGAAATTAAATTTTTTCTTAATTAAATAATTTAATATCAACAACTAAGTATTCTATAAAAATTTATTGATTAATTTAAAGATTGAATAATGACCTAGCTTTTTCCTCTAATATCAAAAGATAGCACTAAATATTAATGTAATTTCCTAATTATAAATAAATAATCCTCTAAATTTTCTGAATTTACATGAATATAATCAATTTTTTGTATTTTTTTGAGTAGATTTTCTATATATTTTAAAGTGAAAAACTTTTTATGAAATGAAATTAATAGAACCCCGTTATTCTTGTCTAAAATATCAAAGATAATCGTTAAATGTTTTTCAATATCTATTAAATTTTGCGCTACTGTTAAAGAAACACAAATATTTATTTTCTCTGATTTCAATGGTAAATATTCAACATCGGCTAAAATTGTTGAATAATTATTATGCCTTAATTTAACCTGATTTTTATTAATTCCCTCTTTTAACATCATAATTGAAAAATCTAATCCAATATAGTAAAAATTATGACCTAACTTGCTTAAAAACTGTTCATAAACTATTAAAGTTCCACAACCAATATCTAAAATTATTTCTTTGTTTTGAAAATCGTAAATTTTTTTTAGTTCATAAAAAAGAGTATTGAATTTTGCTTTTTGAATATTTTCATATCTCAAGTCATAATGATCGGCTGTTTCATCATATTTACTTTTTATATCTTTTTTTTTAAATTCCATTATATTTTTTCACGTCACTTTTAAATCAATAATTTTTGTCCTCAAATTACTTAATTCTCTATTTAATTTTTCTTCAGACCTTTTTAAATTTTTAATATAATTTTCTAATTCCCTAATTCTCAGATCTTTTTTCTTAAGTTCTTTTATTAATTGTATATTTTCATCGATTAATGTATTTTGTGAATTTGATAAATTTTTCAACATTTTTAATTGCTCAATTTGATATTTATAAGTATCCAATTCGTCTTTTAGTTTCAAAATCTCTTGATCTTTTTCAGAGATAATTTTATGATTTAATTTTTCAAGAGAAACCAATTTTTTAATATGATATAATAAAATTTTTGTATACAAAATAGCCAAACGTGTTTCTATTTTTTGATTATCGTTATTTTTAATTAATGGTATTAATAATAACGCATTTTCTGTTAAAAAATTTTGATATTCTAATGCGTTTTCTTTTTCTGTTAAAATAAGCGACAAATAATAACACGCGTTTAGCTCATCTCTTAAATCGAAAAAATAGCTGGCAACATTAAGATCTTTGCGAGAAATCATTAAAAACCCACTTTTCAAACCACCCATCGAGTGAAACGTATAAATAGTCATTAAATCTTCAGTAGAAATCGAAAATAACCCTTCAGGGGGAAACTGAGCTTCTAACAAAGCACCAAGACCTATTTGGTCATCCCATTTAGCCAATATAATTCCATGTGGCATTGAAGTTCCTCAATTTTATTCTCTTTTTTTAAAAAGTAATTTAATTTTGTTTTTCATAATATTAATATTTCTTGGTAAATTCTTGGTAATTTACACTAGAAAGAATGACATCTAGAAAAAAAAAGATTACTTATATAAAAAATTGAGCCGATTTTTTAAATAAAATTATTTGTTTAAATATGAAAAGTAAAAAAAGTTTAAATTAATATCCAAAAAATGTCGATAACGCCCAATATCCAGGATATGGTGATGGAATCGTTAGTAAGAACGCCTCAAATATACAAAGAAACATTACAACTAATTGTAATGGGCCCCATCCTAATACCTTTCCCATTAATTTTCCAATGTCTTCAATTAATTTAAATGCCATATAACAGAACAATAAGATCAGGACAAAAATTATTATCATTACCCATGTCGGATTAAATCCAAGTCCTTGGAAAAAATTCAAGACAAAATTAAACTGAAACGATATCATGGAAATTACAATCAGTCCAGCAATAATACCAATAATAGCAGCCCATGGCAGGTCATTAATTGGTTTTAATAACAATCCAAGTCCAACAATAATTAATAATACAATTGTTGATGTATGAGCTGCTCCAGATGAAGCAATGGAATTTGACCATAAAATGAACCCCGCGCTTGTAGCAAAAATACCTACGATAACACCCAAAATACTTGCTAAAATTTCTGTCCATCTTATCTTTTCATCTTCTTCTCTTTTACCCTGAAATATTCTGATAAAAAACCACGACCCCGCTGATAACCCTGCTAAAAGTAATGTAATATTCGAATACGTCGCAAAAAATTGAAATAAACTTACCATTAATGTTAGAAAATCTTGCATTTTACCTCAATGATATTTAAGTAAAATAGATTTTATAAAGTTTTGTAAATAATTAAATCACTTGAAATTTGCTAATTGGGAATATAAAAATATTATAAAGGTTATTTGATATATTCACTACCTCTTATATTTAATTATTTCACTAATTTTTCAATTTTATTCAATTATACTCTTGAATGTTGTTGAAATTAAATGTCTTTTTGTGTATAATTTTTATTTTAATTCTAATTTTTTTCATTCTAATTTTATATATAAACTTAAACAAATTTTTTATAAAATAAGTAAATTAAAACGAACAACTAATATCTAACAATATAATATCTAATAATATAATATCTAACAGTATTTAATCGACAGTTTCTCTAAAATTGATTTTATGTTTATAAATTAAATTTTAAATCAATTATCTTCTGACCAATTTGAATATTTTTGAATCATAAATTTGCTTTTTTCCTTAGAAAATTACAAACTAAAGAGAAAAAGATTTTTATTTTTCTATTGACAATGATCAATTACTATTTAATTGAAATAAAATAAAAGGAAAAAGGCATAATTTTAGTGATTATCTTATGACTATCAAGGAAAAAAAAGCAAGATCAAACGATGAATCTAAAGTTAAAGAGAAAAAGATGATGAAAGTTACTTATATTTTGTGCAGTTTTCTTTCAATTATTCTAATTTTAGTCTTGATTTTGTTTAAAATATATTATTCTCAACTTTCTGATATACTTGAACTTGTAAATCCACTTTTTTTTGGCTTTTTAAGGGTATTATTTTCGATTGGTACTTTTATTTTTGCTTATTTAGCGTTAGCAAACTATTTAGAATATAAAAGACAAGTTATTGGCTGGGGATTTACGATTTTTCTATTGGTTGTCTTAGCAATATTTATATATTTTATGTTTGATTTTCCTTTAGCCCCTACTGAAATGATGTTAAGTTTAGTTGGTAGTAGTCTTTTTGTATTTTATTTATATATAATACAAGATTAGTTACTCTTTTTATAATGTGTCGATTTATACTAAATAAATCAATTTTTATTAAAATTATTTAATATTTTAATTTTTAATGAGCCGATTCACTTATAATTTAATTATATTTGGGAATTAGGAGATTTAATAAAGAAGTATTAATAAAATTTAAATTTAAAGAAAAAATAATAAGAATTCAAAACAAACCAAAAAAATAAAATCATTGATGAACAAAATATTAAATATTCGAATAAAAGAATCGATCAAAAATTAACATTAAAAGATAATTATACATGATTCGAATATATAGAATTAGATCGATAAAAAAACAAAAATGGTTTAAATAATATTAAAAAATAATTGGAGTGAAAATATAAAATGTTTACACCAGCTGGTCTAGGATATGATCGAGCCATTACAATTTTTAGTCCCGATGGTAGATTATTTCAAGTTGAATATGCAATAGAGGCAGTCCGTAGAGGGACTACTGCTATAGGTATATGTTATAAAGATGGAGTGGTTCTTGTTGTGGAAAAAAGAATATTAGATTTACAAGAACCAGATTCTATTGAAAAAATATTTAAAATAGATAATCACATCGGGTGTGCAATTGCTGGGTTAACAGCTGACGCTCGAGTTTTAATAGATCAAGCTCGAATCCAATGTCAAATTAATCTTCTCACTTATGATGAACCAATAAGTGTAAAAAGACTAACAAAAAAAGTTTGTGAATTAAAACAGAAATATACACAATATGCTGGAGTACGCCCATTTGGAGTTTCTCTTTTAATTGCCGGTGTTGATGATGTTGATGGGCCAAGCGTCTATATGACTGACCCTTCAGGTGCATATTGGGGATATTACGCAACAGCAATTGGAGCAGGGGCACAAAGCGTTAGAGAAATTTTAGAAAAAGAATATAAAAAAGATTTATCAAAGGATGAAGCAATACTTTTAACTTTGAAATGTTTGAAATCTATTCTTGATGAAGAATTAGACCCCTCAAAAGCTGAAATAGCTTTAGTTGATGCATCGGATAAAAAATTCAAGATTTTGCCCCCAGACGAATTGAAAAATTATGTTGATAAATTATAATTTTTATTATGATTTTTAGGAAGTTAGGATGTATTGTCGGGTATTCGTGGAGATAAAAGAATAGATATTGGGAAAAATATAATTGCAAGTTATGAAGAAAAAGGGTTGAAATTTGAAATAATAGTAGACCCTGATAAATCTTGGGAATATCGAAATGGAAAAGACATTGATTTATCTAATGTACTTATTGGATACACTATATTTGAAGATGTCATGCGTGGAGAAAAGGCAAATGTTGAAGATTTAATTGATATTTTTGGCACTGATGATGTATTTAAAATAGCAGATAAAATTCTAAAAGAAGGAAATATCCAGCTTACAAAAGAACGAAGGAAAAGGTTACTGGAAGAAAAAAGGAAATTATTAATTAATTATTTGGTTAAAAATAGTATTGACCCCACAAAAAATCTCCCGCATCCCCCGGCAAGAATCGAGAGAGCTATTGAAGAAGCTAAGGTCCATATCGATCCATTTTTGGATATTAAAAAGCAAGCAGAAAATGTTGTCTCAAAAATTTCTTCTATAATTCCCATTAGATTAGAAGTATTACGAATTGCTTTAAAAATTCCAAGTAAATTTTCTGCAAAATCATATGGAATAATTGAAAAATATGGGACAATTGAAAAAGATGAATGGCAAAAAGATGGTTCATGGATTGTCATTATCCAACTTCCTTCTGGACTACAACAGAAATTAATTGATGACATGAATAATTTAACAAAAGGAAAATTTGAATTAAAAAGATTATAACAATAATTCGATTGGATTACCTATATACCAAATATTTACACTCCTTTTATTTTTTAAACAATAAAAGTTACTGTAGTGAAAATCATGTTTGATGAAGACAATTTCAACGAAAATGGAGAATTAAATAATTTGAATAAAGACGAAGAGAATAAAATAAAATCCGAAATTGGAAATAATGAAACCAAAAGTAAAAAAGAAGAAGAACCAAGCAGAAAATTAGTAATGCCTGGTGAATTACTTGATGAAGGAAATTATAAAGCAGGTATAGGCACTTATATTGCTGATAAAAAGATTTATGCTGCAACTCTAGGTTTATTAGAAATAAAAGGGCAGTATATTAATGTAATTCCAATTAAAGGACCATATATACCCAAGGTGGGTGATTCTGTTATAGGAATGGTAATTAATACATCTATTGTATCTTGGAAAGTTGACATTTTTTCACCTTATATTGCGACTTTACACGCAACAAATTACCTAAATAGACCATTTAACCCCCTTAGAGACGATATTAGACAATATATTGACATTGGTGATACTATTTATGCAGAAATAATATCTTTTAATAGGACAAGAGATCCTGTTTTATCAGTACGAAATAAAGGACTGGGTAAATTAAAAGGTGGTCGGTTAATTCATATGGTGCCTACTAAAGTCCCAAGATTGATTGGTAGGAGAGGTTCTATGATTAATTTAATAAAAGATTATACCCATTGTAAATTTAAAATTGGTCAAAATGGGGTAATTTGGCTTCAAGGAAATAAAATTGAGGACGAATTTTTAGTTGTTAAAATAATTAGGAAAATTGAGAGAGAAGCACACACATTGGGTTTAACTGATCGTATAAAAGAATTTATTGAAAAAGAAAAGAAACGGAGTGATGTTGATAATGGAGTTAATTAAATTAGAAAAACCTGAAAAATTAATAGATGAAAATAACATTAGAGTGGATGGGAGAAAATTAAATGATTTAAGACCTATTAAAATGGAAGTAGGTGTTTTACCCAAAGCAAATGGTTCAGCTTATGTGGAAATGGGTGGTAATAAAATACTAGCTTCTGTTTATGGTCCAAGAGAGGTACATCCACGTCATTTAGCTGAATCAAATAAAGCTGTTTTTAGATGTTTATATAGAATGGCTACATTTTCAGTTGATGAGAGAAAAAGCCCCGCACCTAGTAGAAGAGAAAATGAATTATCTATGGTCATTGGACAGGCTTTGGAACCTGCAATATTTCTAAATTATTATCCTAAAACTATGATCGAATGCACTATTCTAGTAATTCAAGCTGATGGGGGCACAAGATGCGCAAGTATTAACGCTGCTTCGCTAGCATTAGCTGATGCTGGAATTGCAATGCGCGGATTAGTTTCTGCAGTGGCAATTGGTAAAGCTGATGGCAAATTAATTGTAGATTTAAATAATGTTGAAGACCAATTTGGCGAAGGTGATTTACCAATAGCAATATTATATCCATTAAAAGAAGTTTCATTGATTCAATTTGATGGAATACTGACAAACGAAGAATTCCAGCAATGCATTAATTTAGCCTATGATGCGTGCGAGATTATTTTCAATAAACAAATAGAAGCACTTCATAAAAGATATTCTAAAGAAATTATTGAAAAGGACAATAAAAAGGAGGCATAAGTATATGAGTTCATATGATGTTATACCTGAAATTGAGAAAAATTATATTAAAGAATTGTTATCAAAAGGTAAAAGACTTGATGGTAGGGCATTAGACGAATTTAGAGAAATTAAAATAGAGAAAGATATAATTAAAAAAGCAGAAGCTTCTGCCCGAGTTACTATCGGAAATACTATTGTTATTATCGGTATAAAAGTTTCAGCTGGGCCTCCATATCCTGACAGTCCAGATTCTGGAGTAGTTACAATCAATGCTGAATTACTACCTTTGGCATCATCACATTTTGAATCAGGTCCGCCGAGCGCATTTGCTATTGAAGTTGCAAGAGTTTGCGATAGAGGGATTAGACATTCTGATATTATCGATAAAACAACCTTATGTATAATTGAAGGTGAGATCGTTTACATTATTTTTGGGGACATATACGCAATCAGTTTTGACGGCAATTTATTTGATGCAGGTGAATTAGCATTAACTACAGCATTAAGCTCTCTTAAAATACCTGAATATGAAATAATAGAATCTGAAAATGGTAAAAAGGAAGTTAATTTTATTAATTCGTGGAAAAAAGTTGAAGTTAATGATATTCCTGTTAGCATTTCTATTGGTAAAATTGGTAAAACCCTTTTCATAGACCCTGATGAAAAAGAAGAATTAGCACTCGACTCACGAATTACCTTTACTTTTAATAAAAATAACGAGCTGATATCACTTCAAAAAGGTTTAAGCGGACACTTTTCAAAAGAAGAAATACTTAAAGGTATGGAAATGGCTTTATCAAAAGTCGATATGTTGAGAAACAAAGTAATTGAATGCATTAAAGATTTTGAATAGAAATTTTTTTTTAATTTTTATTTATTTTGTACTTTCCTTTAATTATAGAGTTAATTTTACGACACAACAAAATATTTTTAAGATTTGTTATTAATTTGAAAAAGTACAATTATTCCAATAATATGGATGTATAATAAAATGACAAGAAGAACAAAAAAGGTCTTAATGACTGGTCGGTTTGGAACGAGATATGGTGCTACTCTTAGAAAAAGAGTAAAAACAATTGAACTAAAATCAAGATCAAAATTCAGATGTCCTATTTGTAGAGTAAAAGCTGTAAAAAGAAAATCTAGTGGCATATGGGAATGTCAAAAATGTGGCCATGTAATGACTGGTGGTGCTTGGGTATTAGAAACTGCTGAAGGAAAAAGATCTAAAAGAATCTTGAGGAAATGATCGACATTTAATCCATAATATAATTTTAAAAGGCAATTATTTGATAATTATTACAACTTCAAGAAGACCAAAACCCCCAACTCGTATTTTGTGTAAATTTTTAACAAATTTAATACCAAATTCAATAAAATTTAATAGAGGTAGGAGCAGTCTTAAGGATCTCATTATTAAGGCAAATGAATTAAATTCCAATTTAATTATATTAATCGATTCATTAAAAGGAAATCCGTCAAGAATTCGCTTTTTTAAAATTGATGGGATTGAAGGTAAATTTCATCCTCTCGAAATATACATTCAAGGAACTTTCTTAGGTTATGAAAAATTAAAACGCAAGATTGTTAATAAAAATTCTAAAATAGAAATAAGAGCAATACAAAAAGATAAAAAAATTACACTATTAGGCGAAAATTTAGCCCAAATTTTTAATACAAATTTTATTATTAGTCCATTACCATTAAAAAAGATAAATTATAGAAACGGAATAAAACATGAAACTCCAATAAAATCAAGTGAAAAATTAATTTACATCTATCTTATTAAAATTAATTCAAAAATTAACATTATATTCTGTAAAAAAAATTTAGAAATGCTTGGCCCTAGAATTATTATTAAAGATTTTAAATTAAAGTAGGTATTATTATGCGAGATTTAATTGAAAAAATTTCATTAAAAATTGATATTGATTTTAAAGATTATGAACATGCAAAAATAATCTATAATACAATATTACCTGAAACAAATTCATCTCCAAATGACCGGTCTATTGTGTCAGCAAAATTAATAGATAAACAATTAAAATTATCCATTAATTCAAAAGATTTTATTAATTTAAGAGCTGTAATCAATTCTTATCTAAAATGGTTTACTATTTCTTTACAAATTATTAATGAAACAATTAATCAATTATAATAATGTCTAATTATAAATAGAAATCATTAAATATTAATTATATTATGAATACAAATAATTAAAAAAAATAAAGAGTATTCGTTTTATTAATCCAAAAAATATATGGTGTTATTATTTATGATGAAACTACCTCCACAACTAAAAAACCAATATGAGCAATTAATTCAAACAGAACAAAGAATCAGGACATTTAATAGTCAAAAAAGTCAGTGGGAAATTCAAAAAGCAACAATAGAAAATGCCATTTCAGAACTTGAAACCACTAAAGAAAAAAACCCTAATACTGAAGTTTATAAGAATGCCGGTGCTATTTTAATCAAAGTTAATGATATCGATAAAGCAATCCAAGATTTGAAAGAAAAAGAAGAATTATTAAATATGAGGTTAAAAACTGTTAACAAACAAATTGAACGTATTAACCAGCAATATGAAGCCATGAAGGATAAATTTCAGAAGTCAATTCAACAATTTACTCAACCGCAAGATTTCCAAAATCCAATGTAAAAATTTTATGCTTAAAATGAATAAAGAGTCTATTAATATTGGGGTTCCTGATTTAAATGAGGAAGAACTGTTAGAAATTATTAAATATACTGAAGATACAATCCGCAATTATATTTTTTCAAAAATAAATCCAAAATTTGTTGATGATTTTAATTTAGAAATTGTTTTAGAGAAATTAGAAGAGTTAACTGTAAATATTAATATCGAACTTAATTTTTCAAATATAGAAATTCCTAATGCAAATGAAATTGTCAATGAATCGCTAGAAATTGGTGTGAAAGCATTAAAAGAAAAAGTAAGTTCCTTAAAAAATTAGCCGCCCATTAAAGTGAAATTTATTATCATAATTACTATAATTAAAACTACGGACCCAATCATTATATAGGTAAAAGTTTTATCTTTTTTCTTTTGCTTTTTTTCCCATTTGCGATATTTAGTTTCACATTCAGAACTACAAAAATCATTATCTGGGTCAGGTTCCATTGCCAGCCCACAGACTGTACAATGTTTATGTGGTTCCCATTTTCTAACCCATCTTTTAGTTTTTTGTTCCGAAATTATTAACACCTATTTTAAACAAATTAAAAGTTGTAATTTTATTGGTCTATATATTGTTTATTTGTTAATTAAAACTTGAATTCTTATATTTTTAAATTTTTTGAAGTAAATTACTAATATAATCTATTGAATATTTTTCTATTTCATTAAGATGTGCTATATTAATACCTCCTCCTTGTCCCAGATTATCTTTTCCACCGCCACCGCCACCAAATTTATTGAGTATATTTCTAATCGCTTTTCCGCAATTAAAACCTTTTGATGTCAATTTTTTGCTTGTCATAAGAATAATATTTAATTTTTGACTTTTTGCTATAAATTCTAATATAAAATTCTGATCAAAATTAATTATTTCATTTCCAATGACAATCATATCATTTATTTCTTTATTATCAAATATTTTAATGACAAATTTTGATTCGTTAATTTTTATTGCATTTTGGTCCAATTCGTCCAACATTTTTAAGGCGATATCTTTTAGTAGTGCCCTTTTTTCTTTTTGTAATGATTTCCATTCTTCAAAAAATCTTTTAGTTGTTTTCAAAAGTTCATCTTCTCTCACGCTTAACAGATTAGATGTGTCTTTTAATATTTTTTCTTGTTTATGAATAAATCGAATTGCAGGAATACCTGCAACGTATTCTAATCTGACAATACCGTCCTGAATTCTTCTTGCATTCTTGATCTTTATAAGTCCGACTTCTCCGGTATAATTTAAATGTAGTCCCGCGCATGCTTCATCATCCCAATCTGCAATAGATACTATTCTAATATCTTTTCCCGGAACAACGCCCCCTTGATATAACCTAAATCCATACTTTTTTTCCGCTTCTACTCGTTCGTGGACTTTTTTTGTAAGTGCCCGATTTTCCATAACAATTTTATTAGCCCAATCTTCTATTTCCCATATTTCTTCCATAGTTAAATTTTTAAAATGAGTAATATCTAATCTTGCATGTTCAGGAGTTTTCTCAGTACCAGCTTGCCACACATGTTTACCTAATACTTTACGAGCAGCTGCATTTATTATATGAGTTGCTGTATGATGTCTGACTAATGCAAATCTTCTATCTTTATCTATTTTACATTCAACTTTTTCTCCTGCCACTAATTTGGTATTTGTTTTTTTAAGTATATGTACAACGACATTTCCAATTTTTTCTACATCAACTACTTTAGACTCATTTATTTTACCAGTATCATTTAGTTGTCCTCCCCCTGTTGGATAAAAATATGTTTTGTCCAAAATTATATATTTTCCTTCAATATTTTTGATAATATTCGATTGAAATGTTAAAATTGTGTGGTCATCATAATATGCTAATTGGGTATCTGGAATTCCTTTAATTTTCTCCTTTAATACTTCTTTAATACCCATAGATTTTTCTATTTCTTGCTGCTTATTGCGTTTTTCATCAATAAGAAGATAAATATTTCCAGGGATTTCAATTTCACAATTTTCGTCTTTTGCAATTTCTTCAATCAATTCTGGTGGAATTCCTCTTGATTGGTACAATTCAATAATCTTATCTACATCTAACTTCTCATTTTTTCTTATTAATGATCTAATAAATTTTTTTCCTGTCTTTAAGGTGTTTTTATATCTCTCTTTTTCAATCTCATAAATTGGCTTTAAAATTTCTTCTGCATCTTCTACTCTTTTATATGTTTTTTTAAGATATTTCAAATGGTCATACATAATTTCAAGTAAATCAATATTATCAAGCGAATAATAATCTTTTAAACTAAAACATCTTCTTAAAATAACTCTTAAATTATACCCACCGCCAACATTTGAAGGAATAGCTCCATCAGCGATTGTAAAAACAAGTGTTCTTAAATGGTCACAAATCGCGTAATGCGCTTCTAATGGGCCCAATAATTTTTCCATTTCATAATAATCAATTCCAATTTCTTTTGCGATCTTTTTTCTAACTAAATTAACATCATTTACTTCATCTACATTTAATAATCCGGATAATATGGTATATTTATTGATGATTCGTTCATCAATTGAAATACCCGTTGACCTTTTCATTTTTTCAAGGACTGGACCGAATGTAGCTTCATAAATCGTTGGAGTCCCTAATGTAAACCAACCTACTCTTTCAATTCCCCAGCCTACATCAACAACTGTCATGTCCATTTGTTTAAAACTATTATCTGGTAAAATTTCATATTGCATAAACACACTATTAACAATCTCAAGCCCTTTACTAAAAGATTCAAGGCACGGTCCGAAATTTCCTCCCCCAATCCAAATATCCTCTCTAAGTGTAACTTCATTTTCTGGTACCTTCATTTCTTTTGTAATAAATTTAAAGTCTAAATCTATACACCTGTCCATCCAATAGCCATTTGATCCTATATTTCTTAATTTTTCCGAATTAAAACTATGTTGACCTCCCATTATAAAGCTACTGAGATGTCTTCCAGTCTTCCCTACATTATCAATGTCATTAAATCCTTTCCCTCCAAATCTAATACATGGTTGCGGTACGATTAACGGATTTGCAGGTGGTAACGCGCCTTGTAAAACTGATTTTTGAAATAATGTAATACTTGCAATAGTATAATATAAATCGTCTCTCCAACGCGCAACGACTGGAAATTCATCTATTCGCGTATGTCCATGTTCCTCAAAAAAATTACACCAATTTTTTATTGTTTCATGAAAATCCCACCCATTTTTTTTCTTCCCCAAAAACTTATATCCTCCTATACACAATGTATCACCGCAATTTTTACTATCTGGATCCAATGTCCAATAATAATCTCCACATATTGGACATCTTAACCTAACAAATCCCTTCTCTCTAAATAATTCTACTTCATATTTATTTTTCCCGAATTTCTTCCGTAAATCTTTTTTATTTAAACTCATCTGAATAACCAATCATTCTAATAAAATTATCCAAATAAATCCTAATTTTTATACTTTAAATTTTTGTTTACTCTCTTTTTTCAATAATTCCTTTTTTTATAAGAATAATTCAAAAATATAGGTCATATATAAAATAATATATCCGTTAAAAAAGAACTATAATTAATTTGAATATTTTATGTTTCATTAAATTATAAAAATAAACAACTAATAACCTATAAAATTAAAATAAATATTGAAAAAATAGTTTTAAAACTTTGAAAGAAAAATTAAAGTTTTCTTAAAAAAGAAATTTAAAAAATAAGATTAAACTCAAAAAAGAGTTGTTTTTCTAATAGATTTATTGATTCAAGATTAGTACCAATTATTAAAGTGAAACTATTTTTCTTATAAATAATAGAAATATCTTTATTATCTATAGAATAAGCAAGATTTAAAGAGTTTATGGTTAGATGATATTATATGATATTGAGTATTTAATTATTATATTTATTTCAATTAATTTAATTATTTTTGAAGCTTAACATCTTTTAACTTTTTCTCGAATTAATTATTAAAGTTTAAAAACTTTTAATACCACAAGATTTAAACTAGCAAACCTCTTAATTTCTCACGAACTTAATTTCTCTCGAAATACTAGAAATTTTATATCAATTACTTTATCTATAATGGTGTATGAATATGGATTCAGAAGAAACAAACACTATTATTTATGATCCAGAGAAAATCGAAAAAAAGTGGCAAAAGAGATGGGCCGATAATAAAATATTTGAAGTTAAAATAGATTCAAAGAAAAAGAAGTTCTATTGTCTAGAGATGTACCCCTATCCATCATCTACTTTACATATTGGTCATCTCCGAAATTATTCAATAGGTGACTGTTTTGCTCGATATAAACGGATGACTGGTTATAATGTATTATATCCAATGGGATATGATAGTTTCGGTCTTCCCGCGGAAAACGCAGCTATTCAACACGGAATTGATCCTGAAAAATGGACAAATGACAATATAGCTAAAATCAAAAGCCAACAAAAACGGATAGGATTAAGTTATGACTGGAAACGAGAGATATATAGTCATGATGAAAATTATTATAAATGGAATCAATGGATCTTTTTAAAAATATTTGAAAAAGGGTTAGCTTACAGAAGGCGGGCATATGTCAATTGGTGTAATTCATGTAAAACAGTACTTGCTAATGAACAAGTAATTAATGGAGTTTGTTGGCGATGTTCTACCCCAATAATTCAAAAATTTCTAGACCAGTGGTTTTTTAAGATCCGAAATTATGCTGACGAACTATTATACAAATTGAACGAATTAGATTGGCCTGAAAAAGTTAAAATAATGCAGAGAAATTGGATAGGTCGTAGCGAAGGGACAGAAATAGAGTTTGAAATTTTAGACACTAAAGAAAAGATCAGAATATTTACTACACGCGCTGATACTTTGTACGGATGTACTTTCATGGTCTTTGCACCTGAGCATCCACTGGTGGAAGAATGGGTAAAGAATACAGAATATGAAGAGCCATTTAAGAAATTTTATGAAGAAACAATGCGTGAGGAAAAGTTTAAAAGAACTTCTCTAACTGTTGAAAAAAAAGGTATGTTTATAGGAAAATATGCTGTTAATCCAATTAATAACGAAAAAATTCCTGTTTATGTTGGAAATTTTGTAATTTATGAATATGGTGCAGGAGCTATTATGGCTGTACCTGCTCATGATCAGAGAGATTTTGAATTTGCAAAAAAGTTCGGAATTCCTATCAAGGTAGTTATTCAACCATTTAATTATGACCTTAATGAAGAAAAAATGTCTAGGGCATATGAAGGCGATGGTTATCTTATTAATTCAAAAGAATTTAATCAAATTGAAAATAGAAAAGCAATTGAGTTAATTTCTGAAAAATTGGAAAAAATGGGAAAAGGTAAAAAAGTAATTAATTATAAATTAAGAGATTGGCTAATTTCAAGACAAAGATATTGGGGCACTCCTATCCCGATTATATATTGCGAAAAATGCGGAATAGTCCCTGTACCTTATGAAGATTTACCTGTTAAATTGCCTAAAGATATAAAATTTACGGGATCAGGCAATCCACTGGAAACTTCCGAGCAATTTATTAAATGTAAATGCCCAAAATGCGGCAGAAATGCACGAAGAGAAACAGATACTATGGACACATTTGTGGACTCATCTTGGTATTTCTTTAGGTTCTGTGACCCAAAAAATAAAAATGAAATTTTTGACCCGAAAATTATTGAATATTTTATGCCAGTAAATCAGTATATCGGTGGAATTGAACATGCTATACTACACTTATTATATGCTCGGTTCTTTACAAAAATTCTCCGCGATTTAGGCCTCCATAAATACGATGAACCATTTATGAAACTTGTTACTCAAGGTATGGTTAATAAAGAGCATCCATTTTGCGAACATTGTAATAAATTTCTACATTTTGGCGAATTTAAAGACGGTAAGTGCTTAAGTTGCAACAATTTATATGTTATGAAAAGCGCAAAAATGTCGAAAAGTCTCGGAAATGTAGTCGACCCAATGGTTTTAATAAAAAAATATGGTGCCGATACTGCACGATTTTTCATTCTCTACTGGGCAAATCCCAGTAAGGAAATGGAATGGTCAGATAAAGGAGTTGAATCCATATGGAAATACATCAATAAAATTTTTACTTTATTGCTGGAGAAACCTTCACAATTTCATGATAATCAAAATATAGATGACCAATTTATTCAATTTCATCTTCATAAAACCATTCGAGATGTATCAAATAATATCGACAATTTACAGCTTCGGGATGCAGCTAATCTTTTAATTCAATTTATTGATGAATTTAGAAATTATTCAGCAGGATCAGTAAATAAAATTATTTATAATGAATGTATTGAAAAAATAACTTTATTATTAGCACCTTTTGTTCCGCATCTTTGCGAGGAAGTCTGGGAACGCACCGGGCATTCAGGTTTTATTAGCTTAGAGAAATGGCCTGAATATAACGCACAATATATCAATGACGACATTGAATATAAATGGAATTTGCTTCAAGATCTTATTAATGATATTAAAAAAATTTTGAAAATAATAAAAATTGAAAAAATTAAAAAAATTAAAATTATTGTGGCAAAAGAATGGAAATTTTCATTATTTGACCTGATATCCAATGAATTACAACCTGGTACCCAACAAAAGGACTTAATGAAACGAATTATGCAAACTGAATTTCGTCAATTTGGAAAAACAGTAAATTCTATAGTTTCAAAAATAAAAAAGAACCCAAGAATTCTACCACCAGTTAAGTTAAAACACGATGATGAATTTAACTTTTATAATTTAATAAAAGATAGGATCTCAAATAAATTTATAGCTGATGTCGAAATATTAAAAGAAAAAGATGTCTCTGATAAAAAAGCAGATCTAGCAATTCCTGGTAAACCAGTAATTCTAATTGAATAAATAGTTTTTAATTAATAACCTTTTTAAAATTAATTTAATTAAAAAAATTTTGTTGGTAAACCTATTCTATTAAAGAATTTTTTTTGGACTGATATGTTTATCATTATAACTATTTTTGTTTAATTTATCTTGATTTTTAAAGTTTTAAAAATAAAAACAAACCTGCAGAAGCAACTAATGTCCCTATTTAGAGAAAAAACAGAAGAAGTGATGTTTTTATACTAAAAATTTTAAATTGATTAACCAAATAAGGCGCCTAACCCTTGTACTTCCTCAGGTTTTTCTTCTTCTTCTTTTTTCTCTTCCTTTTTTTCTTCAGCTTTTGCTTCAGTTGTTTCTGCAGGCGTAGCCGTAGCTGTAGGGGCTGCAAGTACCGCACTTTTTATAGCTTCATCGATATTTACACCTTCTAAAGAAGCGATTACTGCTTTAATTTGAGCTTTATTTATTTGCGCTCCTGCAGCTGTTAAAATTTTTTCAATTTTATCTTCTGTTATTTCATTTCCAATTTGATGCAAAATTAAAGATGCATATATATACTCCATAATTTTTTACCTCCATTTTTAACCAAACATATTACCTAAATTTATAGATGATTCATCATCTTTCTCTTTTTCGGGTTCTGAATCACCGAAAAGGCCCCCTAACCCCGGACTGGTTTCATCCTTTTTTGTGGAATCTTTTTCAGATACCTCTTTACTGGATATTTCTGATGAGCTTTTAGATAATGAATCAACTAACTCTTTTGGTAAAGCATCGGGGTTTATTTTAATAATTTCTTTGGCGATATTTATAGCTTTAACATTTGCTATTGCTAATATTTCATTTATAAAATCTTTTATTATAATTCCTGCTTGAATTACTAAACTGCTTGCTTGAGAATAAGCCTTTTGGATAATTGGTATTATAGTATCTGGTGTAGCATACCCAATTTGAACGGCTAGATTATGGCCATACCTTATAGCAGTGGAAATATTATTTACTATTCCCTCAAAATCAATGTTTAGATCCTCTTTTGTATAAATTTCTCCATCATACGCAGTATACAAATCTAGTCCTAATTCAATGGGACGAATATCAAGTCTTGATAATACAATAGCAAGCATAGGTGATATTACTTCACCCTTTTTAACCACTATTGCATCTTCTTGAATCCATACAGTACCACCTTTAATACGTGTTTTCAACCCTACTTCATTAAGTTCAGTAATTACTGGGCCTGGTGAAAATCCTGTGTCTCCTTTTTCAATTAAAATGTCTATTGGTGCTATTGTCCCACTTTTAGCAGGTGCCATAGACCGGTTTTTTTCAATTTCTAATTTTAATTTAAAAGGATTTTCTTTTGTATAAACTAAGGCAGTAGAACCTTCTAGATAATCCTTCAATTTTGAGACATTTTCACGCTGGACTTCATCCAATGCAATTTTTAATAAGTTATTTTTAACAATTTTAATCCCAATCTTGCCTCTAAGGTTCTTTCTAATTTCTTGTAGCATTTTTGACCCAATTTGGGAAATATGGGCAAATCCAATTACTGGATAGTTCGTCAGAATATCTTTTATTTCTTCTACTTTTTTTATTTTATATTCCGATATTTGCTTCAATTTTTGTTCCATCATTTTGATCATGCCCTCATTATATTTTTACTTTAACTGAATGGCCCATTGTTGTTTTTATAAAAATGCTTTTAATATTTTTAAGACCTTTTTCAAGATTATTTTCTAAAAATGTAATGACTGCTAAAATATTTTCTGTGATTAGATCATCGTCCATATCTTCTTTTCCTACAGGGCAGTTAATTTGGAGTGATTTTCTCATTTTTAATCTAATTGTCTTTTTATATTTTTCTATGAGTGGTTTGATATTTGTGGTAGGTGGGACGATACCCGAACCTTTTGGCGGGCCTAAGGGCATTTTTCCTTGAGGTCCTAGCACAGGTCCCAAGCTTTTTGCTATTATTGGCATTACTTCTACACTAGCTATAAAGAAATCGAATTGCTTTGCAATTTTTTTTGCTTCTTTTTTATTCTTTTGTAGTTCTAATAATGCATCCTTGTCTAAAACAGTAAGTCCTTCTTGCCTTGCACGTAAAGCAAAATCACCACTCGTTGTACAAACGCAAATCTTAATATCCTTTCCTGGGCCATGTGGCAAGATTATTTCTGTATTTATCCTATTTTTTGGTTGTTTTAAGTCAATTTCTTTTAGATTAATTGATAAATCTAATGTTTGAACGAAATTTCCTTTATTTCGATTATTTTTTGCTTCTTTTACAGCTTTTTTGATAATATCTGAATTAACTGGCAATTATTACATCTCTTTATTTTTTTCAAATAATATTTTATTTTATCATTTCATCGTATTTATTATCATTAATTTCTTTAATAATTTCTTTTGCTACTTTTCCATCAACCGTTATTCCACAAGATTGACATGTTCCAATAATAGTCTTGACTCTTTTTTTAAGATCTTTTCCGAATAAAACTTTTTCCTTCATTTTTGCAATTTCTACAATTTTTGAAAATGGAATATTACCTACTAAATCGGTGCCTGCGGCGCCACTTCCTTTTTCGGTCTCTTTTACTTCTTTAATGATCAAAGCACTTGTCGGTGGCATACCAACTTCGACTTCAAACTCCTTGGTTTCTCTATCTACAGTGATATTTACTGGTACTTTTAACCCTTTGTATTCGCTTGTTATTTCATTAATTTTCTGGACCACTTGATATAAATTGACTCCTGTAGAACCTAAAGCAGGCCCAATTGGTGGCCCAGCACTTGCTTTACCGCCTTCAACTAATGCCGAAACTTTTACTTTTTGTCCAGCCATTGTATATTAACCTGATAATTATGATTATTTTTAAATTTTTAATTTAACTAAATAATTTTGTTTAAATTTTTAATAGTAATATTTTAACTATTTTATTAGCTAAGTGGGATTAATCATTATATCAAATTTTTTAAATTTTTTCAAATTATATTCATTTAGAATCTTTTTCAAAATATTAAAATTTAATCAATAATCATAGTTTTTAATTAAAAAAATAAAATTCAGAATTATGGAGATATTAAAAATGAAAATAGGAATAATATCTGATACGCATGACCATATAATTAATACGAATAAGGCTGTAGATATATTTAATTCACGAGGTGTAGAACTTGTCATTCATGCTGGCGATATAATTTCTCCCTTTATGGCTCCAAAGTCCTTCAAAAATTTAAAATGCCCGATGAAAATGGTCTATGGGAATAATGACGGCGATCTTTTATTTTTAAAACAAAAATTTAGTGAAATTGGAGTAGAAATTGAGCGTGAATTTTTAGAACTTGATCTACAAGGTAAGAAGATAATTGCTTTTCATACCATAAATCCTACGATACTAAATGCAATGATCAAATCTGGTGTATTCTCTTTAATTATTTATGGACATACTCACGAAAAACAAATTAAAAAAGAAAAAAATACGCTAATAGTAAATCCAGGAGAATGTTGTGGTTATTTAACTGGTAATCCAACAATAGCAATAGTCGATTTAGATACTTTAACTGGAGAAATTATTGAAATTTAATTACGGTGCGATCAATTTTGCGATGAAAAAGCCTTGACATTGGTGTTCTGTTGGTAGGAATCGTTGACATAATTTCATATCTAATCTTGAATTAGATATTATACCCGGACTTCCTATATAAATAGGTTGATTTACTAATTTACACCCAAATTTTTTAATCATATATTCAATGTTCAATTCATTTTCTTCTAACGTAAATGTACAAGTGCTATATACTATAGTCCCTCCAGGTCTAATATTTTTAATTGCAGATTGAATAAATTTCTTTTGATACCTTGCAAAATTTTCAACATCTTTTTTTGTAGTAAAGTTGGCAAGCTTTGGCCGTGTACCTAAAGCTGAACATGGCGGGTCAATTAGAATTTTATCCGCTTCATATCCTTCAAGCTTAGTTGAGTCAATCTTTTTTAATTCGATATTTTTAATACCTAATCTTTTAATATGTTCTTTGATACGATCTAACTTTTTATTCGATCTATCAATAGCAAGAATGCGTCCTTTATTTTCCATTAATTGCGATAAATGCGTGGCTTTTCCACCTGGAGCTGCACACAAATCTATAATAAAATCATTTTTTTTAGGGCTTAAAATTTTTGATGTAATAATTGCGGGAAGTGATTGGTCGTAAATCAATCCTTTTTGAAAAACTTTAAGGTCTTGAATTGAAATTCCTGAAA
>Ga0190360_1000164_pt1 | contig 37252 bp, 27 predicted proteins | sample 48721834_MG_FD_161271 | JGI IMG/M metagenome (GOLD analysis project Ga0190360, IMG submission 161271) | Hydrothermal vent microbial mat bacterial communities from Southern Trench, Guaymas Basin, Mexico - 4872-18-3-4_MG | ecosystem: Environmental > Aquatic > Marine > Hydrothermal vents >...
AGGGCTGTTCATTGTAGTACCCAGCATAATCTTCGAGGTCAACCGCTACTTTTTCCTCTTCGACTGTGTTAGATGCCTTCTTTAAGATATTTCTCATTCCTGTGGCATATTTACCCGGGGAAACACCCTGAGCATTGATCATGACGATAAAGGCCCATTTATGGGGGATGTCAATATTAAGGGTGCTTCTATAGCCTGGGCAGGATCCTCCATGGCCGACCATCATTCTTCCATCTACTTTCCAGACTTCAAAGCCCAAACCCCAGGTAGTTTCCCAATCGGGATCCACCCAGTGCACCCGATGCATTTCACGCAGGGTAGATGATTTAAGGACTTCTTTTCCTCCTTTTTCCAGAAGGCGAAACTGCCAGGAGGCAAACCGGGCCAAATCTTCGACTGTTGAAGAAAACCCAGCCGCAGGCGCGATGCCTTTGGCTTGGAATAAGGGAAGCATTTCTCTGGTTCCGTCACGCTTGAGGGCAGAGTATCCTGTGGCCAATTTCCCTCTCCATAGGGATTCCGGAAGTTTCGTTCGTGTATCGGCAAGCCCCAGAGGTTTCAATATTTTCTCTTCGATGTACTGTTGGTAGGGCATTCCCGAAACTTCAGCAACGATTTCTCCCAGCAGAGTCATCCCCAGGTTGCTGTACTGAAAATAAGTGGAAGGAGGGTAAAGAGTTTTCTGGGTGCCGAGTTTTGCTTTGACCTGCTCTTGTGAAGGAAAAGGAAAATCAGGCCCGGTCCAGTAGGGATAGTCAGATTCACGGGGTAATCCGGAAGAATGAGTGAGGAGAGATCTGATGGTTATGGGGCCGCTGTCCGGATACTGCTGCTTTATGTTAAACCAGGGGAGGTGATTAGATACAAGGTCATCGAGCTGGAGTTTCCCGGCGTCGCGGAGCTGCATTATAGCCACAGAAGTGAACAGTTTGGAAATTGAGCAGATGCTGTAGATGGTTTTTGGTGAGGCTGGCACTTTTTTTTCAAGGTCGGCCATTCCATAGCCCTTGCTCCAGAGTAATTCCTGATCAAGCACTATGGCCACCGATATGCCAGGCAGATGGTCATAATCTCGCTGGGCCTCAAGCCAGGCATCGATAAGTCGGAGGGCTTCAGAGAAATCGGATTTAGGTTGATCGTTGGGAAAAAGGTGAGGGATAAAAATTAAAATAAAAAGGAGAAGAAAAGTAGATACGGATATAAATGCCCTTTTCATGTTGGCCTCCTATTGAAAGGTTTTCTTATAATAAACTAATATTTTGACTCAAATAAAATTACCATACACAAAATGTCAAGGTCAACTCAGGGTATAAAAAGCGAGAATTCTTCATTAAAAAATTATAGGAATCTCTTTTATATTAATGTTTAAAATTTTGAACTCTGGGTTATCTCATTTTTAGGTGTCTTCTTAACCATAAGTTAGATTATCCTGGTAGGGAAGTCATTAAATGTTGATTGGGAAAGGAAGTTTTTGACAGCCATTGGTCTGGGGGAGATATTTTTCTATATAATTTCCTTGATTCTCATTCTTGAGTTCGGCATATTAATCCAAAGCAATTTATAATGTATAATTTAGGCACAGTCTCGTGGATGTGGATGATAAATTAGGGGGAGCGTTTCCATTATCTTGTTCAATCATATGAGGTATTTAAGGGAAAAATTTAATAGTAGATCTTGATAGACAAAATTTGCTCTTTACGGTAAGAAATATAAAATATTTAAAAAGATGACTTTTTAAAAAGGAGTAAAGGATGGTAAGAATCAAGCACTGTGGATTTATTAGTTTTTTGGCTTTAACTGTTTTTTTTGTTCTATATTTAATCCAACCTTCTTTAACGTCTCAAAATGAACCAAGTTATTACGGAGAAGAAGAGGGATGGGCCAACTGCACCTCTATTGTGGTCACTAAAAGCGCCTCAGCTAATGGCTCCATCCTGACCACTCATTCATGCGATGGAGGTTATGAGTTTCGGTTGAAAGTTGTTCCAGGAAAAACCGCCAAACCAGGCGAGCTGCGACCAATTATGAAGGGAGGAGGACATGGGGCTGAAAAACCGCAAGCAGTCCAGGTCGGGGAAATTCCAGAAGCATCCCATACTTATGCTCGCTTTGATATTGCCTATTCTTTTATGAATGAAAAACAATTAGCTATCGGAGAAACTACTTTTGGCGGCCGCCGCGAGCTCTATAATCCCCAAGGTAAATTGGATATCATGGAACTTCAACGCATTGTGCTGGAACGATGCACAACAGCCCGGGAGGCGATTGAACTCATCGGCCAACTGGTGGAGAAATACGGTTATGGAGGTATGGGTGAATGTCTGACTTTTATTGATAAAAAAGAAGCGTGGGTGTTTGAAATCGTGGGTTCAGGTCCACTGGAGACTGGGGCTATTTGGGCCGCCCGCCGAGTGCCAGAAGGCGAAGTTTTCGTCAGTGCTAACCGAAGCCGCATTGGTGAACTACATCTCGATGATCCCAATAAATACCTGGCCTCAGAGAATGTTTACACTTTTGCCCAGAAAAAAGGTTGGTGGTCACCTAAGTCAGACGAGCCATTTCGGTTTAATAAAATCTATGATCCCAGTGAATCTATCGGTTGCCGCCGCCGGGAATGGCGCGTTCTGAGCACTTTGGCCCCCAGTTTAAAACTAGACCCCTGGCAAGTAGACTATCCCTTCTCGGTTAAACCTGACAAAAAAGTTGCTGTCCAGGACTTAATGGCCCTTCACCGGGACTACTATCAAGGTACTGAGTTCGATTTAAGTCAGGGATTGGCAGCCGGACCTTTCAATAATCCTAATCGTTTTTCCACTACCTTTCACCCTCCCCAGGGATATATCGGTTGGGAAAGATCCATCTCCATCTTCCGCTGCAGCTACTGTATGATTGCTCAGACTAGAGACTGGCTTCCTGACTGGATCGGCGGCTTAGTCTGGTTCGCCGAAGACGACCCCAAAACTAGCTGTTTTGTTCCCTTTTACTGTGGAATTACCACTGTGCCCGAAGCATATCAAATCGGCCGAAGAGACAAATTTGACCTTCGTTCTGCCTGGTGGGCTTTTGACTTTGTCTCCAATTGGGCTAATCTGCGCTTCTCTGATATCGTCAAGGATATTCGCCAGGCAGCCAACGATTTTGAGTCCACTTTTTTCAATCTCCAGCCAGTAATAGAAAAAAGAGCTCAAACTCTTTACCAAGATGACCCGGCCTCCTGCCGTCAATATCTGACCAAGTATTCAAATGAAATGGCCCAAAAGGTGGTTAATGACTGGTGGGACCTGGCTGAGTCGCTGATTGTCAAATACAACGACGGCTATATCAATATAGGACCCCAACGTAGGGCTGGCGGTTATCCTAAGTGGTGGTTAGATGCAGTCGGCTATGGGAAGAAAAAAATCATAAATCATTGATTAACTGCCCAGGAGCAAAGCTCTCTTGGCTTGCAGACGGTAATCAACCGGTCTCCTTCATCCTATTGATGATCGCGAGGGATGATCTCTTCCCAGGTTTTCTCTCTGATAAGTTTTCCATTTTCCAGCGCCCTCCGTATGTATTTGTAGTAAAAGTTCTGGCGATCGCTGGTTAAGGAAAGCTCAGCTTCCACCGTCACTGTTCGTCCTTCAAGTTCAATAGTATAACGATTTTTACCTTTAACCCTGGCCCGGGCAGGATCGTTATCCTGGGCTTCATGAATTATCTTTTCCCAGTATTTAATTTTTGCCCAAGGATAAAATGAACCATCTGCACCTGAGGCTACAATACGTGTTTGAAATAAAAGCGGATTACGCTCAATTCGCCTGATTTCTGCATAGCCTGAGATGGTTTCATCATCGATTTTTAAAGCACCGTATCCGGGAAGTTCCGGATCCTTGGCTGGAGGTAAAAAATTAGGCTGGGATAACTCAGATTGAAGTATTACTGGCAGGACAACATGGGAAGCATTCAGGCCATCTACGGCCAGGGTGGTGGTCATGGCAAAGGGAGTTGGCCAGATCATGGGCCAGATGGCATTATTTACAGCCAGCCGGATGCGGTGTCCCTTGGGGAACACCCATGAAGTAAAGTGGAGGTCAAAATCCAGCTTATAAACCTGACCAGGCACGAGTGCCTCAGGTTTTTCTGCCGATTTACGGTGTGCTCCGTTAAGACCAGCTCCAGCCACCTGGGTTACAGTTCCATCAGGCGCTACATCAGAGAGGCGCACGATCCAATTGGCTTGGGGCACATCGGCCGAGACATACAATATTGCCCTCGGAAAACCAAGGATTTCCAGGTCTTTCTCCATGGGCTCTGTATCATAAACCAGGCTGTAGGCATCTGTACCACGCTGATCCCAGGGAAAGTCACCCCACCAATTGACGTTACCTGCTGCTTCAACACCGACTGTGGGAATATAATGAAGCCTGTGGGTTTGTCCATCGCCTTCCTTTGATTTGGAACAAGACAAAGAGTGATCTCCGTGAGCATAAAGAGTCAGGTTCTGGGTGCGATCAATAGGCCAGCCCTTTTCCCAACGCCAGTAGCCAGGTACCTTTTCCACCGTCCCTGGTGGATGCCACTTACGAACATAAACCGCTAACCGCGGTTCATCCATGATACCTGTATCATTACCCTTCAGCCAATAATCGAACCAGCGAACTGCCTCGTGGCGCCATTCTATTCCAGGCTCTGGGTAAGATTGATGAGGCCAGGCATGGGCCCAGGGACCCACTATACCCTTGACAGGAGCCTCAAGTTTTTCCAGCATGCGAGGTACGCTGTCGCGGTAGCCGTCATACCAGCCGCCGATGACAAATGTTGGTATTTTGATGCTGGAATAATTGGAATTAAGTGAGGCCCGGTTCCAGAACTGGCCATCACGCTGATGACGTTTGTAAATGAGCAGCCAGGGTTCTGTATCAAAGCGATTTCTAAAATAGGCCTCATCAAGGAGGTAATCCGGTGGAGCAGGTAAAATGTTAGCCAGATCCTGGCCGAATTCATAGGAGTCAACATGCATCATGCCATCTATAAAATGGACGTCGTCGTGAAAAAGATCATCTGTACCCATGATAGCCACAATGGCTTTAAGCGCTGGCGGATTGCGCATGGCCATCTGGATGGAATTAAACGCCCCCCAGGAGATGCCAAACATACCCACTTTACCTGTTGACCACGGCTGTTCGGACAGCCAATCAATCACCATCTCCCCGTCTTTCAGTTCCTGATCGGTATATTCGTACTCGATCAGTTTGCCTTGGCTGGCACCAGTACCGCGGATATCCACCCGGGCCACAACATAACCCCGGGCGACAAAGTATGAGAAAACTGCGAATCGTCCTTGGCGGCTTTCGTCTTTTCGATAGGGAAGATATTCAAGAAGTACAGGGAATTTGGCCGATTGGTCTCTATCTGCAGGCATGAAAAGACTGACAGCCAGCCGCACACCATCAGGCGTAGGAATCCAGGCTTCCTTGATCTCGATTCCTTCATAGGTGAGGTCGGGCAGTCTTGCTTGTTTACTGGAGACTGTAGTGAGAGCCAATACAACTATTGTTAGTTCGATTAATAAATTTTTTCTCATCTTAGGCTCTAAAAGGTACAATAAAAATTTAATTTTTGGCTTTGACAATTTCCCCTCCTTGGTTTTCAATATCTAACATTTTAGCTGTTCCATTCACTATATTACAAAAAATAGATTTATTTGGTCAAAAAGAAGTATCAAGTGAATAAAAACTTACTATAGATTTTTCAGTCAGCGAAAATAGGTCTATCAGCCTGCACTAAACACCACAATCCTACTCCAACCAGGGCAAACACCGATCCAGTTGCCAGTGCGGGCACCCAGCCAAAAGCTTTGGCTGTAATCGGGACGAGAAGAGCTCCGATACCACCCACAGCATTGCCACCTGTGTTCATTACTCCAGTGGCTGAGGAGGCATGAATGCCGGAAACATAGATTGCTGCGGCCCAGTATGCCCCCTCAGTGAGCTGAGTGGCTCCAAAACTTAATGAAAGGTAGACTACGGCCAGATAAGGATTTTTGGCTGTGGCCCCAAGAAAAAGTAGTCCGGCCGCAAGACTGAGGCCAACAATACCAGGAATCCTACAGCCCCAGCGAGGCCCGATTCGTTGGCAGAGACGGTCGCACAGAAGTCCTCCGATACTCGCGGCGACTGCACCAACCATCCAGGGAGCGGCAGCCAAATAACCTCCTTCCAGAATGGCAAATTTCCGAACGTCAACAAGATAAATGAAAAACCAATTAAAGAATATATAGAACACATAGTTCATGGAAAAATAACTTGCGGTAAGGAGCAGGATATTCCGATTTTTGAGCACGCGCTTCCAGGCTTTCTTTTTATTGAATCGCTGTTGTGGCAATATCCGGTTGGCCTTTATTAATTCCAGCTCTTTATGGTTGACGTGTGGGTGATCAGCTGGATTGTCCCTGGCATACCATTGCCAGACGCCTGCAGTTATAATGGCTAAGGGTGCTGTTAAAATAAAAGATTCACGCCACCCAAGCGTTTCCATCAACCACGCTATCAGCGGTCCTGTAGCAGCCGCACCAAGGGTCAGCCCGGTACTGGTTAACCCATTGGGAAAGGCCCATCCTGAGACCGGGAACCAGTTTCCAATTGTTCTCCCACAGGCCACTGGAAACAAAGGTGCCTGGGCCATTCCCATCAAGAACCGCAGCGCGATGAGGGTGGTAAGAATGACGGTCGTTGAAGCGAGAGATGTTCCTGGCACTAATCCCGTGGCCAAGGTCAGGATTCCCCACAATAAAGTGATAGTAGCAAGTGCTCGGCGGGAGCCGACCATATCGCCGAAGATGCCGCCAGGAAATTGAAAAATGGCATATCCCCAGGCGAAAGCTGAAAGGACCATACCTAATTGGATTTTGGACAACCCGAAATCAGCCATAATGCTTTTGCCGGCAATGGACATGTTTGTCCGCAGCAGGTAGGCCACGAAGCTGGCTATAAATAAGAGCGCCAGGATCAACCATCGCACGTGCGTAGGTTTATGATCTGAATTAGCTGTGGTTGAGGCCTTCTTCATCTCTTTATAATTTTCTCTCCCGGACCTTCCAGAACGAACATATCATACTCAAAATAACCAGGTCAATTCCTGTAATATTGTCATAAAAATATAATAATTCAAATTTTTTTTTGATTTCTATCTTCGATGACTATTTTTTCCTCTAATTTAATAAGCGAAACTGTTGTAAAAGAAACAACTTGACAATCGAAATAATTAAATTTATAAAAAACATGCACATGGGATTAAGGAAAATAATAAGAGGAAAAGAATTTTTAACTAAAGTCTTTTCACAGTTGCTGAGCGATAGAAAATTTATGATTACCCTGGGAAAGCCATCATCAAGAATGAAATAAAGTCGAGAGATATAATCTTTTTTTTTAAGAAAGAGATCATTGCCATATTTAATTCAAGTACAATTCCCGTTAAGTATAGGTAAATGCTAAAAAACCTTCTTCAGAGGAATTTGTCGAAATCTATCCTTATTCATAAGCAGCTGTTTCGAAATTCCCAAAAAAATGAATTGAAATACTTTCTTGGATAACTTAATTAAAACTGGTGCAAAAGGAGACTTCTAATGAAATTAATCAAATTTTTATCTATAGGTGTACTAATTTTGATTGTGGTTCAATGCCGTCAGGAATTACCAATTAAGGCGGCTGATTTAGTTCTCCTTAACGGCAACATTGTGACTTTGGACAAAAACAATCCTCACGCTGAAGCCCTTGCCATTAAAGGAGATACAGTTATTGCCGTGGGTTCCAATAGGATAATTAAAAAATATATACAAAAGGAAAGGACAAAGGTTATAGATCTCCAGGGGAAACTTGTTTTGCCAGGGTTTAACGATAGTCATGTGCATTTTGTTTATGGTGGACATGCTCTGATGTCCATATCTTTAGATGGCGTTACATCTTTTGATGAAATACAAAAGAGAGTCAAAGAAAAGGTTGAAGAAAAAAAAGACGGGGAATGGATTACAGGACGCGGCTGGGATCAGGAAATATTACCAGGAAAAAAGTGGCCAACAAAGGAGCTCATTGATGCTGTGGCTCCTAATAATCCTGTAGTCCTGGAAAGAATTTGTGGGCATTGTGCCTTAGTCAACAGTTATGTCCTCAGAATTTCGGGAGTCACTAAAGACACTCCAAATCCTTCTGGAGGATTCATAGTGAAAGATCCTGCTTCGGGTGAGCCCAATGGAATTCTCCATGAGAAAGCAATGGATCTCATTAAGTGGCCCCAACTCTCGGATAAAGAATCTCATGATAGGGATAAGCAAGCTGTTATTTTAGCCATGAAAGAAGCGGCAAGATTTGGCGTGACAAGTGTACATGATTTAGACTATAAAATTGGGATTTTTAAAGAACTTTTAGACGAAGGTAAACTTACGGTGAGAGTTTATGCTGGAGTTCCTCTTGCTTCATCTTTGGGAAAAATTCAGGAATATAAAAAGTGGAAAAAGATGCTCATCGATAATAATCATATGTTAAAGTTCGGTGTAATCAAAGGTTTTATCGACGGATCACTCGGTTCATCAACCGCATTACTCTCCGAGCCTTATAAGAACAATCCTTCTACCTCAGGGCTTTTACTCATGACGCAGGAAGAACTCAATGACATTGTTTCATTGTATGATAAAGAGGGTTTTCAAATCGCCATTCATGCCATTGGAGACAGAGGAGTCAACGTCGTTCTCAACGCTTTTGAGGAGGCAATAAGAAGAAATGGCCAAAGAGATTCACGGCACCGGATTGAACACGCTACAGTAATCATTCCCGAGGATATTCCTCGATTTAATAAATTAGGCGTTATTGCCTCTGTTCAGCCTGTATTCGGGCCATCCTATGGACAGACCATTCAATCCTTTTTCGAGGATAGATTAGGGGAAGAAAGAGCAAAATACACAAATATCTGGAAGACTCTGGCACAAACCAAAGCCCGACTGGCTTTCGGTACAGACTGGCCTGTGGAAAGCCTTAATCCGATGGAAGGAATTTACTCGGCTGTTACTCGAAAAAGTATTTCAGATAAAGCCGGAGAAGCCTGGTTACCGGAGGAAAGCATCTCTATGGAACAGGCGATAGAATTCTATACGCTTGGATCTGCCTATGCCTCTTTTGAGGAGGATATCAAGGGATCTCTCCAAAAGGGAAAACTGGCAGATATTGTGGTGCTTTCCAAGGATCTATTCACCATTCCTGAGGGAGAGATCTTAAACACAGAAGTCGTTTATACCATCCTTGGAGGGAAGATCATTTATTCCTTAGAATGTGAATAAAAAGTTCGGAGGAAAATATGAAAAGATTGAGATGGTTTAATTTTCTTTTATTGATTTTCATTCTTTGCTCGTCCAATTTCTTTTATGCCCAAAATCTAGCCAAAGGGAAGTATCACCGAAATCGAGAACGAGTGATAGATATTATTCACTATAAAGCCAATTTGAATTTTGATTTCAACAAAAGGGAAGTACGGGGCGAAGCAACAGTGGTTTTCTCTCCTTTGGTCAAGATAAATTCTTTCCCTTTAGATGCATATCGGATGGAAATTAAAGAAGTAAATTTTATAGAAAATGGTGCAACCAAACCATTGAAGTTTACTCTGAATGAGGAGACTGTAGAAATAGACCTTGGTCGTCTATTTTTACCAAAAGATACCTTGACTGTAACAATTCTCTATTCAGCTCAACCTAACGCAGGTATGTACTTTTTGGAGGATAAAGTAAGTAAAGGCAAGTTTATCATTTACACTTACGGGGCAGGAGAGATGAAAGCGAATTGGCTACCCATATACACAGGCTATAACGATAAATTCTCATCAGAAATGATTGTGACTGTGCCACCTCCTTATACTGCTATTTCAAACGGAAAATTGGTCGATATTCAAACACAGGAAAACGGAGATCAGACGTTTCATTGGAAACAAGATTTACCTCATTCTCAGTATCTCATTGCCCTTTTTATCGGAGAATTTGAAAAAGGAGGATTGGAGCCTGCCTTTGGCACAATCCCTATAGATTACTGGGTCCCAAAAGGCCGCTTGGAAGAAGGTGCCTATACATTTCGCAATACTACGAAAATGGTCGAGTTTTTTTCTCGGCGGTTTAATTACAAATATCCCTGGTCTAAATATGATCAAATCGCCATACCAGATTATGGACCTGGAGCGATGGAAAACACTTCGATAACTGGGCATCTGATTTCTGTGTTAAGGAAGAAGAATGCGCCCGAAGATTTCGGGCCTCCGGATTTCACCAGTTATTACTCCCTATGGACTGCAGAAAATTTGATTTCTCATGAGTTGGCGCATCATTGGTTTGGGAACAATATCACCTGCCGCAATATAAATTACCTCTGGCTGAATGAAAGTTTCGCCACATATTGTCAAATGCTCTGGGATGAAGAATCACTCGGTAAAGAGAGATTTTATTTCGATAGGCAGAAGGCTCTGGATCAGTATCTTGATTACGTGAAAGAAAATCATATCATTCGTCCTTTAGAATATGCGTATTATGACACTATTTCAGATATGTACACTACTCAGCTTAACTACTTAAAAGGAGCGCTTGTCTTACATATGCTGAGGCATATTCTGGGAGACGAGGAGTTTTTTCAGGCATTGAGTTATTTTCTTCACAAGCACGAATTTTCCAGTGTGGTAAGCTCTGACTTTAAAACTGCAATTGAAGAAGCCGTGGGGAAAAATCTGGATTGGTTTTTTGACGATTGGGTATACGGTGGGGGGTATCCTATATTCGAAGTCGCTTACACATTTCTAAAAGACCGTAAGCTCATTGATCTTTCAGTCAGCCAGGTCCAACCAATCATAAAGGGCCAAGATTTGTTCACTTTACCCATAGAAATCACAATTGTTACTTCAAAAGGAGAAAAAAAGGAAACCATCTGGGTAAAAAACAAATTTGATCAATTCTTGCTGCACTGTGATGAAGAACCTTTGATGGTAAGTTTTGATGGTAGCGGCGAACTGGTGGCTGAAGTCCATTTCGACAAATCGCTCAATGAATTGATTTATCAGGTTTTTAATGATGAAATCCCGGGACGCATATGGGCGATGAGATCGATGGCTCGTCGATTCCCGGTTCATAAAAAAACAGTACAAGCCCTTTCGGATATTCTCTCCAAGGAATACTTTTGGGGTTTAAAAGCCGAGGCAGCGTATTTATTAGGAGAGATTCGTACCTCAGAAGCTGAAAGGGTTCTTCTTCAGGTTTTGAAATCGTCAGATTACCGAGTTCGGAAAGCAGCTGTTCTGGCACTGCGGAACTTCAGAAAAAATTTCGCCAAAAAAACATTGAGAAATGTCATATTGAAAGATAAACACACTGATGTAGTTGGGACAGCGATTGTTGCCCTAGCCCAAACGGATCCAACGGAAAGTAAAGATTTTATACGCAGTCAATTGAATCGTCCTGCCTGGTATGATGAGATTAATCTTGCCTGTTTGAATGCTTTCGAGATTATAGGGGATGAAAAGCTGATTCCAGATATCGAAAAATTCACAACAAATGAAAACTCTGTTCACCTCCAAATAGCAGCCCTGGCAGCCTGGAGAAGTTGTGCTTCAGACGACCAGAAATTTCATAAAGTGTTGATGAATTATGCAGAATGCGGAAAGTATAGTGTAAAGTGGTATTGCATTGAATTATTGGGTGGTCTTCTGGTTGAAGAGGCTATGCCGATCTTAGAAAAAATTTCTAAGCAATCAGGCGATAATGATCTGCGTGTTGAAGCTGGAGAGGCATTATTCAAGATCAAAAGAGTAGCTGGAATAAGAAAAATTAACTGAGCCTTGTTTCATTAATCTATCTTACTTAAAGAAAAAAATGATTCCGTCTTAAAGAAAAACATGATTCCGTATGATTATTCATTCGTTATGAATACGGTGTTTTAGTTTGAAAGGAAAGTTCAATTGAAGTAGATGTCTATGCCTCATGGTCGTTATTAAACTGGAGACTTCGGTTGGGACTGAATTCAATTTAGTATAATCTAGATTATAATTCTTTTCTCGTCTTTCAAGCTTGATGAGTATTTTTCCTCCTGTAATTTATATGAAAATATTGAATTCGAGTAGTTTTACCAAAAAAAATCACAAAACAACTTGACAAAAATTAAATTTATATAATAATTTTATAATATAAAACAAAATAAGAAGAGGAAAATAAGAAAAAGGGAGTGCCTCTTAATAAATTTCATTCAAAACCGAAACCGTTGAGTGAGGTAATTCATAGTTATCTGAGGAATGCCATCATCAAGAATGAGATAAAGCCAAAAGAGATAATCCGAGAAAAAGATATTGCTGCCATATTTAATTCAAGCACGACTCCTGTTAGGGAGGCAATAAAGAGGCTTGCTTCAGAAGGATTTGTCAAAATTAATCCCTACCGTCGTGCAACTGTTTTAGAAGTCACCTATAAAGAATATGAAGAAATAAGTGAGACAATGTATGTGCTGGACAGTTATGCTCATAAGCTCGTCATCCACGAGTTGACCGAGAAAGACCATCAAGAACTTCGAGACATGACTTTTGAAATGGAAAAGTATTGTCACCGTGATACTTTAGAAGAATATTTAGAAATAAATGTTAATATACACATTTATATATGGGAATCCCTTAGGAACGAATTTTTGTATACCACCATAAGACAGATCTTTGACAAGTTCCTTCAAGGTCAACGTCACATTCTATTTGCCCAGTGGTCTCGCCATGACTCTGCTCTTAAAAAATCAATGCGCATACATAAAAAAATAACAGATGCACTCATAGCGAAAGACACATCTCATATCAATAGTATACTCAAGAAGCATTGGTCACTATAGGCTAAATTATCCAGGTTAACTGGAAATATGATAGATTAGGAAAAAACAAAGATAATAAGGAGGAAAAGGATGATTAAAAGAAAAATTTTTAGGGCACTTTGTATTTTCTTGATCCTTAATTTCGCCTTGCTCAGTGGTTTATCTTTTGCCCAGCGTATCACTGGAAAGATAATCGGTGAGGTCACAGATGAGGAAGGAAACCCACTCCCCGGCGTAACCGTTGGAATTTCAAGCCCTTCTTTAATGGGAGGTGTACATTCCCAGATAACAACAGAAAAAGGGACTTACCGTTTTATTAATTTGCCTCCTGGAACATACAAGATTGTATTCTCTTTAGAAGGATTTCAAATGGTTGAAAGGCAGAATTTAAAAGTTTCGTTAGACACAACCGTCACCGTGGACATAGTTCTGAAACAATCAACTATTGAGGAATCAATTGTAGTCACTGCAGAGGCCCCAGTTGTCGATGTGACGAAATCTGGAGTGTCTGTAAATTTCACGAAAGAGCAAATTGAGGACATTCCTGGCGGGAGGTTTACTGTTTACGATATTATCAAACAAGCACCGGCAATTCCTCAACAAGAGCAGTCGGAATGGACGAATACAATTTATGGATCCAACACTCCATCAAATGCTTACCTGATTGATGGTATTGATGTCAGCAGTCCTGCTCAGGGACATGGATGGAATTGGCAACCCCAAGATATGTTCGAAGAGGTGGAAGTTTCAGGAGTAGGAGCCTCAGCAGAGTATGGAAACTTTACAGGAGCTGTCATCAATATTGTAACCAAATCTGGAGGCAACACGTTTTCAGGAAGTATTAGTTATTATGGTCAGTTTCAGAGCCTGACCGATGACAACAATCCAAAAGGAAAAATCGATTTGAACCTCCCTCCCGATAAAATTTATTCCTACCACCGGGATAAATATCTGAATGCCTCGTTCAATTTGGGTGGACCAATTATAAAAGATAGACTTTGGTTTTTTGGATTATATGAGAAAAATGATGATAGTTATTCACCTTGGCTAATTGATCCTGAACATCCCACCAAGTGGTTAGGAAATAAGGCCATTTTTAAGCTGTCGTCCCAGATAAGTAAAAAGCACCGACTCGTAGGGTCCTTTTATTATGAGGATTTTGAATTTCCTGAATCTCCTGATGAATACAACTTGCCAGAGACAGTTAGTAATGAAGTTGGCCACACCAACCAATGGACTTTTCTCTACACATTCTTGATAAGTCCCGAGGCCTTTTTTGAACTTAAATACTCTGGGTGGAGGACTTACGATGATTATCTTCCCTCCATGGGAGGAGATATCAATGATCCAATCATCTGGGATGGATATTTTGGTGTTACTTCTGGAGCCCCATGGTGGGCATGGATGGGGGAAATGTCCAGGGATCAGGCTAATTCTAACTTTACCTATTTTGCGGAAGATTTTTTAGGTGGGGATCACGAATTTAAGGTAGGAGTTCAGTATACAAAAGCAAAATCTGAATGGACGGGAGGTTATTGTGGAGGAAAGTGGTACTATTTATATTATGGCTATCCGTATTACCTGTATGAGCAGGATCCATTCATGTACGGTGCAACCTCCAACGCCCTCGGTGTTTTTATCGATGATTCTTGGAAGGTCGGCGACAGACTTACAGTGAATTTGGGGTTGAGATTCGACCACAATGACGGCTCCATCCCCTCTTGGTTTGAGTATGATGGTTGGGAAAGAACTTCAGAGAAAGTTCCCGGAATTGATAATATTGTAAATGTGAATGTATTTTCGCCCCGACTTGGCTTGGCCTTTCAATTAACCTCTGACAGAAAGACTCTGCTAAAAGCATCCTACGGCCGTTACTATGATGCCAATCTTCATGATAATTGGTGCTATCCAGGGCCTGCAGTCTCTGACATGAATATTTACTATTATGATTGGGAGATTGAAGACTATGTATTATGGTATACCATTCCAGGAGAAATGGGATACATCATTGATCCTGAATTAAGGAATCCTTATGCTGATATATTTTCCTTAGGCCTGGAAAGAGAGCTCATGCCAAACGTATCTGTAGGAACTACATTTATTTATAAAAAAGAAAAGGATTTAATAGGATGGGAAGATAGAGGGGCTACCTACGAGCAGATCAACCTTGTGTCTCCTGATAATGGTAAAACTTACCTTGCCTACAATCAGACCAGCAAATTGGGAAGCAACGAATACTGGATCACAAATCCATCTCGTTATGGACAAACATATAAGGCAATAATTTTGTCTTTTGCTAAGAGGTATTCGAATAATTGGCAGCTTTATGCCTCTCTTACTTGGTCTAGAGCTGAAGGTATAAACATTGTGGCCAATGAAACACACTCCTGGGCATTGGCAACACGTGGAACTTTTGGGAGAGATCCTAATGACTATATAAATGCCGGAGGTCCCTTAAATCATGACCGAACCTGGATATTCAAACTTCAGGCGAGCTATTCTTTTCCTTGGGGTATTCTGGCCAGCTTGAATTATCTTTACCAGACCGGGGCGCCAGTCCCTACTTTTGTAAGAATATTTCCTTATCAAGCCCCTATCCAGGGATTGCCAATTTTAGCCGAGCCTAAGGGCTCAGATAGACATGAACCATGGAGCCTCTTGGATTTCAGATTACAAAAGTCATTTAATATTTATAAGTCACTCAAATTTGATGCTATGATTGATGTTTTCAATCTTTTCAATTCAGCCACAGTGACAGATTATCGATCTCACAATCTTTGGGCCGAGGCTTATAATGAACCGAGCTTCATATTTTATCCGAGGAGATTACAGATTGGACTTAGACTAAGGTTCTAAAAGATATCAAAACTCTTTATAATTGATATTCTTATTTCATATTTTTATCTCTTCAGTTAAAATGAGAATATATATAAATACCTTTCAGAAAAAGCGAGTGCTTTGTCTCAGTGGGTGGATATCTGGGGCCACTTGGGTAAATGTACTTTTTCGTGATTATTCCCTTTCTTTATTGCTTTAAGGCTTCTTGGATAATATATTAGTTATCGAAGATTCATAAAACATAAATATTGGAAATATCAGCCAGGAGGAATGACTTGGAAAACACAAATACAAAAAAAACAAATTTCAACGTTTTCAATTTTCCTCGCCTCTCTGAAGAGAAGTGCCGGAAGATTCATGAGGCAAGCTTAGAAATCTTAGAACGCATTGGAGTTCGCCTCTTCCTGGATGAAGCTGTCCAGTTGATTAAGAAGGCAGGAGCTCAGGTTGAAGACGGTAGTCTTGTCCGCGTTCCCCACAAATTAGTGGAGAGAGCTTTAGAGACTGTTCCTAAACGAGTAGTTTTGTATGACCGAATGGGGAATCCAGCTATGCCCGTAGAAAACCATAACTGTTTTTTTGGTCCTGGTTCAGATTGCCTAAATATTATCGACCATCGCTCAGGCCAGCGCCGAAAACCCGTAGTTCAGGATGTAAGGGAAGGCGTCATTCTTTGTGATGCTCTCGACAATATCGATTACGTAATGTCCATGCTTCTCCCTTCTGATGTCGATGGGACCTTGGCTGACCGCTACCAGATGGAGGCTATGCTCAGCTATACAACCAAGCCCATCATCTATGTCACTTACGAAATGGGAGGATGTAGGGATGCCGTCAAAATGGCTGAAGCAGTGATGGGCGGTGAGGAAGCATTGAGAGAAAAACCCATAGCTGCCTGTTACATCAATGCAGTTTCGGGGCTGCGACATAATAAGGAGGCTTTAGAGAAGCTCCTTTTCCTGGCTGAAAAAAACTTGCCTTCCCTTTACATTCCTGCCTCAACAGCAGGAATCACCAGCCCCGTCACTCCAGCAGGATCTGTGGCCTTGGATTATGCTGGTGTTCTGGTGGGTTTAGTGCTTTCCCAATTGGTGCGGGAGGGTAGTCCTGTTATTGTCTTCGGAATGCCGCCTGGTGGTACTCTTGACATGCGAACCCTGGTAACTTCTTACTGTGAGCCTGAAAGAACAATTGCCCAGGCAATTGGCCATTTCTACCATCTTCCTATGTTTGCCATTGGAGGAGCCTCTGAAGCAAAAATTAGCGACCAGCAGGCTGCAGCCGAAGCAGCTCTCACGTTGGTGGTAGAAGCTCTTGCGGGAGGTAATATCATTCATGACCTTGGATACTTGGAGAGCGGATTGACATTTTCATTTATCCAATTAGTCCTATGTGATGAGATTGTGAGCTGGATCAAAGCATACATGAGAGAATTCGAGGTCAGTGAGGAAACACTAGCTCTGGAAGTGATAGCTGAGGTTGGACCCGACGGAGAATTCCTTAAAACTGACCATACACTCAGGCATTACCGCGATCGCTGGTATCCCACGCTTTTTGAGCGGGATACCTACGAGACCTGGCTGGACAAGGGTGGGAAATCCTTTTATGAGCGTTCTAAGGAAAGAGTTGATGAGATTCTAGCCCAGCATAAGCCTGAGCCTTTGCCTAGGAAGGTTAAAGAGGAAATCAGAAAAATAATTACTCGGGCTGAGAAAGCATAAAAGTAGGCCTCAAATTTCCAAGCCCAGCATCTTAATCTCGCCAATCCAGACATAAGCTTACTAAAGAAACTATGTTCCAATTCAGTTTCCTTCTAGCAGATATTAGAGGGAAGGACTAAGGCAAATTTTCCCTTAACCTCTCAAGAAGGCAATCAGAAAAGGAGGGAAGGCCTCCATCATGTCTTATCATTTTACATCCTTTCTCCTTTTTCCAGAAACTCTTTGTATTTGGCTTGATATTTTTCTTTATAGTCCTGGACAAAAAATTCATAGCTCCAGGCACCGACGGGCCTAATTTCCCACTTGAGTTTTAGCTCTTTGGTTTGAGCGCTGAGGTAAAGATTCTTGTTTTTGGCTTTAAGAGGCTGACCATCGGCCGAAGCTTGCAATAGATTGACAAACCAGGGAAGGTGAACGACAATTTTTTCAGGAGCCTGACGAAAATCTGACTGGAGGCGCAACCGGGCCTCTCCCTTCTCTGCTTCGAATGAAAAATTCACCATTCCAAAATTTGTGGGAGCATCTGAAACAGAAATTCTTTCTCCCTCCCTTACCCAGAAGGGAGAAATAACAGAAAGAAGATGAAGTTCATTTCTTTCTTCTCTAACCAGCATGTTGCGCAGAAGAGTCCGGAACTTGGCTGCAAACCAGCCATGAGGAGTAAGATTATAACCGAAATCTCTGTCTCCCCAGGGAAGGATGCTGAATTCAAAGCCGGCCTGAGTTGAGCTGGTATGGACCAAAATTGAGTAAAATTCCTTGAGAACCTGTTCTTCATCACCTCGAATGACCTCAGTTTCAGTATTTTTCATAGTCAGATAAAGATGAAGCCAGCGTCCATCGCCGTAGGTCATAATTCCTTCTTTGTATTTTTTGTGGGTTTCTTCTAGAGTTTTGGTGACTAAAGGGTCGAATGGCTTAAGAATTTGCTCAGGATAGACAGTCAGCATATTTCCCCAGTCCTGACCTCCTAATTCATCCAGCCCAGGTGGAATATAACCTCCCGATTTTTGAGCAATTTTTTTTATGGCTTTTTTTAAATAATTTAAATAGTCATCATATTCCTGGTGGTATTGTTGAGCCAACTCCTCTTTTCCAAGGCCCTCGGCCATGGCTATGGCTTTTTTGAGTCCAATCAAGGCCCAGAAATTGTGGCCGGTCACATGGCCGGTAATATCTTCATTATCTCCGGGTGTAGTAACGGGCATAAGGTGAAGAGGATCTCCTACTCTGGCCTCTTTCAGCCAATCTACAGCCTTTTTTATAGGAGGAAAAAATTTTCGGGCAAAATTAAGATCATGAGTGATAACGAAATGCTGACCTATTGCCCATAAAGCTTGGCCCCAACCATCATACTGCCCTTGTTGGGAAAGAAAGTTGCCGTCCTCTCTCTGCCATTTTAAGAAAAAATTCAGGCACTGCTCTGCAATTTTGTGGTAGCCGGTAACATCATAAGCTCTTACAATATAAGCACTGTCTCTCAACCAGAAAGCATCGTACTGAAACTCATTTACCTTCTGAACATAATCTTGGCCTATTTTATCCCTGGCAATGAGGTCATATATGAGGTTAGCTTTAAAAGTATTGGTAACCTTTGGTTCAGGAAGATAGATTTTCATGCCCTTAGCTAAGATGTTTTCCCAGAAATTTACTGTTTTTTGGAAATAATCGTCAAATTTGGCTTGCCTGACGTCTGCTAGCGCTTCCTCAGAAAGAGAAAGAGGCCTGTAAGGCATTATGAAATCAAGAGATTTTTTCTCTTCTACTCTCAGCTTTATTTCATATTTAACCAGTCCCACCGGTGAGGTGGGCAGAATATTAGGTTTTTTCCATTGTTCACTGTATGGAGTTTTGAGAGTGATCCATTTAGTGGGAGACTTATCAGTGGGGAAAAGATAAAAAACATGCCCATCCCGCAGCATCATATTTTGCTGAAAACTATACTCCCATTCTGATGAGAATTCTTCTCCTTCCTGTTCATAATAGCCGGATTTAGAAGCTGTAGCCGGCCTTTTAAAACGGTGGTCCGGAAGGCCGCTGGCACTGGTACTGGGAGCAGTATACCTTGTTCCCACCCACCAATAGGCTGTCCGAGGAGATGAGCTCGTGTTTTCCAGTTGAACTCTAATAAAATTAAGAAGAGGGCTTTCAGGATTTCCATCCAGAGTATAAGCAAAGAGTGTAACAGAATATCGTACTCCTTCTTGAGTGAAGCAATAGCTGATAATCGGCAAATATCCCTTATAAAGAGTTTTTACCCGTTGATTTACAGCTTGAGGTGGACTGCCATAGAAAAACATGAGTTCTCCATAACCGGTAAAGAGATAGCCTTCTGGAGTTATTTCAGTTCCTTCTCGGCAGTCCATAAAACCGATAACATCCACTGGAAAAGAAAAATAACTAAATGGTTCATCTGCTTTATCTATTTTGGGGTTTACCATCTGGCAGTATGAAGCAGTGGCCGTCATCAACAGAATAAAATAAAGAATTAAAATGATTCTAGGACCTAATTTATAACAATCTTTCATGATGGCTCCTTTTTAAACAATATTTTCCCATTGATCATTTTATTTGGCATTTTATTAAATTTAGAGGCATAAGACAATATCCTTGCTCTTGAAAAGGTAGATGGATTGTTCCCAGGTCAACTAAAAACATTATTGCAATTAAGAATTAAAGCGCTAAAATAAGGAAGAATGATTTTGATTTTAGAGGAGGATTTTAAATGAACTTCAAAAAAAGATGGAGAACTCTCTGGTTAATTTTACTTATTACTCTGGTAGTAACCCCACTTCTGGTTAAAGCTGATATTTATCTCAAGCAAAAAAGCCATACTGATGCTTTCAAGGTAATGGGGCGCACTCAGCCGGCTAAAGATGAGATGGTGGTCATGTGGATGGGCAAAGATAAGGGTAGGATAGATCAGGGAGAAAAGATGTCAACTATTATCAGGCTTGACAAAAATATCATGTATATGGTTGATCACAACAAAAAAACTTATAGCGAAATGCCTTTCAGTGACTTAAATGATCTTATTTCCAGTTCTCTTGCCAAATCCGATCTCTCTAAAGAAGAGCAGGCTGAAGCCAAGAAATTTATGGGCTTTGCCAAATCTATGATGAAGGTTGAGGTTAAAGTTACCGATACAGGTGAGACAAAAAAGATAAAAGCTTGGAATTGCCGCAAATACTTAATGACCACAAAAGTAATGATGACCAGTTCCACCTCAGAAATCTGGGCTACAGAAGATATTAAGCTCAACGCCGATCTGTTTAGAACCCTTGGCTTTTCTCTAATGGCTAAACAACCTGGCTTTGATAAGGCCTTTGAAGAGATGAAAAAGATTAAAGGTATTTCTGTCTTGACTACCTCGACTTCCTCAGTCATGGGAGCTGAGGTGAAATCTACCCAGGAGCTACTGGAAGTAAAAGAAGCCAGACCTCCCGCAGGCATCTATGAGGTACCGGCCGGCTATAAAAAAGAAAGTTAGTTAAATTTTTTATTTTTCTTCTATCTGAAATTTTTCCATAAGAAAGTCCACAGCTTGTTTTAAAGTCGTGTGTTTATGGTTTACATCCCGATCATAATTAATAACAAAACTAAAAACGTCTCCCTTTATTCCTTCACAAATACAGAAGTACTCTTTCCTATCAGCATCTATCAAGAAGGATGATTCCTCGTTATGAAAAGGACATTTGGCCAGATATTGATTATCGATACTGATTTTTTCTCCAGAGATTCCGAAGGATTTCATTACCTCCAAGAAGTCAATAGATTTAGCGATTAATTCCATCTTCTCATTAAGGTGGGTATCGGCGTTATTTATCATTTTTAAGTTGTGAAGGACAGACTGAAGTCCTTCCTCCCCGCACTCTTGGCAGATTAAAGCTCCTTCCTCAGTTTTAATAATATTCTTATGGCCGTTTTCCAAGATTTCTTTATTGAAAGTAAGAACAAAATGAGGATTTTTAGGATCAATTTCTTTTCCACATATCTTACATTGATTCATTAGAACTCCTTTCTTTTAGATGATTTTTGAAGAATATTAGTTTATTCTTTTTATTCAAAAAATCAATAGATAAATAAGATTAAAGACTTTTATCCAAGTATCTTAAGGTCTTAGGTTCTTTTTCTAGATTGAAAACGATGATTTCTTCTAAGACTTTTCTTAAATCTTTAATCTCAGTTGAGGTAAAGGGAAAATTTTTTATATGGCCAGGAGGATTTTTTTGAATCCACAGGATAAGTTTATTAGCCTTGGATGATATTTTTTCTTTTTTATAATCAGCACATTGCTGGCAGTAAATACCATCTTTTTTGGGGGAAAGCCAGGCAAAACTTGTAATTTTTTTGTGACATTTTTTACAAACACTTAAAGCTGGCAATAAGCCATTAATTTTAAGAACCCAGGTTTCAAAATAAGCGATTAAAAAATTCAAGTCTCCTTTATTTTTGATGGCCAGAAGTACAGCTCGCAGCAGGCGGAAAAGAATATCCTCTTTGGCTCCCGAAGGAAAGAATTCTTCTACTAGTTCAGCAAAGTAACTTAAAGTAAAATTTATTTTAAGATCTTTTTGGATTTCAAAAAAAGACTCTATTAGGTCACAGTTACTGATGGTAAGCAGTTCTTTTCTTTCTTTTTCATAATAGAATATTTTTACCAAAGACATTGGTTCTAGGCTGCTGCCAAAACGATTACCAAATTTTCGAGCACCTTTGGCCACCCCTTTTAGTACTCCTTTATCCCGGGAAAAGAGAACAACAATTTTATCCTGTTCTCCAACATTAAAACTGCGCAAGATGAAAGCTTCAGATTGCTGGAGTGACATAGAAAAGTCAGGTTAGGTATTTGAGGAATAATGTGCCAAAGCCAAGAAAAGAAAGCAAACCAATCGTATCTGTACACATAGTTAGGAGGTTAACTGAGGCCAAAGCAGGGTCGAGGTGAATTAATTTTAAGAACAAAGGAATTAAAGTGCCGAGAAGTGCGGCATTGAAGAGATTGATAATAATGGCCAAACCAAGAACTAATCCTAAAAATGGATTGCCGATGATTAAGTAAGAAATAACAGCCAGCACCAGGCCAATAATAAAGCCATTACAAATGCCCACTAAAGTTTCTTTGGCCAGAGCTTTTCTGATAGTCATCCAGTCAGTTTGGCCGATTGTTAATTCTCTTACCATAACAGCAATGGTCTGATTACCGGCAATTCCTCCTAGAGCTCCTACGAGAGGCATAAAGACAGCTAAGGTGACAAATTGTTGGATGGTACCCTTAAAATAATTAACGACAAAGGGAGCTAGCGAAGCAGTCAACACACTGAAGAGAAGAAATGGAAGTCTTTTTTTGATAGAGGTTAAAGGATTATCCTGAATTCTATAGGACGAATCCAAGGAAACCATCTTATAAATATCTTCGGTAGCTTCTTTATCGATAACATCAATGACATCATCAACGGTCACTACTCCTACCAATTTGTTATCGGAATCAACAACTGGGACAGCCACCAGATTATAATCAGCTACAATTCTGGCTACTTCTTCTTGGTCTGTTTCGGTGCGGACGCTAATTACATCCTTGGTCATAATATCCTTAAGAGGTGTATTAGGACGGGCAAAAAGCAGCTGTCTTAAAGAAACTACTCCGACAAGACGACCCTCGTCATCGACCACATAGAGATAAAAGGCAGATTCCACATCTCCCTCAAGCTGCATAGCTGTTATAGCATCTGAAACATTGGTATTCTGGTTTAGAGCATAGAAATTAGGGGACATGATGCGCCCAGCTGTCTCTTCTTCATAGTGGAGGAGACCCTTTACTTCTTCAGATGGTTCTTTTTCCATGGAAGCTAAAATGGAGGTTTTTAACTCTTCGGGGAGAAAGTCTAGAATCGGGACAGCATCATCAGAAGGGATAACTTGAAAAAGATCAGAGCTTTGCTCTAAAGGAAGTTCTTTTAAAATTTTAGCTGCATCCTCTGGATCAAGTTCACTTAAAACTTCAGCTGCTTTTTCTTTATCTCTTTCATAAAGATTATTAAAAAGAATCAGCCTTTCTCTGAAAACCAGGTGTTCGATGATGGCCGCAATATCGGCTGGATGAAGTTTTTTAACTAGATTCCAAAGGCGGTGGAGAGCCCCCATGTTTATGAATTTCCGGGCTGAACTGGTAGCTATTCTAAGAGATTCTAACTTCATTTTTTTCTGGCTACTCTGTGCTTTTCACCATAACACAAAAAAAAAGAGCTGTAAATCAGTGTTTTTTGTAAAAATATTTATTAGTTTCAGCCACAATTATACTACTTAAGCCAATCAACCCCACTAAATTGGGGAAGGCCATAAGCCCGTTCATCAAATCAGCTGCTGTCCAGACTGTTTCTAATTTTAAAAAAGTGCCTATACCTACAAAAATTACAAAAAGAATTCGGTATATTTTGACCACTCTTTCCCGGAAAAGATATTCAATGGATTTTTCTCCATAGTAACACCAACCCAGAATGGTGGAATAAGCAAAGAAGATAAGTCCCATAGTTACCACAAACTCCCCTAATCCTCCAGGGAGAGTGCGGTCAAAAGCCAGGGCTGTTAATTCTGCTCCAGTTCGGCCTGAGTTCCAGAGACCACTTAGTAGCAATACTAATCCAGTCATGGTGCAAACAACCAGAGTATCAATAAAAGTCTGAGTCATGGAAACCAAGGCCTGTTTGACGGGATTAGGGGTTTTAGCTGCAGCTGCGGCAATGGGGGCTGAGCCTAAGCCAGACTCGTTAGAAAAAACGCCTCTTGCCACGCCGATTCTTATGGTCTGCATCAAGGTTGTACCCAGAAATCCTCCAACGGCAGCTGTAGGAGTAAAAGCTGACTTTATGATTAGCAGAAAAATTTTAGGAAGAGCTGAAATTTTTAAGAGAATGATAAGGAGGGCACCCGAGAAGTAAATAATAATCATAAAAGGAACAATATATTGGGTGACTCTGGCTATGCTTTTAATCCCTCCCAGGACAACCATTGCTGTTAAAGTAGCCAGGACAATGCCTGTAACCCAGTTAGGGATGCCGAAAGAAGTTCTGACAGCTTCGGCCACTGAGTTGGATTGGACCATGTTGCCTATACCAAAAGCAGCAACAGCTGCAAATATGGCAAATAAGATCCCCAACCACTTCCAGCCCAGTCCTTTGGAGATGTAATACATAGGCCCACCACTCATAGTGCCAAATTTGTCCTTCTCTCTAAATTTTATAGCTAGGAGAGCCTCAGAGTATTTGGTGGCCATCCCGAACAAGCCTGTAATCCACATCCAGAAAAGTGCTCCTGGGCCTCCAATCACTATGGCTGTGGCTACCCCAGCGATGTTTCCGGTGCCGACGGTGGCGGCCAGAGCAGTCATCAAAGCTTGAAAATGAGAGATATCTCCAGCTTCCTCATCATCTTCCTTTCTTTTAATTAAAGCTAAGTAAAGAGAATAAATTAATCCCCTTAGCTGCAGTCCTCTCAAGATGACAGTTAAGAAAATTCCAGTACCCACCAGGAGGACTATAAGAGGGACTCCCCAGACGAAATCCCTCATTGAGGTTATAATCTTTATTATTTGATCTTCCATTCCTGTCAAATTCCCAAAAAAAATTTCCTCTATTATAACAATCAAAGATAAGGAGGTCTATAAAGAATGTTTATGAAATTTATCCCAGGAAGGAGAGGCCTAAATCTTTTATCTTCTGTTGGAGATGTTTAGGTTCAACTTTTAAAATAGCGGCAGCTTGATCAAGATCCCAGCTATGATTAATTAATATCCGATGGATGTATTCTTTTTCGAAATTTTCTTTGGCCTCTTTTAAGGATTTATATTCATTTTCTTCAGATATATATTGGAACTCCCGGGGTTCGACTAGGAGAGAGAGATGAGAAGACTTTATTTGTTCATCTTCGACCATAATTACGAATCTTTCGATTACGTTTATTAATTCACTGAGATTGCCAGGCCAAGAATAATTGAGAAAAGCCTTCATCGCCTCCTGACTCATGGTTTTAGGCTTTTTGCCGTATTCATGAGAAAAATATTTTAGAAAATAATCAATTAAAAGAGGAATATCTTCCTTTCTTTCGCGAAGAGGAGGAATAACCAAAGGAATGACATTGAGTTTAAAGAATAAATCTTCTCTGAATAATCCTTGACTCACCAGCTCTCTAAGGTTCCTGTTGGTAGCAGCAATAAGCCTAGTATTGATTGAAATCGAATCTGAAGAGCCTATAGGTTCAAATTTTTGGTCTTCAATTACTCTGACTAATTTGGCTTGAGTTTTTAAACTCATATAACCTATTTCATCTAAGAATAATGTACCTCCATCGGCCAGCAATAATTTCCCTTTTTTGCTTTTTTCAGCTTGAGGAAAGCTTCCTTTGACGTAGCCAAAGAGCTCGTTTTCAATCAAATCATCAGGAATGGCCGCCGCATTTATTTGGATAAATCTTTTATTTTTTCTGGGGCTTTGCTGATGGATCAAACGGGCAATGAGCTCTTTACCAGTGCCGTTTTCCCCGTAAATGAGAACACGGCCATTGGTCGGGGCAGCCTTCTTAATTTCAGCCCTTAGTTTTTGGATGGAGGAGCTCTTGCCAATTAGGAGATACTTTGTCTTGATTTTTTCTTTAAGCTGGATATTTTCTTCTTCCAGCCGTTTTTGTTTGAGAGCATTCTTGGCCGTTAAGACTACCTTTTCTAGAGATAATGGCTTTTCTAAAAAGTCATAAGCTCCCAGTTTAGTAGCTTTTACTGCTGTTTCCACCGAACCATGGCCGGTGATCATCACCACCTGGGTATTAATTTCGTTACTTTTTATTTGTTTGAGGACTTCTATCCCGCTCATATTGGGCAGCCAAATGTCAAGGAGGATAAGGTCGAAATTTTCACTTTTCAGCAGTTCAAGTCCATCTTCTCCGCTTTCTGTGCTCTCGACAGCAAAACCTTCATCTTCCAGTATTCCCCTTAGAGTAGAACGGATTCCCGCCTCGTCATCAATTATTAGAATTTTATCTTTTATCATGCTGGTAATTGGATTATAAATTTAGCTCCATGAGGTCGGTTATTAGCCACCTCAATAGTGCCGTTGTGCTCGGTGATAACCTGATTGACTATAGCCAAACCAAGCCCTGTCCCCTTTTTTTTGGTGGAGAAATGAGGTAGAAACAATTTCTCTTTTTCTTTAACAGGAATTCCCGGTCCTGAATCAGACAGTTCAATTTTAACTTTATTGTGAGGTTGGTCATAAGAAGTCTTGATTTTAATTTTCCCTTTTTTATTCATAGCTTCAATAGCGTTGTCAAGGAGATTTATAAAAACTCTTTTCATCTGTTCAGGGTCGATTTGAATGAGCGAGGGTACATCTGGAGAAAGAGAAACATCAAACTCAACCTTTGTAAATATTCCTTTAAATAGAGAAATAGTCTGTTCTAAGATCTCGTGAAGGTCACCTGATTGAAGATTTACATTGGGCATGCGGGCAAAGTTTGAAAATTCATCTATTAGACTTTTTATGGTTCTGGCTTCAGCAACAATAGTGGAGGCTCCTTCTTTGATAATGGCTTCCTGTTTTTTATCTTTTTGTTTTAAATTTTTGATTATTCTTTCGGCTGAAAGCTGGATAGGAGTTAGGGGGTTTTTGATTTCGTGAGCCACTCTTTGGGCTATTTCTTTCCAGGCAGCAATTTTTTGAGCTTTGATAAGTTGAGTGAGGTTGTCAATAACAACGATCATACCTGCAAATTTATTATTAGATTGTCTAAGAGGGGATAGAGTCAAAGCCAGAGTTTTATTTTGACTGTCGACACTTATGTTTATTTCTTTGTCCATCAACTTGAATTTCTTTTCCAGGCCTCGTTTAATGTAGGTGACAATTTCTTTATATTTGGCCTGGCTAAGAACATCTTGATAGCTTTTACCTACTAGGTCTTTTTCTTGAAGACCTAACATTTCTTGGGCAGAAGGATTGATCGTGGATATGGTACCTTGAGCATCCAGAGTGATAACGCCAGTAGCAATATTATTGAGGATGGCCTCAATATACTTTTTGCGGGCCTCTAACTCTGAGGTTTTCTGGGCAATATTTTGCTGGCTTTCTTTAAGATCTGAAATCATTTGATTGAAAGAATCAATAAGAATTCCTAATTCATCTGAAGCAGGATCCTCAACTTTGACTTCAAGATTTCCCCGAGAAACTTCTTTTGTAGCCTGGGCCAACTTTTCTATAGGGACAGTAATGCTTTTGGCCAGGTGAAATCCTATCCATGAAGCAGCAAAAATAATAAGAAGAGTAATAAAGACCAAAGTAATTAAATAAAAGGTTTTGACCGGATTTTTCTGTATTTTTAGCTGATGATACCTCTGGACATAGGCACTGATATTATTTATTCTTTGAGCGTAATTTTGGGGAAGAAATTTTCCAGCTATTACTAGGACACTGCCAATATTGGGGACTTTAAATGATATTCCCCGCCGAATCATTTCTCCGCTGCCCATGGGTTCGATGCTCCTGAATTTTTCACCTAAATGGGCTCTTTTGACGATATTGGTGGTTAAATCCCGATAATATTGACGAGGGAGATTGGAACTTAAATAGGCAAATAGTTCTTCATCTTCCAGATAAATCCCTATTTCATCCAATCTGTATTCTGTCAATTTTTGTTTTATAAAATTCATAAGAGCCAAACGGCGATTGGGATCTACTAAATTTTTATCTTTAATGACACTACTCAGCTGTTGGGCGTAATGAAGAGTTATTTCCTCACTGTTGAGATAAAAACTGTCAGCCAAGCTTTTAGTATCATTCAAAATTTTATCTATTGGCGTTTTAAACCAATTTTCGATATTACGGCTTATTAAGTCGCTGGCAAAGAAGAAGAGAAGGAGGGTTGGAATTAAAGATAAAGCTGTGAAGAAAAGGAGCAGCTTGGTTTTAAAATGAGCCCCAATCACTTTTCTTTTACGTTCTAAATAAAGTTTGACTAAATTCCTGCCTAGTACAAAAAGAAGGATAAGAAAAAGAAGAACGACGATAATCTGAAGCATAGAGAGCAGAACATTGGTTACTGCTGTTGGCGAGAATTCTTGAGATTCGCGGATGAAATATTCGATGGCGAAAAAAAGAATAATAAGAAAGACAATGATGGCTCCAATAAAGCGTGAGCCTTTTTTCTTGCTGTTTTCCATCTGTTTTTTTTAATAGACTGAATTATTCATAAAATCTTCGGATCTTTTATTTATTTTCATTGATATTTTTATCATGATTTTTCGTAAACTCATGGAGATCGCTTTGCACTTTTAATTTTATTTTAATCATAATCGGCATCTTTTACCCTTAGGGCGAGCCGATCTTGCTGGATCTGCTTCATTACAGGGCATTTGCGGTGGATGACCACAGCTTCATGCCCTGTGCCTCTCATCTGCAGCAACCTCGACTCGTGAATAATCCAGGTTAATTATTGGCTATTTTTACTTGTATTATCCTTATTTGGCCTTGAATATAAACTGTTTAATATTGTCAGGAGTAATTTTGATGTTTTTAACTACAGCTCCTGGTCTGCCAAAAGGTTTTCCTTGGTGGTGGTTTATGGTATAAGTTAAACCTCCAGCATTTCCGAGGTGAAGGATGATTTCTTTTGAAGCCCTGATAGCTGCTTTTTGGCCACTGTTTTTTATGCCGTTTAAAGTCAGACGCCCATCAGCATAAACCTGAATCCAGGTTTTATCAAGAAAAGAAATTTCTAGAAGAATTCCTTTTTCTATTTTCGAAGCTTGTTGGTCTATATCATTTAGAAAGGTAGAAGTAAATTTTTCTCTTTGCTGTAGAGTTGGAACTCTAGTCTGGTCTAAGATGGATTTTTGCTCTTTTTTTGTCAAGAAGAGAGATAAAGATAAGGCAATAAGAATCAAAATAACAATTAAAATAATATATTGGAGAAGCTTCCTGACATCTTTGGGGATTAATTTAAGGGGCTTCTCTTTTTTCTTTTCAGTTTCATCTGCCTCCTCTTTGAGAAGCGAATCTTCATAATATTTATTGAGAACAGTTTCTTCTTCAAGGCCTAAGTAATTAGCATAGGAGCGGATGATGCCCTTAGTAAAGAATTTTCCAGGAAGCATATCCAGTTGATCATCTTCTAAAGCTCTTAAAAATCTTAAACTGATTTTAGTAGAATCAGCTATTTCCTTTAAAGAAATTCCCCTCAGCTCTCTTTCTCTTTTAAGTTCTTGCCCTAAAGATGCCATTACTGGGGGAATTTTATGACAAGTCTCCTTTCATGTCAATCTGTTCTCGCCTTACCTAGGATTAGATATGAACTTCTTGCTGGGCTTGATATCTATAAAAAAACAAGACTTAAAATAGCTACCAGCCACATTAATAAAATATAAATTAAATGTTGTTACCCACACAATATGGAAGAGAACCGCTTTATTTTCCATAATTTGTAGGCTATTAATCTAGCCTTCTTTAAATTATTAATATTTCTCTTTAGATGTTTTTTTAAATACGGATATTTTACTAAGGTAGATTAATTAAACGATTTTTCTGGGAAAAAACTTCTTGAAGTCTTTAGAAAAAGAGCAGTTGAGAGGGTTTTATTTCAACTAGGGCGGTAATAACCTTGCTGTGTTATTTCAGTTGACCTTTCAAGATTCAGGCCATAGACTTTAATAAGAATAATGAAAAAAGCGGTCCTAGAGCGTTTAGCTCGTTCGCAGCTTGAACTTTCTCGGCGACTTAAGTTAAGCTGGACAGAAAATTCAGTTGAATTGGTGGCTGGAGCTGATTTCAGCTATGACTTGACTCGGAAAAAAATTACGGCCTGCTTGGTGGTTTTTAGATTTCCTGAATTAAAATTAATAGAAAAAGTCTGGGCTGTCAAAAACATTAGTTTCCCTTATATTTCTAGCTATTTAGCTTTTAGAGAAGCACCTGCCTTTTTTGCTGCTTTCCAGAAGCTTAAAGTAGTTCCTGATATTACCTTAATCGATGGCAATGGCATTGCTCATCCCAGGAAAATGGGTTTAGCCTCGTTTGTCGGAGTCATTTTGGATATTTGTACTGTAGGTTGTGCCAAAAGGCCGGTTTTTTCTTTTATCCCTCCCGGGGAAAAAAGAGGGAGTTATACTTACTTCTTTAATGACAAAAAGGAAAAGATTGGAGTATGCCTGCGAACAAGGACAGAAGTTAAGCCAATATTTGTCTCGCCCGGTCATAAAATTGATTTTAAAAAGTCAATTCAGTTGGTTCTTAGATGTACCCGCTACAGGATTCCAGAACCGTTGCGGCAGGCTCATATTTTAGCCAAAAAGGGGCCTTAGCCAGGGATATAGACTATATTTTAAGGAAGCGGGCTAAAGAACTCAGGCTGCCGAAGAAACCGATAAAAGCCCCACCAGCTATAAGCAGCAAGCTTTGAGTCCAGGAAAGGTATCTGAAGTTAATAAGATCTTGCAAAGCGCCTAAAGGCGTCCCTAAGTAAAAGGGAAAAATCTTTATAACTAAAAAAAGAAGGAAAAAGGAAAATAAGACACCGATTATGCCCAAAATTATTCCCTCTAAAAGGAAAGGAAGTCTGATGAAGGAATTGGTAGCACCTACTAAGCGGAGTATTTCAATTTCTTCTCTGCGAGAAAAAACATTAAGTTTGATGACATTAGAAATAATAAAAAATGAAGCTAGGATAAGAATTCCTCCTAAAAACCCTCCTCCTGCTTTAACCAGGCGACTCAGAGATTGCATTTTTTCAATTAAGTCCTGGTTGAACTGGACATCTTCAATACCCTTGATATTTTTTACTTCCTGGAGAAAAGCCTTTATTTCTCCAGGGGAAACGTCTTTTTCTTGAATAGAAATTCCAAAGGAGGCCGGGAAAGGATTGATGTTGAGATTATCTATTATCCCTTCCAATTGGGGAAAATTTTGTCGAAATTTCTGAAGGGCTTGAGCTGAAGTCGTAAACTGGATTTTGGTGACTAAGGAAGATTTTTCCAACTTGGTTTTAATCTGTTTGATGTCTGTAAGAGTCAAATTCTTCTCAAGATAAAGAACAGCTGATAGATCTTTAGCTAATTGTTGAGCTGTGTACTGAAGGTTGTTAGACATAGACAGGAAAATTCCCAAGATAAGAAAAGATAAACAAATAATAGTGGCTGAAAATATATTCCTTAATCTATACTGCCAGAGACTGTTGGCTGTTTCTTTAATAAAGTATTTCAGTTTTTGAGTAATCAGATTGTTTCCTTTCGAATTAATTTCCCCTGATAGAGGAAGAGAATTTTATGACCGAAATGTCGGATTAACTCTCGGTCATGAGTTCCGATAAGAACCGTAGCCCCTTTCTTGTTGATTTCTTTGAAAAGTCCCATTATTTCAAAAGCAAGTTCGGCATCCAAATTTCCAGTTGGTTCATCAGCCAGGATTATTTTGGGATTGTTCACAATAGCCCTGGCGATGGCTACCCTTTGTTGTTCACCATAGGAGAGTTGGGATGGATAATCCCACATTTTGTGGTGAAGGCTCACCATTCTTAAAGCATTGAACACTCGCCTCCTTATTTCTTTATGAGGTACGCCCAGCACTTGGAGGACTACAGCTACATTATCGAAAACTTTTTTGTGGAAGAGGAGTCTAAAGTCCTGAAAGACAATACCCATCATTCTCCTTAAGGTATAAATTTTGTGATCAGGGATTCTTAGAATGTTGCGGCCATCAATAATAATCTGACCTTGAGTAGGATGGAGCTCTCTGAAAATAATCTTAAGCAAGGTTGTTTTACCCGAACCACTGGGTCCGGTTATGAAATAAAAATCACCTTCTTTTACATGGAGAGAGATGTCGGACAAGGCCCAATGAGGTTTCTGGTACTGTTTCCAGATATGATAAAGCTCAATCATCTTCCACTGAGCAGGATAAAAAACTGAGGTTATTTTTGATAACCATCTAAAATTTGTCTTAATATTTTGTTGACCAACTGGGGATTGGCTCTGCCTCGAGTTTCTTTCATAACTTGACCGACAAAGAAACCGGCTACCTGAGTTTTACCTCCTAGATACTGCTTTAAAGGTTTTGGATTATCTTTAGTAACGCGGAGAATGATGTTTTTGATCTGCTCTTCGTCGCTAACCTGGGTCAGTCCTTTTCTTTTAATGATAGCAGTCGCTTTTTGCTTGGTTTTTATCATTTCCGGGAAAACCTCTTCTTTAGCTGTTCGCAGCGAAATTTCTTTTTTTTCAACCAGCATAATAAGTTCAGCTAAATTTTGGGGAGAAACGGGGAATTCAGAGATAGTAATCCCTGAGTCTTTAAGAAATTGCAGTACTTCTCTCATTATCCAATGACTTGCCTGCTTAGGTTGCTGGCATATTTTGGCTGTTTGTTCAAAATAATTAGCTAGCTGGCGGGATGATGTCAGGACTTTAGCATCGTAGGCGGGGAGCTTATATTGCTGTTCGAATCTTTCCCTTTTCTCTTGAGGAAATTCCGGAAGAGTGGCTTTAATTTTATTAATAAAGTTTGCGGAGATGACTAAAGGCGGCAGATCTGGCTCAGGGAAGTAGCGATAATCATGGGCTTCCTCTTTAGTCCGCATAGGGCGGGTTTTATTTGCCTTTTCGTCCCAGAGGCGCGTTTCTTGACTGACGCTTTGGCCGGCTTCTAAAAGGGCAATCTGACGCTGGGCTTCATACTCAAGAGCTTTATGGAGGAAGCGGAAAGAGTTTAGATTTTTTATCTCTGTTTTTATTCCCAGTTTGGAAGAACCTTTTTTCCTTACAGAGAGGTTGGCATCGCATCTGAGACTGCCCTCTTCCATATTGCCATCGCAGATTTCAATGTATTGAAGGGTTGTTCTAAAAAGCTGGAGAAACTCGACTGCTTCAGAAGGGGAATTGATTTCAGGTTTGCCCACGATTTCCAACAGGGGAATGCCACTCCGGTTGAAATCAAGATATGTTTTTTGAGCTGAATCTGGCATTCCTTCATGGATGGACTTTCCAGCATCTTCTTCGAGGTTAATCCGCTCAATGCCAATAGTTTTATAGGTGCCATTACTTTCGATCTTTAAATACCCGTTAATTGCCACCGGCAAATGGTATTGGGTTATCTGATAGCCCTTGGGCAGGTCTGGATAGAAATAGTTCTTACGGCTGAAGACAGAGCGGAGATTAAGCTGGGCCTTTATGGCCAGAGCAAGTTTAACAGCCATAGCCACAGCTTCTTGGTTGAGAACGGGTAAAGCTCCAGGTAGCCCTAGACAGACCGGACAGGTGAGTGAGTTGGGTGGATTTCCGTATTGAGTGCTACAGCCGCAAAATAGTTTAGTTTTGGTTAAGAGCTGGGCATGAATTTCAAGACCGATAACAGATTCAAAAGACGAAGTTTTCATCTTAGAGAGATGGATTATAACACATCAATTTTGGGATTCAAAGGAGGAATGGAAAAGGGGAAAATTCTCAGGAAATGAAAAGATACATAAACCAGCCAAATATTAAAGCTCCCAAAATCATAAAAAGAAAAAGAGAAAGTCCATATTTTATCTGATCCTTTCTCTTTTCTCTTCTGATGAGAGCTAAGACGATGCAAACAAAAAAAGCGTAAAGAACCATAGAGATAAAATGGCTTTTTAACATCATTTCTTTTTTCCCGAAGCAATGTCGAAAGCATCAAGAGCTACTAAGTAATTTAAAAGGCCAGCCCCTGCCAAGTAAGCGGTCCCAAATTCAAAGGTATTTTTCTTGAGTTCTCCTAAGCCAAAAGAAAGAAGTTTGGAAAGAATGTATAGCAAACCGTTACCTATATCTGAAAAGAAAGCAAGGACAGTTAGTGGATTTTCGGTCTGAAAGGAATAAATCCGCCCGCCCATTATTAATCCCATAGCGGCCATAGCTGAAATACAAATAAAAAAAATTAGTCCCCGCCAGAGTCTTTTTTGAAGGACATGTCCTAATCCAGGCACTAACCAACCCAGCAATAGAAAAAATACTGACTTGCTTTTCATTTTATTGAATAAAAATAATAAAGCAATAATATTTACAAATCAAGGAAATTATGGCTCTATGACAAAAAGTGGGGTTATTGATGCTTATGTGCTTATGGGGTCATACCTTCATAAGTTTCATAACTTTAATTTTTACAATAACTGTAATAATTTTTGTCCCCTACAAACCGACGAAATATATCAATAGAGAGGCATAATTTATGAAACTTATGAAGGTCTGACCCTATGTATATTACCCACTTTTTGTTATAGAGCCGGAAATTATTGATAATGGTAGATTTTCTTGATTTGCCTTATTGTCTAGATTAGTTAATGATTGTTAAGTATATTTTTGAGAAGATATGAAAGTTATGAAGGCCTTAGCCTATGCCTGAATTGCCTGAAGTTGAAACCATTGTCCGTGGCCTTAGGGCAAAGCTTACCAGGCAAATGATTAGTTCAATCAACCTTCGGCTGCCTTCTCTTTTAAAAGGGGTTAAAGAGGCAGATCTCAAAAAGCTTCAAGGTAAAAGGATTCTCAGGTTGAGAAGGCGGGGGAAAATAATAATTATCGAATGTGAGGGAGATATTTCTCTTCTTTTTCATCTAAAAATGACAGGAAGCCTGCTTTTAGTTGATCGGAAATCTGAAGTGGATAAGCATACACATCTAATCATCACTTTAGAGATGAAGTCAAAAGAATTACGTTTTCGGGATGTCCGCAAATTTGGCTATTTTTATTTTCTGCCCACTTCAAAAATCTTTTCTCTGCCTCCTCTTGATAAGCTCGGTCCTGAAGCCCTGGAGATAAATTTAAATGAATTCTTGGCCATGTTTAAAGGTCGTCGGGCAAGAATAAAAAGCCTTCTTCTAAACCAAAATTTTATTGCCGGCGTTGGCAATATTTATGCTGATGAGATTCTTTTTCAAGCAAAAATTCATCCTTTAAAGCCAGCTTCCCAGCTCAAGAGTGAAGAACTAAAAAGGTTGTGGACAGCCATGAGAGATGTTCTGCTCAAGGCTATTGAGAGCAAAGGATCTTCGGTTCGTAATTATATTGATGCAGATGGCCGCCAGGGGAGATTTCAAGATTACCATCAAGTCTATGGCCAACAAGGCCAATCTTGTCCTCGATGTGGCCAAAAGATTAAAAGAATCCGTCTCGGAGGCAGAAGTACTTTTTTCTGTTCCCGCTGCCAAAAGTAAAAAAGATATTTTGTAGTTATAGATTGTTGCAAACTGAGAGAGGATAAAATATAATGAGCAATCGGATTTAAGGGGAAAGAGAAAATTTCTCTGGCCGAGAGGAAAAAAAATTTCATTTTAAGATCAGAGATAAAGAAATAATTATGGAATTTTCAGGTTTTGAAGAGATTAGAGTAGTAAACAAGCAAAAGGGGATTTATAAGAAGGTTGTTTTAAAACAAGATATTATAGTTGGTGCGATCTGGATGGAGACTAAAAAGGGGGCCGATGATGTAGCTTGCCTGATTGATGATAGAGTCAAGGTGAAGAAGTGGAAAGAATCTCTGCTTGAAGATGATTTCGATTTTTCTTTAATATGAAGTTAAGAGTATTTCTTGGATTGAGTTTATTAATTTTCTCCACTACTCTAGTCTCAGCTGATATTAACGGTTATCTTTCTTTTGATTTTGTCAAAGGTCAAGCGGAGAGCAATTCAGCTCAAGGTAGTTTCCAGAGAGCCCTCTTAGGTCTAATTATTTCTGGAGAGATTGGTAACAAAGTTAGTTATAATTCTGAAATAAGAGTTGGCCATAAAGGAAAAATTGAGTTTGATGAAGCTTATATAAGCTTGAAGCCTTCCAATTCGTTTTCCCTTCGGCTTGGTTTGTATCTTGTTCCCTTCGGAAAATATAACATTTCTAATCGACCCCAGCAAATGATGTTGGTGGTTGCTCCTCTTCCAGTTAAAAATATTTATCCTCCCAGGTGGCGGGATATTGGACTTCTTATTGAAGGTAATTGGGGAGGTTTCTTTTACTCGGCTTACCTAGGTAATGGTCTGGGCGAAGGAGGTTATTTAAGCCAGGGCCAGCAATTTGAGGATAATAACAAGAACAAAGGCAAAGGAGCCAGAGCTGGTTTTTCATTTGGCCGGGGATTTGAAGCAGCTTATTCTTTTTATAAGGGCAAATATGATGATCTTAATCAGCGAAATTTGTCTCTCCAAGGCTTAGATGTGAGCTGGACTACCCAGGGTTTTCAATTGTTAGCCGAATATTCCCGAGCTAATCTTGATAACCCAGCCGGCTTTAAAAAGGGAAAGGCTGAAGGTTATTTTATCGAATTTTCCTTTGACTGGGAGAGTATTCGTCCGGTGGTTAGTTATCAATATTTGAAATATAAGGATGCCTTTCATGGCCGGAATTTTAGCTGGCCGGATCAGGAAGGTAATGGAATTGACGATATCAGAAATTGCTGGAGCCTGGGTTTGGTTTATTCCATCTCCAAAAATGTCTTCTTTAAGCTAGAATATGAAATAAACAGAGAAGAAAAAATTGAACTTAAAAATAACTTGTTTCTCTTACAGCTGGCAGTAGGCTTTTAGCCTTGTTATCAACTGAAGCTTCTGCTAAAATTCTGTGGTTGATCAAACTTCTATTAGGTATCAATAAATAAGAAAATAAGGTATTAATGGCTAATTTACTGGTAGTTGGAACCCAATGGGGCGATGAAGGTAAAGGAAAAATTATAGATCTACTGACTCCAGCCTTTGATATAGTTGCTCGCTACCAAGGAGGCCATAACGCCGGCCATACAGTTTATGTCAAAGGCAAAAAAATAATCCTTCATCTCATTCCTTCTGGGATATTACATCCAGGCAAACTATGT